>Ga0209986_10004658_pt1 | contig 11566 bp, 9 predicted proteins | sample BlataG_FD_183168 | JGI IMG/M metagenome (GOLD analysis project Ga0209986, IMG submission 183168) | Deep subsurface microbial communities from Black Sea to uncover new lineages of life (NeLLi) - Black_00105 metaG (SPAdes) (version 2) | ecosystem: Environmental > Aquatic > Marine > Oceanic >...
AAACTATTTTAATTTAACTAAAATATCCGTGTTTTTTACATGTTAATATTTTAGAAATAAAAAATCAAATTCCTATTAATTTATAATCTATTTATAAATGGAACTGATTAAATAGACCATGGTTAATATAACATATCGTCATTATAATGAGGAAGACGACAAGCAACTTGCGAAATTATTTGTTGATGCGTTTCAAATGACGGGTATTTCACGAATTGATACAGAAAGCGAATGGCATTGGCGTTATCCTTCTGATCCAGACTTTGAACCTGAGATGATTCAAATTGCTGAAGATTCAGAGAATGATAGACTCGTAGGCATGGTTATTGTTAATCGAGTTGAAAGGGTGCTTTTTAATAGTAATGAGTATTTAGTGGGTGATGTTAATGATGTTAGCACAGATCCTCGTTATACACGCCGGGGGATTGCAAAAAAATTAATGGAGATGGCATTTGATTATATACAATCAAGGGATTGCGATTACTCTATTCTTACAGCAGTTCCTAAAGGTTTTCCCCGAAAAAAAATTTACTTAAAGATGGGATATGAAGATGTTGAACATGGGTACGCGACCATCGGTTTTCCATATTTTCTTAAATTTATCAAAGATATGCCACTTTTTTCCCCAGCACTTCCCATATTTGCTACATTAAATTATGGTGGGAGATTTTTAAATCGATTAAGAATTAAATTAAACTCATCTTTTATAAATTGTTCATATGAAATCGTGCATAACAACAGACATTGGGAAGTTATGGATGTTATAAATCGAATTCTTTCAAAAAATTATACCGGTTTTTATCCATATGATCGAAAGATATATCGATGGATGCGAATCAACGTTCCCAATAAAGATTATGAACCAACCTATGTTCTCATCAAAAAAAATGGTAATATAATTGGAGGAGGTACTCTTACAAGTTCTCGGATGGTCTCAAAAAAACTAAAATTCAAGTTTGGATTCTCGATTCTTCATGAAATTTATCTTGATAAATCATTTTTCTTAAATAAAAGGGAATTGCATTTTGGGTATCTATATTTAATTGATAAAATACTTAAAGCGACTGTTCAACGGAAAGAAGGAGCTTTTTTTTATCTAAGTATAAAATCTGATGTTGATTTAAGAAGGGCATTTACTAGTATAGGACTTTTACAACATCCCATGGAAGTCATTATGTTAAAAGCTATGAAAAGCGGTTTATCAATCCCAAAATTTAAAAAACCTCTTTATTGTCCAACCTATTTATCGATGGGATTGCCATAATTCGTTTAATTAATTTAATTCTAAATTGATCTTTAATGGTTGAATAAAAATTCTTTATGCTGAATTTTTTAATAATATTGAATATTCTAATACGTACTTAAAAATCATTTGATGAAATAATATTGACACCTTTAAGAACAGGAATAATAGGCGCTGGAAATGCAGGAACTTGGCATGCATTATCTTTGAAAAAAATTCCAGATAAAGTTAAGTTAACCTTTATTTGTGATATTGATGATAAAAAGGGAAAACGTTTAAAAAGAACAAATAAAGAAGCAAATATTTTAACTGATTATAAGGAATTACTAGCGCGTGATGATATTGATACCGTTCACATCTGTTTACCCCATTTTTTACATGCAGAAGTAACAGTTGAAGCTGCAAAACAAGGAAAACATATATTATGCGAAAAACCAATCGCAAATACATTAGAAGAGTGTGATAAAATGATCGAAGCTACTAAAAAAGCTGGAGTTAAATTTATGATTGCAGAAAATCAAAGATTCTTACCAGCACTAATAAAAATAAAAGAAATTATTGGACAGGGGACAATAGGAGATATTAAACTTGTTCGAACTTATGAGGGAGGTTCAGAAGTTGCAAGTATGTCTGACCCTAATTCTTGGAAATGTAAATGGATTGAAGGTGGTGGGGGTGCGTGGATGGATAGTGGAGTTCACAGGATTGCCGTGCTTAATTATTTAATAGGTGATATTAAAAGTATTAGTGGTCACGCAGAAAAATTGTTATCACAATGTGAAAGTAAGGCAGATGATAATTGCGTTATGAATGTCCAGTTTGAAAATGGAGCATTGGCTGAGATCGCAATTAGTTTCACAGTTGCAAGTGATTGGAATTGTAGTTTAGAGCTATATGGAACAAAGGGAACAATTTTGGAAAATCATAATTGGGAAAAACCAATAAAACTATATTCTACATTACCTGGACCAAATAGTTGTGAATGGATTGAACCTGAAGTATTTCATGAACCTTATCCTGGTTATTATCGAATTTCATTTCTTGAAGAAATAAAACATTTCTATGATTGCGTAATTAATAATAAAGAACCTGAAATGAGTGGTGAAGATGGTAAAAAGGCATTGGAGATTGTTTTATTAGGTTATGAATCTGCAAAATCTGGTAAGCGAATTTATAGATAGAATTTGTGAAAAAATATAAATATTATAAAATTTAAACAACATTTAAGGTGATTTTTATGGCTACTATTGAAGAGATTAAAAATTCTTTGAATAATTTGGGCAAAAATGTTAGAAAACCCTGAAATTGCAGATGAATTTGAAGGATTTAATAAAATAATGCAATTTATATTTCCTGATATTAATCTAAACTTACAATTGGTTTTTAAAGATAAAACTACAAAAGTTGTAGATGGATTTAATGATAAAGCCGAAATGAGTTTAAAAGTTAATTCAGACCTCTTTATGGGCATATCCACCGGAGATATTGACCCAATGGAGGCTTTTATGGAAGGGCAGCTCAAAACAAAGGGAAATATGGCTGATTTACAGAAATTAGAAATATTTATGGATATTGAATAAATATAAATACTTTTTTGTTTACTCTTTTTAAATATTTTAAAGAAAAAAATCATTTATTTAATTTCCTACTTAAAAAAATGCTCGTATCTTTCCTATAATTTTATAAATTTTTTTTGAATATAGTAATGAAATATAAGGATTTGAAAGAATCAGAATTTTTTTCTTTTTTTCCACATTCATGAAGTAGATAATTTCATAAAATTGAACCTCAATTTTTAAAAGAACCAGCTGAAGGAAGACATAATGATAATCGAAAAAATTTAAAATATTTAGAATATTTTTTAAAAAAGAAATAACTAATTTAATAAATCATTCATTGGATTTCATTCTTAAATTTCTTCTAAGATCCATGAAAGTATAATTTCAAGAAGTTTTCTCTTTTTTAAGTTTGTTCTTTTCATGTTTGGTCATTTTTGAACTGAGAAAAAAAAAAACCCAGCATAGATATTTTTATCGATATATTTATATAAAACATTAACAAATTAGTATACACTATGTCTAACAAAAAATTAACAGCATCAATTCTATTATTAGTAATTGGTGGTGTTTTAATACCAACAGGATTCTTTACAAATGATTATCTTCGTGGTGAGGTTTCAAAAGGCGTTCCTGATGCTCTTTTGGGAATTAAAGATGAAGTAGTTCCAGAAATTGAAGAAATGGTTAAGATTCTTGGAATTCCTGAAGTTCTTAGGTTAATCCGAGAAGGAGCACTTCCAGAAATTGAAGGAATGGTCGAATCTGAAGCAATTTTTGAAATTCTTAAGATCGTAAAAGGAGAAGTAATTTTAGGAATAAACGATATGGTTAACCTCGAAGCTATTTCTGAAGTTCTTAATGGAATTAAGAGCGGAGCACTTCCAGAAATTGAGAAATTACTTAATTTAACAGCATATATCGAGACTCTTTTGGGTGTTAAAGAGAACATAGTTTCTGAAATGAATGAGTCGGTCAAATATCAAGCAATTCCTGAAATTCTACCTGGAATTAAACAAGCTGTGGTTTCGCAAATGAATGATTCGGTTAAATATCAAGCAATTCCTGAAATTCTATTGGCAATTAAAGGGCAAATTATACCAGAAATTTATACAATGCTTAATGCCTCGGGAGCAGCTCACATTATAAACTCAACCATTGATTTTCTATGGTATTATAATTTTTCACAAGATTATACAAAAGCCAAAGAACATTTCTTCAATAATTATACAATCCAACTTAATACGACATGTCACGCAATGGGCGTTTCAGAGTATGCTCATTACATGGTAAATCCTTTCTTGACCAACCTATCTTATACACCTGCTGCTCAGAATTATTTATTATACGGCAATTCGACTTATGGTTTAGAAGGATTGATAACAGATCTTAATTTGGGGATGGGAGTTTTAGGTTTTCTCCAAAATTATTCAAAGGCTGCAGCTGGAGATCAGGGGATAAATGATACAATGCAGCTTGGTTATAATGCTACGTGGTTACAAATCGAGATTCTAGCAGGATATATAACCCAGTTCTTGTATGAATATGTTGTTCCTATAGCTGTTTTATCTCAATTTGGTTATTATCCAGACAGGCTTGCAGAAGTTTGGTTCTATGAACAATGGGCCAATGGAACGATGGATGGTAATGTTATGTTTCCGGGTGGAATTGATTTAGGTGGTGGACTCACAGGTTTTGAAGTAGGTATTCCAGACGCAACTAATATTTCACTTACGATAGCTGAGGCTCTATGGGATTCCTCACATTCCTTGGCTTTTGTCAATTTCACCAATGGACTCGAAGTATGGTATAATGCATCACAATCGGATCCGATCGCTATCTTTCAATTATGGGGTCTTGGCTTGGATTTAAATCAAATAGGAAATGTATCGCTCTGGTTATTTACTACTGTTATGGAAGGTCTTGTCCCAATTCTTTTTGCTCTTCCGCCTGCTCAAGGAGGTTATGGAATGTCAACAACGGCTTATGCAGAAATTTTATTCTATGAGCAATGGGCTAATTGCACGCAGGTTCCAGGTGGAATTGATTTTGGCGGTGGACTTAAGGGTTTAGAAGTGAACTGCATAGAAGCAACCAATATTTCACTTACTGCAGCACAAACTCTCTGGAATTCCTCACATTCCTTGGCTTTTGTCAATTTCACCAATGGACTTGAAGTATGGTTAAACACAACAAGTTCTGATCTTGCAACTCAGACTGCTGCTTTTATTCTACTGACGACTCTTGGCTTGGATTCAAATCAAATAGGAAATGTATCCCTCTGGTTATTTACTACAATTAAAGACGTCATCGTCCCATATTTCTTTGCTCTTCCGCCTGCTCAAGGTGGATATGGAATGACAACAACGGCTTATGCAGAACTTCTGTTCTATGAGCAATGGGCTAATTGCACAGTGGTTCCAGGTGGAATTGATATAGGTGGTGGACTTACGGGTTTTGAAGTGAATTGTACAGTTCCAACTAATATCTCTCTTACGATAACGAGAGATCTTTGGGATCCGACGAGTTCTTCATCATTTGTGAATGATACTTATGGACTTCCAACATGGCTTTATGCATTAGCAGAAATGCCTCCTGGTACCAATTATACTTTATTAAAAACTACAACTGGGCTAAATGACACCCAAATGGTTATGGTACTAGGTTGGTTATATAATTGGATATCAATCGTCGCTCCAACCCTCTTTTATGGTCAATATGGAATATTATTGGAAGATGCCCCAGAATATGCATTCTATGAACAATGGGCGAATGGCACGATTCTCGGTGAGGAAATGTTTCCAGGCGGAGTCGATTTCAGTTTATTCTTTGAGGAAATTCAGAATTCTCTCCTTGGGTTTGAAATTGGTCTTCCACCATATCCATCTAATATTTCATTTCTGGCAGCAAAAGATCTTTGGGATCCAACAAATAGTTCATCGTTTACCAACTATACTATTGGATTTCCGAAATGGAAAGCAGCAGGTATTGCGGGAGATACTGCAGTTCTAGCTACATTGGCATTAACTTTTGGTCTGAATGCAACAACCCAGATGCCATTAATTCTCAACTGGTTATTTACTACAGTTATGAATAACTTCGTACCAGTTCTATTTGCTCTCCCAGATCCATATGGAAAGGGAATGACAACAATGGCTTATGCACAAATTTTATTCTATGACCAATGGGCTAATGGTACGCTTTACACAACTGGACTAGATTTAGGATATGGTAGTGCTCTCATTGGTCTCTTAGAAGTTGGTGTTCCAACACGATCAGATATTTCGTATATGTCAGCTCTGGTACTCTGGGATGATACAAGTATCTATGCATTTATTAATGATACCGGACTTCAGAAATGGCGCGATGCAGCCACAAACCTTGATGTTTTGTTAAATTTAAGTGTATCTCTTGGTTTGGATATACTCCAAATGGGATTAATGTTCGACTGGTTGGATGATATTATAGATATTTTCGTTCCAGCTCTTTTTGCTGATCCAACAGTGGGAAGAGGAATGACAATACCAGCATATGCAGAGACTCTGTTCTATGAACAATGGGCTAATGGTACGATTCTTGGTGAAAAAGAATATCCACAAGGATTGGATCTAGGTGGAAATCTTACTGGTTTTGAAGTAGGTATTCCAACAGCATCAAATATTTCGCTTGCGATATGTGAACTTCTCTGGAATGAGTTAAATGGCTCAACATTTGTCAATGATACTGGAATTGATAAATGGCTTGATGCAGCTACAAATACTACAGTTCAAACTGAATTAAACACAATCTTTGGTTTGAATGCAACCGAAATGAGTTTAATCCTTAATTGGCTATGGGAGAATTCATTTAAAGACGATGTTGTCCCAATTCTCGCAGCAGAAGGGTTAGGAATGTCCTTATCGGATTATGCAGAAGATCTATTCTTTGAACAGTGGGCTAATTGTACGATTCTTGGTGAGAAAATATTTCCAGAAGGAATTGTACTCCCAATTGGTAATCTCACAGGAGTAGAAGTAGGTTGTCCAACGGCATCAAATATTTCGTTATCAGTTGCTGAGGTTCTCTTTGATAAAAGTAATCCCTCATCATTAGTTTACCCTAGTGGTCTTCAGAAATGGTATAGGGCAGCGGATTCAAGTTCTACCGAATATTCTGAATTAAAGGCAACATTTGGCTTAACAGACATTCAAATGGGAATGATAACCACGTGGTTAAATAACTTTAGAGACAGTGTTGTTCCTGTTCTTGCAAAAGAACAAATGGGATTACCAGAAGATCCATATACAATAGGTAGTTGGTTATTCCTGGGAATGGCTATAGGAGGAGGTTGCTTAGCAGCTCTCGGTGTAGTTGTATTAATATTATCTAGAAGAACATAAAGGAATCTATAATAACAATAATAAATAATATAAAAATTAACTTTCTTTTTTTTTTATTTTGTTCCTTAAAACATTTAATTATTTTTTAGATTTTCAACCTTTTCTCAAAAGAGAAATATAAAAAAATATAAGAAAACATAAAAATAATAAAATTTAAACAACATTTAAGGTGATTTTAATGGCTACTATTGAAGAGATAAAAAATTCTTTGAATAATTGGGCAAAAATGTTAGAAAACCCTGAAATTGCGGAAGAATTTGAAGGATATAATAAAACAATGCAATTTATATTTCCTGATATTAACCTAAACTTACAATTGGTTTTTAAAGAAAAAACTGCAAAAGTTGTAGTTGGTTTTAATGATAAAGCGGAAATGAGTTTAAAAGTTAATTCAGACCTCTTTATGGGCATATCCACTGGAGATATTGACCCAATGGAAGCATTTATGAATGGCGAACTAAAACCTAAGGGAGATTTAGCTGATTTAGAAAAATTAGAAATTTTTATGGATATAGATTAGAATAACTTTTCTTCTCTATATTTTTTCCCATATTAAATAAATCACAGTTATTTCTTGTATTTCTCAATAAAACTTTATTATCTCTAATGTTTATTTTAAAATACAATAGTTGGATTACAAAAAATTTCAAGAGTCTGATTTTTGGTCTTTCTTTAAAATTCATGAAAAAGAGAAATTAATAAATGTAAATGATTCAACTACAATTGCATTAGAATCTGGAGATTTTCAAGAGCACATTCATTTGGATGTAAAAGTCCAAAATAGTACAAATTTGATTCTCGGTGGCTTACTTATACTTGATAGAGATTGGGTTGGGGACACTTCTAGTTTAAATGAATTTGCTAAGGATATCTGTAAAAGCTTTATAGTTGCATTGTGCTCTTCACAAGATAATAAATTAATTGATGACATAGTTGATGGAATTATGAATATAACTGGAGAGAATGATCATGTAATTTATAAGACTCACCCTAAACCTTTTGAAGAACGCATGCATGAAACAAAAAAAGCAATTTTGGTGTATATGGGAACTGAAAGATATTTTATGTTAAACTTACCCAACTTAAAAATTTTCTTTGAAAACAGAGAAAAGGGAGGTAAAAAGAAATTACATGTATCAATAGAATTGCATTAATCTTTTAAAAAATGAAAAGATTTTCAATTATATATTTAATATCTTCTCTTAATATACATTGTAATTACTTCTAAAATACCATCAATTATCATAAATAAAATTCCTAAAAATAAAAGTGGATTGTAATAACCATTATATTGAAAAAGAAAATAGATATCAATAAAATATATAATCCAAATTATAACTGTAATAATTGTAAAAATAACTAAAATTCCATAAATAATAAGTAAGCTTCTATTTTATTTTCAATTTTTTTTGTATTGGACTTAATTTAATTTAAATAAGAGATTAATTAAAAAATTTCCCATGTTTTCCTTTTCCATCCAAAAAGCCTTGAGATCCTTTTAAGTGTTCTTGACTTGCTAAAGTTTTAAGACCATGTTCAAATTCATTTGCTAATGCATCTTTTAAATTTAATCCAAATTGTTCATATACCGAAAATCGATCCTCTCTAAGACATGTTTGTGGAAATGAAGCAATTTCTCTGGCTAATTTTTCAGCCTCCTCTCTTGACTTATCAACATCAACAACTCGATTTGCAAGACCCATCCTAAATGCCTCTTCAGCAGTAATAGGTCGTCCTGTAAGTATCATATCCAATGCATTACTTAATCCAATTAATCTTGGAAGGCGTACCGTACCACCGTCAATAAGTGGGACTCCAAATCTCCGGCAAAAAACTCCAAAAACTGCATTTTTTTCAACAATTCGCAAATCACACCATAAAGCGAGCTCTAATCCTCCAGCAACTGCATATCCAGCAACTGCAGCAATAACGGGTTTTGATAAAACCAACCTAGTTGGTCCCATTGGGCCATCTCCTTTCTTCTCTATTCTATTTCCATTTCCCATGGCTATTGCCTTTAGATTTGCACCCGAACAAAATATCCCATTTGCCCCCCAAAGAACTGCTACACGTGCATTCCCATCCTGTTCAAACTCTCGAAACGCGTTTGCAAGTGAAGTAGCGCTTTTTCGATCAATTGAATTCTTAACTTCAGGATTATCAATAATTACTGTAGTTATCACTCCATCTTTTTCTACTCTTATTCCCATTTTTTGAACCTTTTTTATTATTGAAGATTTAATTAATATATCTCATCAATTAAAAAATCTTTAACTATATTGAAAATTAAATTAATTATATTATTAAGGAGAAATAAAAATGGAACCCATTGGATATAGTAAGAAAAAGGCTAGTGAATCTCTTGAAAAAAACAACATTGATGTTTTAATAGCTTCTACGCCAGTGAATGTTTTTTACACAACTGGAGTGCCAACGCTCCATGTTGCTCACAATCCTATTCTATATGTTTTATATAATCAGTATCCAACCTTATCCTTAGTTCGTAGAGATGGAGAGGAAAGTCTGATAATTTGGATGGTATATAGTAGTGTAGAAAAATTTTCTTGGGTAAAAGACGTGAATGGGATTGCTTCTCCAAAAGCAGCTATGAAAGAAGTTTCAGATAAGATAGAAGAATGGAACTTATCTAACAAAACGATTGGTCTTGAATCACTAATGCCAAGATATCAATCTGAATTTTTACAAAAAAAATTTCCGAATGCAACATTTGTTAATGGAGATCAATCTTTTTTAGATATGCGATTGATTAAAACAGAAGAAGAAGTAAAGCGAATAAAAAAATCTACTGAGATCTCCGAAAAGGCAATAATGAATATGATTGATTCTATAAGAGTGGGTATGACTGACAATGAATTACTCAAAATCGCAAGGCGGACTATAATTGATGAGGGTGCAGAAGGCTGGGACCACTTAACATTAGGTATTGGTTCATCAGATCCAGAAGCACCAGGAGTTGGAACTGTAATGAACCGTGGTGATATATCAAGATTTGATATCGGAACAATTTGGAAAGGATATGTTTCAGATGTGAGTAGAGAAGCTGTAATTGGGGAAATCCCTGAAGGTGGAAAGGAAGTAATGGATCGTACGATCCAAGTGCAGGAATATTGCGTTGATAATATTAAACCTGGAATAAATATTAAGGAATTCAATACTAACGCAAAAAAGTTTGCGAAATCACTAAAAAAGAGAGGTTTAACTATTATTACAGGGCATAGTATTGGGTTAGAATGTGAGGAGGTTCATTTGTTCAGTCCTATGAAGACATTAAATATCGAATTTGAGGAAAATATGGTTCTTGATATTGAAGTTTGGCAAAATTTTACGGGTGCTGGGTTAGTTGGAATAGAGGATTGTTATAGAATTACTAGTTCTGGTTGTGAAAGACTTTCAAGTCTTGATAAAAATATTATTATTAAATAAAATAGGTGATAAAAAATAAGATTAAAAGATAAAATTGTTATATTGACTGGTGCAGCCTCCGGCATTGGGAGGTCTACGGCAATTTTATTTGCTAAAGAGGGAGCGATTCAGATTATTTCAGATATTAATGAAGTAGGTTTAAAAGAAACATATGAAATGATAAAAGATGGAAAAGAAAATACAATATTTATGAAAGTGGATGTAACTAAACCTGCTGAAGTTAAAGACATGATTGATACTACGATAAAAAAATATGGAAAAATAGATATATTAGTATGTAATGCTGGGGTTGTAAGAGTAGGTCCCATTGAAGATTTTCCAGATAAGGACTATGATTTATTGATAAATGTTAATCTTAAGGGTACCTATTATACATGTAAATATGCTGTACCTTATTTTAAAAATCAAAAATTTGGTTCAATTATAACCTTAGCTTCAGTTGCTGCTCATATCGGACAAGTCAATCATGCAAATTATTGCTCCACTAAAGCTGGTATTTTAGGATTCACAAGAGCTTTAGCATTAGATTTAGCTCCCTATAGAGTTCGTGTAAATAGTGTGAGTCCAGGAGCCACCGATACTCCAATGCTACAGGGTGATGTGGCTAAACAAGCAAGAGACAGAGGGGTTGATTATAACATGGTCAAAAAAGAATTTGAAGAAGAAGGAGTGATGGGTCGTTGGGCAAGACCTGAAGAAATAGCTACTGGAATTCTTTATTTAGCAACTAATGATTCATCTTATATGACGGGAGCTGATTTACGTCTAGATGGTGGCTGGACTACGAGATAAACAAAAAGATATTTCTAGTTAAATCTTTTTAATTTTTCTGCTTAAATATTATCTTTTCATTAAGACTTTAATTAAAAAAAAAAAAATTTAAAGATTTTTTTTACTGAGTTTTTTCCCAATCAAAATAAAGTTTTATAAATTTTTTGGAGTAC
>Ga0209986_10004660_pt1 | contig 11564 bp, 9 predicted proteins | sample BlataG_FD_183168 | JGI IMG/M metagenome (GOLD analysis project Ga0209986, IMG submission 183168) | Deep subsurface microbial communities from Black Sea to uncover new lineages of life (NeLLi) - Black_00105 metaG (SPAdes) (version 2) | ecosystem: Environmental > Aquatic > Marine > Oceanic >...
CAGACCCCGAAATTAGCCATAGCACCAATGCCAAACGTGCCGATGACTCCGGAGCGTTGAGCGAGTTCGGATTTCTTGCCGCTTGAACCTGCCTTCCAGAAGTTGTTCTTGAGCACTTCTTCAGTCATACCGATGCCATCATCTCGGACGGACAGTGATTCCTTTTCAATTGTTATCTCAATCTTACGTTCTGCAATCGGAAGTCCCTGTGCAGTGCAGCGCATCAATATAGCATCATAAGCATTCTGCACGTTCTCACGGAGAAACGCCTTTGGCGAATCGTAGATTTCTTCCGAGAGAATTTGGAGAATTCGCTCCGTCTCGACATCAAATGCAATGCGCTCTTTCATTTTCTCAGCCTCGCCGCATATTTTTTCCGCATCTCTATGACGGAAGGGTCAGCTGACTCCGCAATGAGCGGAAACCTTAAAACCTCCTCTAGCCGGTCGTGTCTTCCTTCTGTCCAGAGCGCATCCATAATATGAATGGCTTCAGCATCGCTTTCCGGAGGATCAAAGTACATAATTAAAGCAGGCGTGTCTTTTAACTTAACAAGACAATCAAGTAGGAGTGGGCTTGCGAGGGCGTCGGAAGCTGCCACAGGGATGAGGAGATCGGCAGCCTCACGATAATTTCCCAAATCGTGGAAGTGCTGAGCCTCGATTAACGCTGCTGTATTGACATTGAAATTGTACGCCGGTTCGGGCGGTGGATCAAACACGAAATCGTAATAGGCACTGGTGTTTGGAGGAAGCGAGCACCGGCCCCAGATGGGAAGATTGAGGTTATCGTTCTGCATTTCACGGACGTGAAGATGTCCGGTCCGGTTGTCAGTATCGAGTTCGATGACATTGTAGGCACGGTGATACCGGAAAGACGCACTGCTTCCAAGCGTTCCTGCACTGATGACTGTGATCCTCCGGTCTATTCCATGCCGGAACCTTGTATTGATAAATTGCGGCCGGTGTTGGTGGCCATGAAATCCTAGGCTGAACCCACGATCGATCAGGTTCTGGAGAAAGTCAGGGGCCATATAGTCCGAATGCTCGGGCGACCCTTCGGCATTGTGATGCCAGACTGCAATACGCAGCCGATCTTTCAAGTGGAGGCTACGCAACATTGTTCCCGCGAAAGCCATGCAGCCCGGATGAATTGCCCCCTGCTTGTTAAACAGATCGTTGTTGTAGCAGCTTGAAAATCCGGCAATGGTCAGACCGAATGCGGGAAAATCGAATATGTCGATCTGCTTTTCCGGGTCGAGATCATAGGTACGTGTACCTTTGTAGAACTTTGTATAGAAGTCAACAAACGCGGCAAGCCGCTGTGCGTAAAGGATCTGATCAGTGATCTCGTAAAGCTCAAAATCCGACCATGACCAGCGTAGCCGCGAACCGGGTTGGAAGAGTTGAGTGACTAGTTCTTTCTTGCGTTCTGGGAGGATTTCAACGCGGCAAAGGCTCTTCTTAAAATGGTACGCACTATTGTCGTGATTACCGGGCACGATAATCACACGATTTCGGTCACCCCCCAGAAAAGAGTCCGTAAGCGCGGTCAGAAAGTCGAGCGTTTCATCATATTGCTCACGCAACCTTGCATCGGGATCCTGCACATCGGGCTTTATGCCTTGAATAATATCTCCGCTGATGATAATCAAGTCGGGTGAACGTACCGCCGGTGTTTCTTCAGTCGAGTAGTGCCGCCTGTCGTTTTCAAGTGAGTCTAAAAGAACATCGTTACGAATTGGATTGGCTGGATCGCGATGCAGATCTGAGATATGGAGTACACTTAGCTTCATTGATTATCCCCTAGTAGATGTACGGCAACTTGCACAGTACCCCATCTAACACATTCAGGTTTGTCGCCTAACTATATATTATACTACTTTCCTTATTATTTCATGATCTAGTTAAAGAGGATCAAATGTGTTGCGGGAGCTGAGTTTGGTTTGGCCGTAATTGTACAAATGTCAGAAATGTGCAGTATCTATATATCTAAGGTTTCTTAGTCGACTGTAGCGACCACATATTCCATACCCCTGCGCTTACACCACATCTCGGCAGCCTTTCGCTTTCGTTTCACTTCGTCAGAGTCTACCCTGCTAGGGTCTTTTACCTCAAGAATTACCTTGTGACCGTCAGTGTATTCTACGATGAAGTCAGGACGGTAGCGACGCATGTGCTTCTGCACGTCAACCCAAGGGATGGTAATTCCATGTCGTTTCATCCATTTAACAACTGTGGGGTCAGCATCCAGTTTCTCCATCATCCAGAATTCAAGTCTGCTGTCATATCTCTCAAAATTATATGGGCTCTTCTGTGGCTCCTCGTATATGCCGTGCTTACTTGTTGGCATACTCTATCATTCCTCCCACAAGTCCAGGCACAGCCGCTACTTTACTCTTCACTTGGTCTAACATTCTCCAAGCATAGTCGAGGCTCCGTCGATTGGTTAGGCCTAAAGATGTACCACCGAGGAATTTTGACCTGACATGCTGCATTAGCACGCTATAGACTTCACCACGAAAACCTGCTGCATAGCCGGCCTTTATACATAGCTCTTCAGCAATTTCCAATACTCGTTCCTTTACAGCTTCGCGCATACGCTCATCTGTGACTTCTACTTGTATATCATTATCAGTCGGTGGCAGACCCTGGGCACTGTGAATTGTTTTCCATTTCATGCCTGCTAGTTCCTTGCCTATAATTGATTTAATCTCAACACCGGTTATCTCAACCGTCTCTCCACTGTATTCCAGAGATGCAAGGACTTCTTCCCAAGTCTCAATAGGCTCGGCTACCTCAATCTCACTCACCGCAAATTCACCCTCATCCACAAGTCCCTCAATTTCTTTTGGAACATCAACCACAAGCTCAGGGCGGGAAATCTCTTGCCGTGGTGGCGGTGGTGGCAAATCCTCAGTCTCATCAAACATTTGCTCCGTGGTAACACCTTTACGTACGTTACTACCGAAAATCTTCCACAGCCAGCCATGCTCTAGCTTGGGATGGTCAACTACAGCACAGATCTGAGGCTCATCAGGCAATATGCCCTTGGTACGGACTCGACGTAGTCCTCGACCAATAACCTGCTGACCGTACACCGTGCTGCTGAATTTGCGAAGGAGTAAGATAACACCGACCTCCGGCACGTCCCAGCCTTCTCGTAACATCAGCACACTGACAACTGCTTTATATGGCGTTTTTGTCTTCTGCTGACGCCCAAGCTCGCGTGCTTTCTTTCTATCCTCTTCAGGGCTATCCTCGGTAACCAATAACGTTTTAATCTTGAAGACTTTGGACAGAGTGTCAGCTGCTTTTTCCGCATCCTTCTTACATACTGCAACAACGAATAAGATTGGCTGGTAACGTTCCTTTGCTCGCAGCTCTTGCTCTTGAAGACGTTTTAGAGCGATGGCCATCTGCTGACGCATCGGCTTGTCATCGGTCACCCATTGTGTAGCACTAAGACCCTTGCGGTCAATTTCCTCCCAGTCAATCAACTCAGGAGGTCTCTTCTCTCCGGTAAGGGCATTAGTATATGTAAGCTCTACGGTTTTGATATCAGGCTGATAGACTACAGGCGATGCGATAAGCCTTTCGGCAAGGGCATCATTAACGTCATATTCATAGACCATATCGCTGTCGGGGGCTTTACCATCGGCACGGTCAGGTGTGGCTGTAGTATCTATGCGTAGCAGTATCTTCTTTTCAATACGCTGCAACGTGGCTGTGTATTCTTCCGCTGGGGAATTGTGCGCCTCATCATTGAACAGGACGAAATCAGGACCATTCATCAGCGCTGACAGATTACTCCTACCGGCTATATTGCTTAGATAAAACTGATGTATATTGCCCAGAACTATGCTGGCACCCAGAAAGCTTGCCCAGCCGCTGCTTTTGCCGCCACCGAGAGTAGTCAGGTCAAAATCTTGGGGGCGAGCATTCGACCAGTCCGGCAATAGAGCTCTATCTTTGAATACCTTTCCTTTTTCAAAGTCTTCTTCTAAGCGGTCACGCACGATGAGATTAGGGCAAAGCATTAGAAATTTTTGCACCCCGTGAGAGATACGTAGCCAGGCTATAATGGCAGCAATGTCTGCTGTTTTACCACCACCAGTTACGATGTTCAGCAGTAGGCCATGCTCTCCAATAGTCTCCTTACCTAACACTTCATAGCAGTAAACAACACGTAGGAATGCTTCCCATTGATGACGCCATAAAGTGCCTTCTCGTGGTGCTTGGTCATTGGATGGGTCACTGAGAAAATCAATGTAGCGGTATGTGGTCGGAAAGTCGGTGGGGTAACCGTCCTGACACCACACTTTGAAATCTTCTTCGTATCTGGCAAATTCGTTGAACATTGATCACTTAACCTCTATATAGCCTGTCCATAGACCTTCGCCACCAACATCATCCTGTACCTTGCAGGCAATGTGATAGCGTCCGATTGAAGGGAAGGTGTAATCAACCTGAAGCGCAGGCTCTTTTGAAGTAGTGCGAATGAATGAAAACCCCTGAGTACTGGTGAATACACCCTGGTAATTAAAGTCCCACTGGACATTGATTATTTTACCTCCAGAATTCAGTACGACGGTCTCACTCACATCAAAGCGGTAGGTTAGTCCGCTCAACTTTTTCCAGCCAACTTCAACTCTCGGTGGCAGAACGAATGTCAAAAAAGTGCTATAGTCCGCCTTGTCAGTAGAGAGTGCGTGCACGTGCTCTCTGAACGATGTTGAGTCAATACGAACCATATCAAGTCGAATGAAGTTGAGGTCAGTGGCTTCCTGCTCACGGAGTTGTTGCGCAGCCTGGACTGCATCGGGACGAAAGGCCCAAGCAAGCATAGTGCCGTCACGGAGATTGTCCTGCTGGTAGCGCATCGTCTTACGTATGGCATTAGCAAAGTTCACCACATCTTGTGCGACAACCTGCGATTTTTGGGAAGGCTCGCCAACCCATATAGGGATAGCCCCCTTGTGTCCATGTATACCTGGCTCTGAGTTATCAGGAACCGCCCCATAGGCACGCAGTACAAATTGGCGAAACTGGTCCGGTGGAGTTTCCGAAAGTCGCTTTGCCTCGTATATTCCCCAGTGTTCAATGGTAAAATCAGGTACGGTAAAAGCATCACCAGCCTGTTCCAGTGAAACTTGCTCGGCGGTGGAGGCTATCCTATCAGCAGTAATGGCAACAGCAACACGAGACTGGTCACAGGCTATCCAGCGGCGACCCAGTCGCTGAGCCATAGCAAGTGTGGTGCCTCCACCACAGAAGAAGTCAGCAACCACGTCACCCTGGTTAGATGACGCCTCAATTACACGTCGCAGTAGGGCTTCCGGTTTTTGCGTTGGATATCCTATTGCTTCTCCTGTGGCGGACTGAAGTGCAGATATCTCCCATGCATCACGAACAAGAGCATCTCGATACTGCCGACCTTCTTCATCAACCTTGAAATCATCCTTTCCAAACCCATACTTGTGTTGCATATATGAGCGTTCAGTCATGAAGTTGAAAGTCCATGTGTGTGATTTCGCGTAAAAGAGCAGCACATCGTGTTTCCTTGACCATCTCCTTTTGGTTGCACCTTGGGTTCGGTATGACCAAACAACCTCGTTAACCAAGTTTTGGTAGCCGAAGATTTTATCCATCTCAAGCTTGATGTAATGACTTGCATGCCAGTCGCAATGCACATAAATGCTTCCTGTCTTTTTCAGCAAGCGTTTCATCTCGTACAGTCGGGCATTAAGCCAAACAAGATACCCTGGCATGCCACCCTCCCATATATCGGTAAAAGAGCGCAACTCATTCTGGTCCCCGAAAATCACATTATATTGCTTACCGGAAAAGAAAGGAGGGTCAATATAGATAAGGTCAATGCTTTGGGATGGGAGTTGGCGCATTACGTGGAGATTGTCTCCCCAGAAGAGGCGGTTAGGCTCTAGTTCAGGGTGCCCAAAGCTGATGCGCTCTACAACCTGAGTAGGGAGCATAACCTGGGGATAGAGTTTACGGAAGCCACGGCGTGAATCCCAGCCTAATGGGTTTGCTTCTACGGGTACAGTTCCAAAACGAGCTGGAGGTCGCCAGAAATCTTCCTGTTCCGGAAGAGCCTCTTCTATTTCCTCTGTGCTGGCTACATCAGGTGGGGGGACAAATTCACCTTTTACGGGGCCGGAGGCATCACGCCACTCCCCTAGCCTTGTGCCGAATAGTTCATCACCCAGTCCTTCTTGCTTCCCCCTTGGCATGGATGTTCACCCTCCCTAAACACAATTTCGTCGTGTCACCTATATTATACATCGTTCAAGCGAGAATGCGAACAAGATAGGTAACATTCCGTCACAATGTATAATTATGGTTAAGCATGTCAAATGAAGGCATTAGCAGAGAGGAATTGACCAGGAAACGAACCCCTTCGGAATTACTGAGCTGGGTAAAATGGAAGAGGGAACAGATTGCGTCTACTGAGGAGGGAGAAAGAGCTCTAATACTTCATGAGGGACTGGCAAAGCAGTTTGAGGAGGAAGTCTATCCGCTAGCGATATTTGGACAGCGTAAATTTGGTAATACTGACCGAATACTTATGCAGCCAATTGTCGGGAAGGGATACGACGCAGTAGTAACCGACCTAAGAAGTGAGCCTGCCTCTAGAAGTTATATTGAGATAACCCAATCTCATGAAGGAGAGAGCGAGTATCTGCGGTGGTGCGTATTAGAGCAGCGAGGTATTGTTCCCATGCATGGCCCCGTTACCAAAACAGGTACGAAGAAGACGGGAAGAAAGATTTCAACACCATTCAGGGCTGTCAGTGCCGACGAAGTCGCGACAGAGGAGCTGAAAAAGATTGCCGATGCAGCAAAGCGAAAAGCAGGCAAGGACTATCCCGTCAATACATCGTTACTCATAGTCTTTGACGATGGTTTGTTTTTCAGACTGGCTGGGGGTGATAGATATCTGGACACTTTTGTCAAAGAAAATATCTTGAAGTTAGACCTCAGGTTTTCGACACTCTATCTCATTGGCTGGGATAATGTTGTATTTCGAGAGTTTGGCCTTGCCAAGAGGACTTGAACCTCATTTCTAGCTCAACAATAAGCCAAAATGCGATTTTTGGGCAAGTGCCCTCCCAATCAATAGAACAATCCTTCGGCGTTTTCTTCGTATCGCACCTGGTTCAGGTAGCCCCTGCCTCTTGGCACTCTCCCCTGACAGGGCAGCTAGAGCATCTTCTACGCTTGCAAAATTCCAAGTTTAATCTCACCAAAGCAGACTCCACAGAGAGGAATTCCAGCTCCTCTTCGCCAAGTCCAAGCCTAGAGGCAACTTCCCTAGCCAGAGGGGAAGGCTGTGGTTTTGCCTTTTCCCAGACTGCTTTTAGCTCCCTTAGAAAAATGTTCACCGTGGTTGGACCGACACCCTTGAATTCAAGTAGCCTCTTCTCCAAGTCCCTGCTATCCTCTGACTGAGTGTATAAGCCATCCAATGAGCCGTATTTCTCCCCTAAGCTGGCTGCTATCTCAAGGAGATTTGATGCGGTGGAGAAGTCGTAGCGAACATAGCCCCCAGAGTCCAATACCTCTACCAGTTTATCCCAGCCAGCCTCTGTAATGCTCTCAGGTGTCATAATCCCCTCTTTTTCAAACTCCCTGTAAGTCTTTTTGGCTACTTCAGAGGAAATCCTCTTTGCAAAAAGGATAGAAACCAGAAACCACTTGAATCTATCCTCTTCTGTTTTTAAGTCTAGGCCTAGCTCCTGAGAATAGGTTATCAACCTCAAGACCTTTTCTGTCACATCCCTCATCGCTTTGCTCCTCTACGCCACCAATTGACTATCACCCTCTATGAACTCTTTCAGCCTATCAACTGCCGGAGGCAATACCTCTCCTGTTCTTTCCTCAAACCGCAGGTGAGCAAGTCGGTCGAAAGGGGTTTCACCTTTATTAATAACGACCAACCGAGCTCCAGATTGGAGAGCCACCTTGGGCATATCAGCAGCCGGTGTAACAACTAGGCTGGAACCGGCAACTATGAACAGGTCGCAATGTTCCGAATGCCAATAAGAGTCAACTAGCTCCTTCCGCGGTAGTGATTGACCAAAGTTAACTACGCTGGAAGTAAGCTTGCCACCGCAAGAACAGGTATTCAAGCCAGCAGACCTATCCACTTGGGCCTCACAGCGGTTACACCGAAGCTTGATAACATTGCCATGCAGCTCTGCCAGTAAATCCGGGCGGATTCCTGACCGCAAGTGGAGATTGTCTACATTTTGTGAGATAAGGAACCTTAACTTGCCAAGTTCCTGTAGCTGGACAATAGCCAGGTGCCCAACATTAGGCTCCACCGATGAGAAATCTCGTGGTTTGGTGGGCAGTCCTTTTGTCTGACGCGTCCAGATGCCGTCTGGTCCTCGGAAATCAGGAAGTCCTGATTCCGTGCTGATGCCAGCACCGGTGAACACCACCAAGTGTTTTGACTCAAACATCCATTGAGCTAGGGTGTTAATTCGCTTGTCCAAGTCCGATAACACTATGGCCCCCAGTAAATTAGGGATAGCTCCCGGCAATAATTCCTACCAATCTGTCGTCTCCATTTTACGACGGTGACCCCCTCATGGCAACGCCTAAGGCAGCCTTGTAGCAAAGCGGCACACTAAACAAAACATCGTTTTGTGACTTGATAATCAACCAAATTGTTTTCAGAATTTACTTCCTAGTTCCACTTCAATTTCCACTTTAGTCCAGAGCATGTTCCACCTTAGTCCAGAGAATGCTCCACTTCAGTTCAGAACATGCTTTACTCTAGCCCACTTCAGTTTCCACTTTTTTGCTCCAGTTTCCAGTTTAGTTGCACCCCCAGTCTTTACTGTGGTTCCACCATGGTTCCACCTTGGTTCCACCTTGGTTCCACCTTGGTTCCGCCTGTTTCTACCACAGTTTCCACTTGTCTTCATCCTAGTCTCCACTATTAGTATTTGAGCTCAGCCTATTCGGCTCATGCAGCTCACGCGCCTCATGGATCAACGATGCCGCAGACGAGCCGTTTCTGGACTAGCTTCGCGCTAGTCCTATGGTTTCGTTCCATGTTTGAACTCCTAACTTCTGAGTTGTAGCTTGCTTATAGCTTCTAATTTACAGTTGGAACTTGGAACTTGGAACTCGTAGCTCATAAGTTGTAATCTGTAACTTCGCACTTCCAGTTCCATGTTCCAATACATGGTTCCAGAAACTGAGTAAGTAAGCCGGTATCCAGTTTCAGTGTTCACAGTTAGAATTACCAGAGGACTAAGAGACGAGCGATAAGCAATAAGGGCTTCGATTGCCACTCAGGAACAGCATCCAGTTGAACAATTCTGACGATTGTTACTTCTGTTTGAGAAAAAAGTTGCTGACCTCCCGTCCTATTGAAGTATCATTTGACAGAATGGGAAATGGACGACTACAATTTGAAGAAGGGAGTCCTTTTTCCCCAGCTGAGAGGTACGCCATGGTTAAACATTCCATAATGATAGTTTTGTCGCTTAGTCTTGTAGTCGTGCTGGTAATAGTTGCCGGTTGCGCCGATTTGCAAGTGACAACATCGACATCTGGCAACTGGACTACTTTTGCCATTAACAACGAGCCCCCCAGCAGCATAGTTACGACCATAACGCAGGATAATCAAGGCATAATCTGGGTCGGTAGCCTCGAGGGTCTAAAGCGGTTCGATGGTAATAGCTGGGAGACTTATACTGGCTCCATGCGTAACATGCACATCCTTTGCGCAGCGCGAGATAAACAGGGCAACCTCTGGTTCGGTACGTATGAACAAGGTGTTTTTGAATATACGGGAGAAGAATGGCAGAATTTTACTCCCGACAACACCGGTGGCGGTCTTCCCGGCACAGCGATAAAAGACATCTTTATAGATAACCAGGATAATCTCTGGTTCCCCACCGTCGGAAACTTAGGCCAGAGGACAGCCCCCATTGATTACGGCGTTACCCGCTACGATGGAGCTAATTGGACGAGTTTTCTCGACGGCACTGATGTTGAAACGGTCTTTCAGGACAGCGAAGGAAACATGTGGTTCGGAACCAATGTTGGAGTCATCCGCTACGACGGGTCTCACTGGCAGACATTCACCAAAGAAGACGGGTTGGCAGATAATTACGTTGTTGCTATCTGTCAGGATAATCAAGGCAACATGTGGTTTGGTACCTGGTCCAACGGTGTTAGCCGTTATGACGGAAAGAACTGGCGCACCTTCACTCCTCATGACGGCCTGGTAAGTGATGCTATTCATTGCATGTTAAAAGACAGTCGGGGAAATCTATGGTTCGGGTCTTACAGCATTGATGGGTACCACGGCATCAGTTGTTTCAACAGTACCCAGTGGCAGAACTTTGACCCCTGGCAGGGCAGGGACGGTCAGTATTATTATAGTGTGAGCTCGATTTTTGAGGATAATGAAGGCAATCTCTGGTTCACTTCAAGTTTCGGCGTGGTCCGTTACAATCCTGATTGAGCGGGGCTCTTTACGAAAAGAATAAGCATCTTTACAGCTACGCTGCTGGCTATCGTTTTGTCTACAGCCAGGTAGGCTTACGGTGACCATGCACTGAAGGTCTAAATCAGCCTGCCAGACGCACTGGACTAAACAATTACTCAGGTTGTTACCTTATTGATACTCGTGGTCCAGCCCCACAATACCAGGCATTAGCTGTATCTGGTTACTGTGCCCCATCAACTACCTTAGTTACGGAGAGATAACCATTTGTTATCTTTAAGGAATAGGGGGTGCCATCCGCTGTATCGTACAGAATGACCTCTTTCGGGTCATCAGGAGACCCGATTATGGTATTCCCACTACCATCTACGGTAAAATGCTTTGTTTCTTGGGTTTCTTCTTCACTCACCACTTGGAAGATGTCGGCAGTTTGGTCCTTTTGGGCTCCAACCATTACCTGCACTTCATCCACCATTCCCCTCACTTCAAATCTAGCATTGGCAGCCTGGTTTGCAGGCGGATGCGGATGAAGTCTTCCCACAACGAGTCTCCCTTCCTCATCCCAGAGAGCGGCTGTGAACAGCCAGTCTCGAAGTATAGCAAGCCCCTGATAGCCTTTGACTCCCTCTATATAACCCATATGCCAAGGATTCGTTTCCTGTTCGTTACCGAAGCCGAAATCCTTGTAAAACCTGATGCCGACAGGGCCGTTTTCTGCCACTAGGTTAAGAAGAACCCCACTATCGTTGATAACCGATAGCTCACTCCTATCGAATATAACGCGATTGTCTTCTATCCTTCCTAACGGCTGACTTTCCGATGTGCAGGCAACTAGTGAGAGAGAAGCAACCAGAAACAATGCTAGAGAGAGAATAGTAACCACTTTTTTCGACATTTTCTGCCTCCTTAATACGTCATTTACTTCTTACCGGGCACCTTGAATTCTAGGTGGATTCTACATCATTATTGCGAGACTTTCATCAATCGACAAGCAAGGTGAAGTATGTTCCTGCAAAACAGTAGCATAATATAACCCGCATATGATTCGCTTCGCAGTAGCTGAAGGATGGATGGGG
>Ga0209986_10004661_pt1 | contig 11563 bp, 7 predicted proteins | sample BlataG_FD_183168 | JGI IMG/M metagenome (GOLD analysis project Ga0209986, IMG submission 183168) | Deep subsurface microbial communities from Black Sea to uncover new lineages of life (NeLLi) - Black_00105 metaG (SPAdes) (version 2) | ecosystem: Environmental > Aquatic > Marine > Oceanic >...
TAAGGGGGCAATACTCAGACATTGATGAATTTTTCTATGGGGCTTGACAAGAGTTTTTTGAAAGAGTAAAATAGAAAGTGAAGAGACTAATATGATAAAAAAGAAGACAAAAAAGAAGACGAAAAAAAGAAAGCGTGGTTGTGGATAAAAGGCAGGGTAAGTAATAACAGTAGGGGAATCAGGAAGTCTCTTCCTGATTTTTTGTCTCAAATCTTGAAAGAACAGCACCTTACAAATTAATATTTCGGTTTTTGAGAGTTGCTCCGTAATTTATTTTTTTTTGAGAGTTTGATCCTGGCTCAGGATGAACGCTGGCGGCGTGGATAAGGCATGCAAGTCGAACGGTCCAGCCCTGCTTGCAGGGTTGGATAGTGGCGAACGGGTTAGTAACACGTAGGTAACGAACCCCAGAGGCGGGCATAATCCGTCGAAAGGCGGGCTAATTCCCGATAGTCCCTTCACCATAAAAATGGTGAAGGGTAAAAGGAAAGAGCAATCTAACCACTCTGGGATCGACCTGCGGCCTATCAGCTTGTTGGTAGAGTAACGGTCTACCAAGGCTTTGACGGGTAGGGGGCGTGAGAGCGTGTTCCCCAACACTAGCACTGCGACACGGGCTAGACTCCTACGGGAGGCAGCAGTCGAGAATATTGGGCAATGGGCGAAAGCCTGACCCAGCGACGCCGCGTGCTCGAAGAAGCCCTTCGGGGTGTAAAGAGCTTTTCTGGAGGAAGAACCCTTCGGGGTGACGGTACTCCAGGAATAAAGGGATGCAAATCACGTGCCAGCAGCCGCGGTAAAACGTGATCCCTAAGCGTTATCCGGATTTATTGGGCGTAAAGCGTTCGTAGGCGGTTTGGTAAGTTTGGTGTTAAAGACCTCGAGCTCAACTTGAGGAATGCATCAGAAACTGCCAGACTAGAGGGCGTTAGAGGAGGATGGAATACTCGGTGTAGGGGTGAAATCCGTTGATATCGAGTGGAACACCAAAAGCGAAGGCATTCCTCTGGGGCGACCCTGACGCTGAGGGACGAAAGCGTGGGGAGCAAAAAGGATTGACTATGGGTACCAAACTTTAGTATAATAAGTTTGAGTTAGTCCTACCTGGTAGTAATATCAGGATTAAAAACTCGGCTATATCGGTGAAAATCCATTTAATATGGGCAACACCGAGGGAAGATAAGGGAAATTTGTATTTGTTTTTAGGCAAATGAATATAAAACATCGAGAGCTCAAAAAGAAATTTCATCTTTCTAAACGACAAAAGGAAGTTCTTATAGGCACTCTTTTAGGCGATGGAAGTTTAGCTAAGCATGGTAAGTATTTTAGATTGTTTATTAAACATTCAGCGTCACAATCTGGTTTAGCAAAATGGAAAAGAAAAGAATTTAATAGTATTACGAGAATGAATCTGAATTTTTTTAAGCAACGAGTCAAAGGAAAGATATATAATTTTTGTCAGTTTGTAACATTAACTCATTCTGAATTCGATGCTTACAGAAAGATGTTTTATCTAAAGAAAAAGAAAATTATTCCAATGGGCATTAACAAGATTTTGAATAGTGCATTATCTCTAGCAATCTGGATTATGGATGACGGCGCAAGAGATAACGTAGGAATGACAATTCAAACTCACAGTTTTTATTCAAAAGAGGTTAAAAGATTACAAAAATGTCTTAAGAATAATTTTGGAATCTCAGCTAGCATTAGAAAGAATAAAGGTAAAGATATTCTTTATATCCCTAAAGATCAAGTCAAAAATCTGTACAATATAGTGAAAAAACACTTATTGCCTGAATATAAATACAAATTTCCCTTAAACCCGTAGAGACTGCACGCCGAGCCCCCATTTATGGGGTGATGATACAGTCCGACCTTATCAGCAATGATAAGAACTAGGTAGAAATATCCTAGTCATTACCAAGAGGTAATAGCAACAAAAGTGTAGATACCCTTGTAGTCCACGCTGTAAACGATGGACACTAGCTATTTGAAGTGTCGACCCTTCAAGTGGCGTAGCTAACGCGTTAAGTGTCCCGCCTGGGAAGTACGACGGCAACGTTAAAACTCAAAGGAATAGACGGGGTCTCACACAAGCGGTGGACCATGTGGCTTAATTCGACAACAAGCGAGGAACCTTACCAGGGCTTGACATGCCAGTGAAACCCTGGAGAAATCCAGGAATTCCACAAGGACGCTGGCACAGGTGCTGCATGGTTGTCGTCAGCTCGTATCTTGAGACGTACGCTTCAGTGCGGTAACGAGCGCAACCCTTACCCTATGTTTTATTTGTCATAGGGAACTGCCCGAGATAATCGGGAGGAAGGTGAGGATGACGCCAAATCAGCATGGCCCTTTGATGCCCTGGGCTGCACACGTGGTACAATGGCCGCTACAATGGGTTGCCAAGCCGTAAGGCGGAGCTAATCCCATCAAAAGCGGTCTCAGTTCGGATTGAGGTCTGCAACTCGACCTCATGAAGCCGGAATCGCTAGTAATCGCCAATCAGCCATGTGGCGATGAATACGTTCCTGAGACTTGTACTCACCGCCCGTCAACTCAAGCAAGCTGGGAACAGCCAAAGCCCCTCTTTTGAGGGTCTAAGCTGGGTTCAGTAAGAAGGAGTAAGTCGTCTTAGCTTAAAGCTGTTGCGACCTATTACCGTAAGGTAATAGAAAAATCCAACTATATCGGTGGAGCCCTCCTCTTAATTTTGATATAATTAAGGAATGAAGGTAATACCGAGGGAAGTCGCGAAAAGAAAGCCAATAACTTGGTCAAGAGAAATTAGAAGATTACAAAAGAGACTGAAGTTAACCTCTCTCCAAAGAGATGTATTAATTGGCACTCTTTTAGGAGATGGTTGTGTAATATCGAATGTCTACGGGAAGAATTATCGACTTCATATACAGCACTCGGATAAACAAAGAAAATATGTGGAGTGGAAATACCAAGTTTTCCAAGAATGGTGTTTAAGTAAACCAAAATTTCAGCAAGAAACTAACTCTTGGAAATTCAGGACAATTTCTCATCCAGTTTTTACGAGATTTCATGAGTTATTTTATCGGAATGGAAAAAAGATTCTACCAAAAAAGATAGATAAATTTTTGAGAAGTCCAGTAACTCTCGCAGTGTGGTTTATGGATGATGGCGCTTTAGGTCCTAAAAGACAAGGTGTAACTTTTAACACTCAGAATTTTACGCAAGAAGAAAATGAAAGATTGAGAAAGTGCTTGACAAAGAATTTCCATTTGGAAACATCTCTTCACAAAGATAAGAGATACTGGAGAATATACATTTTTCCGAGATCAGTGTTTCAATTTACGAGATTAGTAGAGAAAATAATTCTTCCTGAATTCAGATATAAACTTTCTTTTCGTTGACCCCGTAGAGACTTAGCTTTCGTTTGAGAGCTTAATGGTGGGTTTAAACCATCATTACACGTTGGCCCCGCCTAAATTTTTCAAAATTTTGGCGGGTGAAGATATAGTCCATGCCCGTAGAAATACGTGGAGAAACATGAACAAGGCACCGGTAGGGGAACCTGTCGGTGGATCACTTCATTTTAAATTTTTCTAAATTTAATTTAGAAAAATTAGTGTCGATTATGGTTGAAATCTGGAATTCGGATTTTAACTATGAGACTTTGATCGAGCGTCTTAAAGCTCGATCCGGAGCAACTCTAAGAAACCGAAAATACAAAGCCGCTTTACCCCGTTAGAAATTTGAAGCTAGGGATACTTTTTTAAGAGAGGAGAGCCTTCTATATTTGATTAGATTTCTAACGGGGTTTACAGGCTTTTTAATTTTGATACAATCAATAATAATAATAATAATAATAATGAATGATTAGATGGGGAAATGAATTTTCATCGAATTTTTTCTAAAATTTACGAAATGGCTTCAAAAAGAATGTGTTTAGACTGTTTGGGCTTCATTGAAAAAGGCGATAAAATTTTAGATTTGGGATGCGGGTCAGGAATAGTGGCTAAAAACTTTCGAGATTTTTTTAAAGCTGAGATTCTTGGAGTAGATATTAAAGATAACAGAATAATTCCCATTCCCTTCAAAATTATTGATGGTCAATCGCTTCCCTTTAAAGACCTTATTTTTGATGTAGTTTTGATAAGTTATGTTTTACACCACTCAAAAGACCCCGAAACTCTTCTAAAAGAAGCAAAAAGAGTAGGGAAAAAGATTATCATTTTTGAAGATTTACCAGAAGGATTTTTCTCTGAACTAAGATGTTCTTTTCATCAAGCAAGTTATAATGCTTTTTTCCAAAAAGAAAAACAAAAATTTAATTTCAAAAGCAAAAAAGAGTGGCAGGAATTATTTAAAAAACTAGGGCTTAAAATTATTGCCCAAAAGCAACCTTCTTTGAGATTTAATATCTTAGATCCTGGAAAAAAAATTCTTTTTGTTTTAGAGAAAGCTTAATTTTAGGGGCGCGTAGCTCAGTTGGTTGGAGCGTTGCTCTGATAAAGCAAAGGTCCGTGGTTCGAGTCCACGCGCGCCCACCGAGGGCTTCGCCCGTAGGTTTATGGCCGAGGGCCCTTAGCTCAATGGCCAGAGCACTGCACTTGCACTGCAGAGGTTAAGAGTTCGAGTCTCTTAGGGTCCACCAAAAAAGAGTTTTCCACAGGGGGACTCTTTTTTTGATTTAGAATTTGATATAATAAATAAATCTTAATTAAAGGTCGGATTTTAATTAACTAATTTATTTAAAAATTATGATAATTCAAACTTGGGCTGACGTAACAATTGCTGCTCTTCAGAATCTTTTTCAGGTTTTTCTGGCTTTTATTCCCCAATTAATTGGAGCGATTATTGTTTTTATCATTGGTTGGATTATAGCCATTGGTGTTGGTAAGCTGGTAGCTGAAATTTTGAATCGTTTGAAATTTAACAAACTTTTTGAAAAAGCAGGCTGGAAAGAAGCATTTGAACGAGCGGAATTAAAAGTTAATGCTGCTGAGTTTCTGGGAGGAATTGTTAAATGGATTTTTGTCATTGTTTTTTTATTAGCAGCAGTAGAAATTCTAGGACTTGTCCAATTTGCTGGTTTTGTACAAGGCGTACTTTCTTATATCCCCAATGTTATTGTAGCTGCTTTAATTTTTACAGTAACAGTAATTATGGTTGATATTGTTGAGAAGGTAGTAAGAACAGCGGTCGAGGGGGTGAAAATAGGATACGGTCAGGTGGTAAGCGTAATTATCAAATGGTCAATATGGACTTTTGCCATTTTGGCTATTTTATATCAGTTAGGTATTGCTCGTGCTTTTATGGAAATCCTGTTTCAGGGCTTGGTATATATGCTGGTAATTTCCTTTGGGCTTGCTTTTGGTCTTGGAGGTAAGGAGGTAGCAGCTGAGCTTTTACGGGATTTAAGAAATAAACTTAGGGGATAAAAAATTCCGCCAATCGGCGGACCGCCAGCTGGCGGAGAAAAGTCAGAATTTGCCTAACCTAGGGCTTGCCCTCGCCAAATTTTGGGACAGGTTGTTTTTAATAAGTTAATGGGGGTCACTCCAAAATTTAGGAGGGCTTGACAAAAGTTTTTAATTTGCTAAAATTTTGGTGTATGAGGAAAAATAAGATGATTTTAGATGTCGGAAGCGGTTAACAAATTCTGAGAAGTTTAAAGTTCTTAGAAACCGCTTCTTAAAAGCGGTTTTTGATTAGAACGAAAAGAAAAGGCAAGAACCTTAAAAATTGGAAAATAAAAATTGTAGAAATGTGGTTATTAATTGCTAGTCAAGATATTAAATTTAAGGGCGGATGGTGGATGCCTCGGGAGATTGAGGCGATGAAGGACGTGGCGTGACTGCGATAAGCCTCGGGAAGGTGTCTAGCAACCTTTAATCCGGGGATTTCCGAATGGGGAAACCCAATAAGCATTAAAGCTTATTATCCCGCTATAAGCGGGAAGCGAACCCGCTGAAGTGAAACATCTTAGTAAGCGGAGGAAAAGAGAACGAATGTTTATTCCCTTAGTAGCGGCGAGCGAAAAGGGAAGAGCCCAAAACCCGTGAGATAATTTCATATCTCATGGGTGGTTGTAAGGAGATATCGTCGGGAGTATTTGTGGTGCACACAAATACTTTCTGAGGGAGAATACTTAGGCGAAGTTTGATTAGAAGAATCACCCTGGAAAGGGGAGCCATAGAGGGTAATAGCCCCGTATTCGAAAATCACTTCGTGCTCCTTGATATTTTTCTTGAGTACCATCGGGAAAGGTAACCTGGTGGGAAGCAAGCCGGACTACCGGCTAAGGCTAAATACTCAATCTCACCGATAGTGAACCAGTACCGTGAGGGAAAGGTGAAAAGTAGGGAGGTGATCCCGGTGAAATAGAACCTGAAACCATGTCGCCCACAAAGAGTCGGAGCTGTCCTTCGCTCTTTGCTTCGCAAATAGCTTCGGAACAGTAAACCCTTTTAATTTTTTAAAAGATATAAAGGGGCTTGCCATTCCGTAGCTCCGCACGAAGTAAGGAGCGGAGGATGGTGACGGCGTGCCTATTGAAGAATGAGCCAACGAGTTTAAGTCTGTCCCTAGTCTAAGCTCTTATGGAGCGGAGGCAAAGCGAAAGCGAGCGTGAATAGCGCATGAGGGGTAGGTTTAAGACCCGAAGTCAAGCGAGCTTGCCATGGCCAGGGTGAATTTCGCCGAAAGGCGAAAGGAGGCCCGAACCCGTGGGTCGTGCAATTCTCTGGGATGAGCTGTGGCAAGGAGTGAAAAGCTAATCGAGCTTGGTAATAGCTGGTTCTCCCCGAAATAGCTTTGGGGCTAGCGTCGATTTTTAACCGATTGGAGGTAGAGCACTGGATGGAATTACGTGGGTTTTACCTAGTCTTTCCAACCAAACTCCGAATGCCAGTCGGCATTTAGTCGGCAGTAAGGCTATGGGGGCTAAGCTCCGTAGCCAAAAGGGAAACAGCCCAGATCTTCATCTAAGGTCCCTAAACTAAGCTGAGTGTTTCAAAGGAAGTAGGACGCCTAAGATAGTTAGGAGGTTAGCTTAGGAGCAGTTATCCTTTAAAAAGTGCGTAACAGCTTACTAACTAAGGAGTCCTGCGCCGAAAATTGCCGGGACTAAGCTTAGTACCGAAGATAAGACCCGCCCAAGTTTCTTCGAAATTTTGGCGGGGGTAGGGGAGCGTCCCTATTGCAGTGAAGTCAAATCGTGAGGTTTGGTGGAGCAATAGGGAGTGAAAATGTTGGCATGAGTAACCGCAATACAGGTGAAATTCCTGTACACCGAAAGCCTAAGGTTTCCTTGGCAATGACAATCAGCCAAGGGTTAGGCGGTCCTTAGGGAAAGCCGAAAGGCGTACCTGATGGACAGCCGGTTAATATTCCGGCCCACCCATTAGATAAACTCAAAGGGACGAAGAGTAGTACTTTGAGCGGATTATTGGATTTCCGTTGGTAACAAAATCTCTTCCTACGGGAGGGGAAATTCAAGGAAGCACTTTTCCCGGAAAAGCTTTGATTATACTATCTAATGGGTTCCGTACCGCAAACCGACACAGGTAGGCGGGTGTAAGAGCACCAAGGTGAACGGGTGAAAGCTCCTGAAGGAACTCGGCAAAAAAGCAGGCGTAAGTTCGCAATATGCCTTTCCCGCTTTTAGCGGGACGCAGCGAAAGTACCCCTGGCGACTGTTTATCAAAAACACAGGTCCCTGCTCAACTCGTAAGAGGATGTATAGGGGCTGAGGCCTGACCAGTGCTGGAACGTTAAACTTGCCGGTCCAAGCATATAATTCGTTATGTGCTTGGGCTGAGTGAGTGAAGCGCCAGTGAACGTCCGCGATAACTATAATCGTGTTAAAGTAGCGTAATCTCTTGCCGTGTAAGTTACGGCCCGCATGAAAGGCTTAACGACTGGGGGACTGTCTCCAGGAGCAGCCCGGTGAAATTGCAATACCGGTAAAGATGCCGGTTACCTGCGGCTAGACGGAAAGACCCCGGGAGCTTTACTGTAGTCAGATATTGAATTTTGGTTTTGGATGCGTAGCGTAGAAGGGAGACTTTGAAGCTCGCCTTTCGGGGCGAGTGGAGTCGCCAATGAAACACCTTCCTTTCAAAGCCTTTGTTCTAACTTCGCCTTTTTGGCGAAAAACAGTGTTTGACGGTCAGTTTAAGTGGGGCGCTTGCCTCCTAAAAGGTAACGGAGGCGTTTAAAGGTCGGCTAAGTAGGGATGGAAATCCTACTCGTCGGACAAAGCCATAAGCCGGCTTTACAGCGAGACGGATAAGTCGAGCTGTTGGGAAACCAGAACTTAGTGAACCGACCATGGTTAGTAGAACCGTGGAAGATCATCAGCTAAAAGTTACCCCGGGGATAACAGGCTAGTAGGGCCCGCGAGTCCACATCAACGGCCCTGTTCGGCACCTCAAAAATCGCCGACAAATCGGGGTGCTATGACAGCAATGTCATACCAAAAATTTGGCTAATAACGGTGGAACCCTAATTCTTTTATGCTAAAATAGAAGAATGGGTAATACCGTGGGAAGTCTAACCCAAGAACAAAAATCGATCATTATTGGATCACTGTTGGGTGATGGATATTTGAGAATCGTTCCGGGAAGGAAAAATGCATTTTTCGAAATCAATCACAGTATCTCTGAAAAAGATTATGTAGATTGGAAGTATCAGAAATTAAAGAATCTCGTGAAAAGCCCTCCCAAAGAAAGAAAAGGAAGAGAAGGAAGAGTAGCTTATAGATTTTTTACCAAACAACATCCAGAATTAACAGAACTATATCTAAGATTTTACAGAAATAAAAAGAAGATTATTCCAGAATTGAAATTAGATCCATTAATGATATCAGTATGGTTTATGGATGATGGAAGCAAAAGCTATCGAACTTATTATCTGAATACTCAGTGTTTTGATCGCTTTTCGCAGAAAAAATTAATTCGAATGTTAAGGGAACAATACAGCATTGATAGTTCGTTTAATCGAGACAAGAAATATTACCGCATTAGAATAAAACAAAGTAGCGCAGAAAGATTTAGAAAGTTAGTTTGTAATTATATAATTCCATCGATGAACTATAAACTTGGGTAATGACCCCGTAGAGACTTTGTCCTCAGAGAGGACAGGATAGGGAGTACTTCATAATGAAGATTTAAACCCCTATAATACGCCAACCCCACCAATGTTGACTCGAAGAAGCTACGCTTCTTCTCGACCTTCGCTTTCGCTGTGCGAAAGCTCGGTGGGTGAAGATATAGTCCACACTATTAGAGATAATAGAGAAAGTACGATGTCGGCTCATCACATCCTGGGGGTGGAGAAGCTCCCAAGGGTTTGGCTGTTCGCCAATTAAAGTGATACGTGAGCTGGGTTCAGACCGTCGTGAGACAGGTTGGTCCCTATCTACCGCAGGCGTTAGAGTCTTGAGGGGAGTTCGAGATAGTACGAGAGGACCTCTCGGAACTGACCTCTGGTGTACCAGCTGTCCTGCCAAGGGCATCGCTGGGTAGCTAAGTCGGGAACTGATAAGCGCTGAAAGCATCTAAGCACGAAGCAGACCCCAAGATTAGGACTCTTTAAGGCAGGTTAGAGATTATGACCTTGATAGGGCACAGGTGTAAGCTCAGTAATGGGTTGAGCCGAGTGCTACTAATCAGCCAAAAGATTCTTGACTAGCAATTAATGACCACATGAAAAGGGCGTTTTAGTGGTGGCTATACTGGCGTTGTTCCACCTGTTCCCATTCCGAACACAGAAGTGAAATGCGTCAAGGCCGATGATAGTGGGTTTTTCCCGCGAAAGTAGGTAGCTGCCACTAAAGCGCCTTTTTTGTTTTCTCGGCAAAGTAGAACGTCGCCGGGGTTTTTTATTGGCTAAAAAGAGGTGTATAATAAATTAATGAAATTCAGTCCGAAATTTAAAATTGGAATAATAGTTTTTTTAACAATCACTCTTTTTATTATTTTAAACTACTTTTTGATTGCTAAAGAAATTAAAAACTTCTTTTATTTAGTTTCTCAACCTTTTCAAAAAGTTCTTTGGAAGGGAGGAGATGAAATCTCTGATTTTTTGGGCATGGTTTTTGAGATTAAAAATTTAAAGAAAGAAAATGAGGAACTTAAATTAAAAGTTTTGGAACTGTTAAAAGAGAATATAGAGAAAAAACAACTTGAAAAAGAAAACAAAGCTTTAAGAGAGGCCCTAGAAATAGGTTTAGAAAAAGAGTTTAAATTAGAAATAGTCAAAGTTATTGGAAAGGATATTTCTCAGGATTTCATCCTAATTAATAAGGGTCAAAGAGATGGACTTTCAAAAGATTTGCCGGTTATTACTCAGCAGAAAATTTTAGTGGGAAGTATCTCCGAGGTTTATAAAAACTTCTCCAAGGTAGCTTTACTTTCCAATAAAGAGAGCTCTTTAGACGTTAGGGTTTTTGAAAAACAAGTTGAGGGGGTAGTAAAAGGAAAAGGAAATTTTAGACTTTCTCTTGAATTTATTCCCAAAGAAAAAGAAATTTCAAAAGGAGATTTGATTGTTACCACTTCTTTAACCAGACTTCACCCTCAAGGGCTTTTAGTGGGTCAAATTAAAGAAGTGAAAAAACAAGACATTGAACCCTTTCAAACAGCAGAAGTTTTACCCTCTTTCCAGATTGGAGAAGCCGAAATTTTATTTATCATTATTGAATTTTAATGAAAAAATTATTGATTCTTATCATATTTTTCTACATTCTCGCTTTGCTCCAAACTAGTTTTTTAATTCATTTTGGTATTTTTTAAAATCTTATTTTAATTTTTTAAGAAAGTAATCTTCAGGCAGGTTACCTCGAGTGACACGCAGTCAGCTTAAGAGGTAATATTGATTAAGGTTTCCAGCTGCTGCTATTTCTCGCCGAGCCTCACCTATCTTAAAAGAAAATATAGATTCCTTAAAGGGCTCGGCTGCGAAGTGTCCCCCTCGGCAACTGCCTTCAGATTACTACTTACTTTCTATTATTAATGAAAAAATTATTGATTCTTATCATATTTTTCTACATTCTCGCTTTGCTCCAAACTAGTTTTTTAATTCATTTTAAAGTTTTTTTTATTTTTCCAAACCTTATTTTAATTTCTCAAATTTTAATAACCCTTTTTGAAAACCCTAAAAAAAATTTAGCTATTTTTTCAGCAATTCCGGCTGGGTTTTTCTGGGATATTTTTTCAGAAAATCCAATAGGGCAAGGCATTTTAATTTTGTTCTCTATTACCCTTTTTTTAAAACTAATTTTAAGAAAACATGTTCGAATTCCGATTCTTGGGCGATTTTAAAAAAAGAAAGATTAGCCACAGTTTTGATCTTGAACCTCAGGAAATTCTTTTGGATAAACTGGCCCAGAAACAAGCAGAAGATTTAGGAATTTCGGAAAGAAAATTTGAGGTTCCTCTTTCAAAAAATGTTTTGCGGTTTATCTACCTTATTTTTTTGGTTTTAATTTCGCTTCTTTTTTATAGAACTTTTCAACTTCAGGTAATCGAAGGAAAACAGCTTTCTGTCCTGTCTCAAAACAATAAATTTATAATTTATCAAATCA
>Ga0209986_10004662_pt1 | contig 11562 bp, 14 predicted proteins | sample BlataG_FD_183168 | JGI IMG/M metagenome (GOLD analysis project Ga0209986, IMG submission 183168) | Deep subsurface microbial communities from Black Sea to uncover new lineages of life (NeLLi) - Black_00105 metaG (SPAdes) (version 2) | ecosystem: Environmental > Aquatic > Marine > Oceanic >...
TTCTTGTTTTAGTCTGATTATTGTTACTGGGCGGAAAGAGAATATAGAACGCTTTCGCAATATCATGGATGGAGATATATTTCATTTTGAACAAACCGTACATCCTCGCTTAGGAGAGAAGTTTGATGCAGAAAGAAGTTGGGGGACAAAAGCCTTGATTTTTGCCAAACTTATAGAAGACACGCGTGAAAAAGTAGTGATTCTATGTGAAACTGAAATGACACCAGGGTTGGTATGGGCTGAAAGATGTGAAGCGATTTTCAGGGAAAAGAGATTGCCACAAAACCGTTTCCATATTTGCATCCAAACCAATTACTACAGTCTAGGTACACGGAAATATGGCGTTCATATAGTGAAACCCGCGGGTAGAGGCAAACATGAATGGGATATGCCCGATTTCAGTAAGAAAATGGGTAAAAACCATTTTGACTACTTTATCGAACAATTTGGGTTTTTACATCCAAAAGTCCAAAGCGTTCTTAATGAGTCCTAAGAATATACTTAGTTTTATAAGTATATCCTAATTCAAGATATTCTATACATCCCTGATAATGTAACAAGTACACATCTAGGCATCCCTGGAAGAGGATTCACATAAAACTCACTATCACGGCATTTACATTTTCTCATTTTTAACAACTATTATAACAAATTCCAAATTCTTTTAATAGATATCTCAGTTGATTAAATGCAAAAAATCATCGAGGATGTGCTGAATGCAAATAGGATGAATTACATCCTATACAGTAAAGGTTTGAACACCACTGCTCAGATTAATAAATTTGAAGCATTACGTTTAAAGAAATCTAAACAAGTGTTTATTGTAGCTCGCAAACCTAAATCAAAAGCTTTTTTCGGTAGGTGTTTGGAAGAAAATGGATTAGAAGGTATGGAAGATATCACATATGCCATCCTTCGTGGGGAAAATATATATTTGGCTTCTGAAGACTTAGAAGAATCGGAATTGAGAGAAGAGATATATGATGATATCATAAACTGTGGTGAACTTTATATTTGCGAAGGCTGCAAAACTATTATTCGTTCTCAAAAGATGAAGTGTCAATCTTGTGAAGACGATAGTTATTTATGCACATTTTGTTTTGCAAAAATTATTATGAGTTCTTCGAGTACTGCAAATTGCCCAAAATGCCATAAACAATTTCTTAAGCCCGAAGCTATGGATTTCTTAGAAGAATTGGTAAATATTTACAGATCCAATCCCCGTGATTTATTCACTTTGCTTCAAAAGAAGAAAAAACAACTTCCTCCGTCTCTAAAGAATATCGGTAAGGTCATTCAATCTGCTTTAGGAGAAGCTAAAGCACGTGACGAAAAATTGGACTTTCAATAATTGAAATATTGATACATATATTTATCATTAAATATATGTATTGATGGACGGCGATTATTTAGCATATTCTTTACAACCTAGATTAATTATTCATTATGAAAAACAACTACGACGTGTTCCAGCCACAATTGGGTTTGAAAATCGACACGTTATTTGTAAGGTTCAATTCATTATTTCAAATGACGGTTTAGATAAACAAGTTGATTGTTTATCAGAAGATTTGATTGAATTGTGTCGTATAATGTATGCAAGCAATTTTGCTATGGATTGTTATGGTGAAGGAACGGCAAGTAAATTAAAGTACAATTGGTTAAGTAACATGTTGACAATATATGATCGTATCTACGATCCTTTATCTATCAGACTATCTATAAACAATATAGACGCCATTAAAACCATTGCATCTCCAAATAAACGTGATGGTTGTATGTTATATTAAAGAATCAAGGTACTTTTTCGCATTCAATAGTAGAATAAAGTTGATAGGCTACTAAAATTTTACGTAAACAAGTTTTAAGTTCAGAACCAGACAAACTTACTCTCTCTCCTACAGCATCATGTTTAAAGGGTTCGATATTTGTTGGTGCACGAGGAGTAACCGTAAGATGATAATCCTTATCGTCTTTTAATTTCGCTGATTCAATAATCTTCTTAGGACCACCGAAATCAAACCATTCAGTTTTATCAGGCGGAAATAACGCGAATTTACCAACTAGCGGAAAAAATCCTACTTTTTGGTGAAAGGTTGTCGTATCATTCTCTGCATTAATAATCTCGATCTCAAGTTGAATTTGTTTGGTGAGTTGAGCGTGTCTCAGAAGCTTGTGTTGCATATTTATGTGTACTAATCTTATATTTTAAGTCTCTTAAAATATAAATTGAACAAAACCTGTTAAATACCATATGAAATCAACGTTGACAGAAAGTTTAAATGCCTTATTTGAATCCAATGAATCATTTTAACTATTACTGAAGGTTATGTCATTGCTGGAAAGAGAATTCGGGTAATATCAATGTTAATACGATCAAGATAATTTTGCGTTTTGACGTTGATAATATCTTGAATGTCGTCGACTAATTCAAGAATAGCCTTAGATGTTAGATTTGTCTTTAATTTTTCGATAGATTCAGTGAGTTGACGCTGAACAGCAGGATCAAATTCACATTTTTCAACGTTATTACGTTCGTAATACTGTAATCTGAGTTGAAAGCCGTCCAAAGATTGTAAGAAGAAATCCATTTCTACATCTACATCAGAGTCTAGAATGTCAGCTATCAACTCCAAATCACCCTTAACGGCATTGAGGAGAGCGATGTAGCTACCGAACAAAGGAGCAATATCTACAATCATATCTTCGACATCTCTTAAATTCATCTCAGAAGCCATATTATTTTGTGATTGCTCTCTCAGTACCTTAGAATAGACACGACCTTGAGAGGATTTTGTAGCATCACGAGACAGCAGTGTTTTTCTTTGGAATAGCAGATAAGACCAAAAGCGTTTTGCAGCTTTTAGAATGTTAGGTTCTGGCGGACTCAGATAATGCCACACATCCAAGCGTAAAGATTTTGCATAGTCAGATAGTTCTTCACTTAAGGTCTGTATTTCACCTTCCAAATCCTTTAGTTCTATCAAGATCCAATTTGTCACTTCTACATAACGCTGCGGTTGGTCAAAGTCCCATTTTGCTCTATAATCTTCAAGACAATCTTCTGTAATTTCATCATATGGTAAAGGTACCCATAGATCCATTTTTACTACCGAACGACTAATAAGAGCATCAAAGAGATACATCCTTTTACCCCCGCGCAAATCTTTGTAGCCTTGCAAAATCTCATCTGCTGTCCATTTTAATGTATGAAAACTATTTAAATAATCCTCAAGCTCTTCAAACGTTTCTAAATCCATGGAAACGGGCAATAATTCCTTAAATTCCTCATATTCTTCTTTATTAAGAAGTTTTTGACTGCGTAAATTCTCGATCTCTAAAAGTGCTATATCTTGGTTATAATCGATTATTTCTCCCATATATTCCTCTCCAAAATATACATCATATCTTTCGTCATATCCAGCTTTAAAATCTCCAAATAATATATTTTCGCTATCTAACACGTCCCTAACAATCTGTTGAATTTTAGAAACCAATTCCAACCGTACTTCATTTATAGTACAACATCCTTCTATCTTTTCAAAGATGTCTATATCTGAAGGGTAACTGTGTACTTTAAATTTAGCACTACCTACAGGCAAAATATCTTTTTGAGTTGTGATCAACTCAATAGCTTTCTGTGCTTCAGCAGAGAAATATGTATTTTCTTCTAGTGCTTGTTGAATTGTATAATGTGGACAATTTGATATAGATTTACCTAAAACCTGTATATTTGTATATTTATATGGTTCCCACTGACTATTAGGAATAAAAGCGGCAGGCAAATTTGTTTCAAGAGCTTCCATTTTCAAACGATATTAATTTTAAAAATGATGTATTATAACGTCAAATCCATCATAAAAATAATGGAGAAGATTTACATTTCTTACGATGAAATCCACGAAACGGTGGCAGATTTGTCTAGTAGAATTTTTGAGCTGTTTGATACGGACGTGATCATCAGTATTAGTGAGGGAGGAATGTTGCCCGCAACATTGCTTCGCAGAGATCTTGAGGTTCCCATGTATGCTGTTTTCTGTTCGCTTCGTGAGGATAAGAGTGGATATGAACCTCAAATAACGCAGTGGTTAGATGAGATGGCGTTGAGTGCCGTTCGCGGGAAGCGTATTTTACTTGTTAATGATATATGCGATAGCGGAGCCACTATAGAACTTTGTATCAAAGAAATCATGAGGACTTGCGTACCTGAAAAACTTGCAGTAGCTGTTCTTTATGATAAAATATGTGACAAAGTAGGAGTTATAGAAACAAATAACGTCCAATATATTGTTGGGCAATACGTGGAAGATGACTGGATTGTATATCCTTGGGCTTCTATAGATGATGTTCAAGACGAAATCACAGATGCAGATACTTATTCAGGAGAGGATGATGGAGACATGGAGACAGATGAGGAAGAACCCACCACGTTACCTTTGTCTCAGTGTGTAATATGCTAGGTAAAGAATCATAAGAATTTATGCTGTATTCTCGGTTTTGGAAGAAAATAGAGGACATTTATTGCTATTAAGATATACCCAAATCCGGAATTACTTTACCCCAGCAATTCATTATTACCATAGGTCTATACGAAGTTATATTTGAATAATATATAACTAAATTGAAGTATTTTACAATATTTACTTTTGTAAAATGCCACTTGGTGGTAAAAAGAAGAAGAAGGGAAAGAAGAAACCCCAAGATATTAAGCGCAAAATAAGATTTTGCGATACAAATGACCGGTATGCCCAAGTTAAAACTCTATTTGGCGATCGACGTGTAGAAGTTTATATACCAAATGAAGGTTTAAGAAAGGCACATATTCCAGGACGATTTCGTAAACGAGTATGGATTAATAAGGACGATTGGGTATTAGTCCAATATAGAGACTGTGATGGAAGAGAAGACGGGGTTTGTGATATTGTTTATGTTTATAAACCGGAAGAAGTGAGAAAATTAGAACGGGCGGGTGAAATAGAACAAGATAAATCGGAAGATGGCTTTGATAATTTTGAAGATCTTGAGGAATATGAAGATAATAAGCCTAAACAAGAAATTGAGTATCCCTCTTCATTTTCATCTACTATCAGTGAAGAAGAAGAGAAAGAAGATAGCTCAGGTTAGATTTCTTATTTACAATACATAAATAAGAAATATAAATTAGAGTAATAACCCAATACGATAAGCTCTAAATGTATCATCAAAAAAGGCTGAAATCTTCTTACAGTTACCTGCAGTATCGTTTGCAGATTCACATCGTAGAGATTTATGCATGAGATCGCGGATAAACCGAAACATATCTTGATCAAGATATTCAGGTTGACCTAATAATTCTTTAAAGATGTAAAATTCGCTAGTTATTTCACTAACTGACGATTTTTGAGCTTCGTATAAAGCAATCTTCTTTTTGATTTTATGATTGGAAAAGGAACCTGTTTTTGGTCGAAGCAGTAAAATATTTTTCTCTACTATTTCAAGATCTTCACTGAGAAAAATATCTTCTTGCTCTTCATCGGATAGTATTCTGGGAATGCAATCATAATCATCTTCATATTCTTCCTCAACAGAAGCTTTACCGGTAATATATTCAAACAAAGATACACTCGACAGATATTTATGTTCTTTAACTGTAGAGACAGTCCAATGTTCTTTTCGGGAATGATTTTTATACACTAATCCATAATCTAATTCTCCATCACGGGCTTCTTGGACAATAATAAAGAAAGAATCGATTTGTGGATGATTAAGAAATTTTTCTAAATCATGTACCGAAAAATTGTTAAGAATATATCTTGGATATCCAGTTTGTACAGTATAAGCAAATTCAGATAAGGTGTCCCCGATAGTTTCTTCATTACTTAAAAGTTCATATGCTTGTTCCACTGCACCCTTAAACGTTTCATACCACCATGACATTTTAGTGTTTGCGTGACTTTGAACAAAATCAGTAATTTTTTTATACATTTAAATTAAAATGTTCAGTTGGGGTGAAAGCTCAAAAACCACGCTAGGTCAACAAGCAAGGCAAAATGTTGCTTTATATCAAGAAAAAAGACAAGAGTATTTGGATAATATATTACAATCTTTAATCACAACCATTAAATCGGAAGTTCTTTATCAAGCTAGTATTGGATGTAGAGAAACTACAGTTGGTGTGGATCAACAAGAAAAACAATTTCCAGAACATATCATAGGAACAGAAGAACGTCCCAAAATCTATAAGCTTACAGACAAAAATCGTAAATGGCTTCTAGATGAATTAGAATTACATTTTACTAATAAGGAAAAGTACCCTGATATAGAATGTCGACAATTTATTCGTGGATATGGATCTCCTAAATTTTGCATTCATATACAACTCCTAGAAAATGAACCAGAAAAAGATGAGTCTTAAATTTTGATTTTTAAATACCCTAAATATCCGTCAAAATGTTGACGGGCTTCCACAAATATAGAAGTATCTCTGGTGTAAATATTAATATTATTAATACTACTGTCAAAACAACAACAAATCGGCGTTTATTTTCCGAAGGTATCAAAAGTAAATTTGACCGAAATGAGTTTAATCATACAGTTGGGGCTATGAGAAATTTCTTCAAGCAGAAGGGTTGGAAAGAAGTTACGATGCAGCATCAACCCTCAATAATGGCAGCGTGCGAGGATCCGTGGACTTTGGTACCATTTGTCTTTGATGGAGAGACGTGGCCTTTACCCCAGACTAGTCAGATGTGGCTTGAATATGAACTGCTAAAAGATCCTGACGTAGAAGGTATTTATACGCTGTCTACTAGTTATCGTGAAGAACCGCATCCTATAGCTGGAAGGCATCAAACCATTTTTCCTATGTTTGAATTTGAAAGCAAAGGAGATTTTGGTCAGTTAATGGCTCTAGAAAAGGATCTGTTAGAACATCTTGGCTTTGGTGAACGAAGAACTTATAAGAACATTAGCTATAATGAAGCATGTCAAGAGCTTGGAGTTGAGGATGTTGACGCTGAAGAAGAAAGGGAACTTGAAAACCGTTTTGGTTCCGTGGTATTTTTGCACCGTTTTCCTGAGAGGACTTCACCGTTTTGGAATATGAAACGTGATTCGTCTGCATTCCCAATGGAAAAGGACGGAATGACGGTGTGGAAACCTGAAAATATTGCTAGAAAGATTGATGTGATTTTGTGTGGTCAGGAAACCATTGGTAGTGCTGAGAGATCTACAGATAAGGATCAAATGAGAGAAACCTTTGAGACAATCAGTGACGGGCAATACGCTAAGAAAATTCGAGATTTGTTTGGAGAACAGCGCGTAGACCAAGAGTTGGATGAATTTTTCTCATTGGACTTTATTCCTAGATATGGAGGAGGTATAGGTGTACATCGAATGATACGCGCCATGAAAAGACGCGGGTTGATTCCACAAAAACCTCTATATCCAGATTATAGTATCGTATAAAATATATTCATATATCTATTAGATATATGAAATGTTACTTTAATTATTACATCTCATAGGTTCGCGTTGGATTTAATGGGATGGTCTCAATGCTTACTGTAGGAAATTTACCATCTACATGTCGTGTAGCAGATTTTCGCAGATTTTCGTCCAATTCTTCATTATTAATCTCTCCTTCTCCACTCACCAATCGATCCTGAATGCCTATTTCTTCTAGTTGTGTTTCGATTTTGTCGATGATAAAATGGTTAAGAACATCGTTCATAGGTACCACTTTACGCAAACATGCAAAAGAACAAAATGTACCTTTCCAGCCTCCAAATGTAAGAGGTCTTCGGAGTGCGTAGATCTTTTTTGCGATTTTGCGATAACATGCTTCACACGTACCAGTAAACCATTCAATGGTCTCTTGTGGATCATCTTCATCAATAACACCAAATTCATCTTCATTCTCGAAATCAATACATGTAAGCATTCTGCATCCTCCATATTTACAACACGGTGAATCTGGATCAATAATCTGTCCATAAATGGGATTCGTTGGTCCTAATAATGTAAATAGTTTTTCGTCCTTACCCAGCATTTCCTCAGAGATATCGTTGGCTAAATCTCCCAGCATCTTCACTTTCTCTTTGAGTGTACTCGCGTTATAAGATATAATAAATGCACGTTTAATATCTTCTCTGTGTAGCTCAAGAGCTTCTTTTTGCTCTCGAGTGATCATTGGACATTTCACTATATCTTGGTCTTTTCCTTTGCTTTTCTTACGAGATGATTTGGGAGAAAGAAGTACAGGAATGTCTTTATATTCTACCATCGCTGTGACACGAGGAGGTTCTTCCTTTGAAACTTTCTCCAACGCTTCTTCCACTAAAGGTATTTCACCAAATTTTTGGAACAAGAACTCTATTGCTTCTTGTGAACCCGGGAGAACTCCTTCGATTGTCATTTCCTCTGTAATCTCCAGTTCGGGAGCATCTTCGTCTGGAATGCGAGAATAATAGTTTTTGATCCATTTAGGTCGTGGTGCGTATTCAGATACGTATTCTAATTTAGACTCTAGATATTCTTTTACAACATGATTGTAGGTGCCTTCTTCAAAACGTTGTTTTTCAATTTGTGCTAACAATACTCTATAGATTTCTTGATCTTGCGTTCCATAAGCACGATCTAAACGCATTAGTGCCATTTCTACTTCAGGAGAACTGTCTTGATGAATGAGAGCATAAACAAAGCTTGGGTAATCCCAATTATCCAGAGCTCTGACCATAGCATCAAAAATATCTTGATCGATATCATCCTTCATAAGAAAGTATACAGGCGTTTCTGGTAGGTGTCCGTCTATATCGCCCTCTCGCCAGCGTTCTATAATAATCTTTACTGCTGTTGATCCAAGAGGAGACGAGATAGCACTTTTCATAAAGCAAACAAAGACCTGTTTTTCTACTTCGGCGTTCAGTCTTTCCAGAGGCAAAATGTCCATATACTTTCTTAACTCGTCGGACAGTCCCATTTTGAGTGCATCTTGCACGTTTGTTAATGCTGGAATGCGGAACATTTTTAGATAGACGAATATAGTTATCCTGAAAATTAATGTCTTTGTTTTTTCATTTTTTTAAGAAAAGTCATGGAGGTTTACAATTGTAATAAATCAAAATATAGATGTAAATCCAGAGTGAAAAAATGTGGGAGTTGTGGACAAAAGATAGAATTGTCAGTGAAATGCCCACCACCTTTGGTTCCTTTGCCTCCCGTATCGGAAGTTGATTACAGGAAATATACTGTAGGAGGAGGATCAGGGCCTTTAGCTAACAAATATGAGGTTGAGATTCCACCTGGTACACAATATATGACCTTTCGTCTTCTTGGAGCGGGAGGAGGAGGAGGAGGAACAATGAGTGAAGTTTTCTCGTTCTTTTGTATTGCCCTGTTGACTGAACTGCCTTTCATAATTCCACCTGGAGGTGGTGGTGGAAGTGGTCACCTCGTTGAAGTTTCTCGCCCTTTTGCACCTGGATTTCCTTCTACATTAAATATCGAAGTTGGAGCTGCTAGTCTTGTACCTACAGATCCAAATGGAGATGGACTTCCGGGAGGAGATTCCGTGGTTAGCTTTGTAGGTTCCACTCCAGGATTTGAGGATATTAGAGCAAAGGGTGGAGAAGGAGGTAAAGGGGGTAAAGTAATATCTACTCCTGCTGGGATTGTTTCGGTTGTAGGTGTTGGTGGAAAGGGTGGATGTGGTGGAGGAGGTGGAGGAGGTGGATTTTATTTCTGCGAAAATCTGCCTGATGGTAGTCCCGTTACTCCCGGTCCTAACGATATATTGCTCACACAGTCGGCTGGACCAGGAACTTTAGTAGCAGTAAATCCTTCAGGAGGAGGTCTAGGGATAAATTTAGAAGATGGAAAAACTGGCGATACGATCACTGGCGGAGATGGTGGTAACAGTACAGGTAACGGTAGTGCTGGAGCCACACAACCTGGTTCTGTATTTGGCGGTGCAGGAGGGGGAGCTAGTAGCGTATTATTTGCAGATAGCGGCGGTATTGGCGGACCAGCAGGGGATATGGCAACTTCAAATGTCGGCGGTGATTTCTTGCTTCAAGATTCTGGTTCAGCTGGCGCTGGTTCTGGTATTTACACACCTATTTTGGCTGAGGTAGGATCTACTATCGCTGTCAACGGAGGTTTGGGGGCACACGGTGCAGTAGAAGTATTTTTCTATCGTTTCCCAGTTCCGTCATAATTAATAGTTCCGTGATAATTAATAGTTCCGTCATAATTAATAGTTCCGTCATAATTAATAGTTCCGTCATAATTAATAGTTTTGTTATAATTAATTTTTTGTATTTGTATTTGTTACATTTAATTTATTAAATGTAACTTGAATTTCTAACGTATCAAACGTTATCTATGTGTATCACTGATGTCCCATCACCATCACATATAGGTACCAGAGGCAAATCTCCGAACAGGCGTTGTACTTGTTGAAGATGTAAAATATAAGAAGAAATAGTTATTTCTCCACCCAAAGGTTCCAAAGGTACATAATCAGCCATAATAATTTAGAAAATATTCGAACACAAAAGTTCACAATAAGAGTTATATATTTGTAAATTACAATAAAAAAATTGATTTTATCAGGTTATACAGATAATTAATCCTCACAATTTTCGTTTTCTACAATGATGATCACATCCTCAACAAAAAATAAGGTATAAATGTTTCCGGTCTTCAATTCAATCTCGGCAAAAAATTCATCTCTATTACTTACACGAAGATCATAAAGGTCAGCTGAGATAATAGTTTCCATAAATTGGTCATTTTCTAAACCTTCAAAGATCATATTTTCGTCTAAATAGACATCTATGATTCCATTATCCATATTATAAGCTTGCAGACGCACATAACCGGGTATTGGGCAGCTTATATCCTCTTCTTCAAATTGTAAGATATAATCATCAAACACAACAATTGTATAATGTACGTCAGGTTTAAATTCAAATACAGCAGCTACAATTTCATCGTCATTTCGGTTCACAAGAGAAAGAATCTTATCCCCACTTTCAAGTATAAAATAACCCGTTTCGTCTCTTCTTCTCGGGGCTTTGGCACCATCAATTCTAAGATCAAATGGTGTCGCATCTGCATAAACCACTCGTACCAGAGATTGTTGAATGGTTTTGAAGGTACGAACTTTAGTGACGAAACGAGCATAAGCATCTTTGGGAAGACGCATGCAAGCTTGGCACGACATGCTTATTTACATAAGCATGTCTAAATTTATTTCGTTATTTAACGTGTTTTAGGTTACCTCTTAATACTAATATAATAATCTTCAAAAGAACGGAATCAATTTTACTTCACGATTAAAAATGATAGACCAGCAAATGATTATAAAAAATGAAATTTTTTTATAATTTTATATCGCATAACACTTGAATGAGTATGTTGTCAGAACCGAGTTATCCAGGATCAATTCTTTTTCGGGGGATAGCACGTGAACGTAGAGACGAATTCGTTGATATTGATCTTCCACCGCTTGAGGATGATGACGATCTTCCACCGCTTGAGGATGATGACGATCTTCCACCGCTTGAGGATGATGACGAT
>Ga0209986_10004663_pt1 | contig 11561 bp, 7 predicted proteins | sample BlataG_FD_183168 | JGI IMG/M metagenome (GOLD analysis project Ga0209986, IMG submission 183168) | Deep subsurface microbial communities from Black Sea to uncover new lineages of life (NeLLi) - Black_00105 metaG (SPAdes) (version 2) | ecosystem: Environmental > Aquatic > Marine > Oceanic >...
TTCAAAAGTATGTTTCAAAGATATCAGGACCCCTCCTGGACAGGATAGATATACATATAGAAGTGCCAGCCCTCACATACGATGAGCTTAAAGAACGTTCATCTGGAGAGAAAAGTGTGGTGATAAGGAAAAGGGTTAATATGGCGAGAAAGAGGCAACTTGAAAGATATAAGGATAGAAAGGGTATGTATTGTAATGCACAGCTCTCATCAAAGGATATTAGAAGGTATTGTGAGATAGATGCTTCCTGTGATGAACTCCTGAGGGCAGCAATATCAAAGTTCGGTCTATCTGCAAGGGCTTATGATAGAATTCTTAAGGTATCCAGAACAATAGCGGATATAGAGGATTCCCCAAATATACAACCACCCCACATCTCAGAGGCAATTCAGTATAGAACCCTTGACAGAAAATACTGGATGGTGTAGGGTTTTAAGGGGGATGATAGTTATTTCTATTTTTCAGCCTGACCCCATCACTAACTACTTTCCTTTGATAAGGGCATAGAAAAGTATTTCAAGAACAGGTTGTCTTTCGTCGTTTGTCCCGACCTCTATTACTCCTTTTATTGCTCCCTCTTTTCCTGAACAAAGTGCTGATATAAGCTCATATTTCTTGCCTTCCTCCAGTTTCTTTACTTCCACTTTCGCAGATTCCGAACTGCTTTTGACTGAAATAATCCTTAAGTCCTCTCTTTCTGACTTTATCTCAACTCTAAACTCCTTTTTCTCTCCTGGTTTTATAATCCCAAAGAATATCCTCGGCGGGAAAACCTCTATCTCTCCTTTTATCTCTCCCTCTATTGGTATCTCAAGAACAGGCTTTGTTCTGTCGTTTGTGTGGATTATTAGTTTCTCATTAAAGCTTCCTATACTTATCTTGGAAGGTTTCAAAGTCACAGATATTCCTATCCTTTCAACTTTCTCAGAAGACACAGGTATAATCTCGGCTTTAAGGTATTTCGATGTTATTTCAACCTTCTCTATCTTGAGATTTCCTTCACCTGGGTCTACAACATAGAGTAACTTTTCTCTCGGCTCTTCTCCTTTTATCTCTCCGAAATACAGCCTATCAGGAATAGCAATAGGTGATGCCACGACTATCCCTGTAACTGTTAAGATGACCTCAGGCTCATCAGGATCGTTCGAGCTAACAAAGACACTTTCGCTTACCCTTTCTCTTTTGTAGCCTGTGTTAAAGTTTACTCCTATCTCAGCGGATTCTCCGGGTTTCAATATATCCTTTGAAAGCGAAGCGTCAGTGCAACAGCGCGATGTTCCAAGTTTTACCTCAAGTGGTTTCTCACCTCTGTTGCAGAATTTAAAGACATGGGAAACATTCTGATTTTGAGGAGCTTCTCCGAAATCGTAGACTTTTTCATTAAAATATATGTCAGAAGCACTTCCTTCTTTCTCTTCTTTTGATATAATGAGAGCATAACCTGTGAAGATTTTCTGGAAATCATTCTCTTCAATGATTTCTGGTGACCGAGGAGGGTCGATGATTCTTATCTTGTCGTCTGAAAAACTTTCAATGACAAGAAAATGGTTTCTTTTGTCTTTTTCGACAAGGGCAATTGCAAGTTTCTTTTGCTTTAACTCCTTTTCAAGCTCATAGAGAGATATTTTAACACCAACAGCGTCAAGACCCTTAGCCTTTACAGCTTGGCAGAGATCGTACATTGAAGTCTCTAATGTGTCTTGAGTTGAAAATTTGGAGAGTTCTTCCGGAGTTGCTTCTATTCCTAACAATTTGCAGATGACGGACAAACACAGTGGACCACATCCACCTTGATGTTGAACTTGAGGCTCACTACCTAACGTAGATGTTATTAACGATATAACAAGAAAAATTCTTATCATTTGGCTTCAAAAAAGCTGTCGATAAGAGTCATAAACTTAGATATCGGCTTAGTTGGTCTTAAAAATGGGGTCCTATTTAAAAAGATTCCCTCTTTGGAGACCATATTGGGATCTTTAGAAGATTTCCAGATTACATACACACCCACCATATTGAGGGGTGCATTAATAAAGAAGATTTGTGCAAAAGAAGAAAATGGCTATTTAATCGTTTGAATCAGAATTCCGTCCCCCTTTGGGTTCCGATGGTCGTATACTCTTGTTCCAGATGGAAGGTTAAGAGTGAAACAGGAATCGGGAATATCTATATTTAACTCAACCTCAATGAGGTCCGTATCGACCACTACAATCGGAATTCCTTCCGAACCATAATCTTTATGTTCTCTAATACTTTTAGCAAACCAGATCTCTTGCCCACCACAACTGCATTTTTCAAACTCAACTATTTCGAATACTGAAATAAGTTCACCGTCTTCTCTCCAACGATCCTCTATTTTCTTCGCTAGAAATCCTCTCTTTGGATCAATCCAAGCTTTATGAATCTGCCGATCATCCTGAGAATAAGTCCATTCTATAAGGTAATATGAAGTCCCGCTAATCTCCTCTTTTCCTAAAAACCGGAAATTGGGCACAAGAGGTTTACCAAATCTGTCAGTTGGAAGATTAATTCCTATTCTGCCGAGATCTATCGGGTTAAAAAGGCTTATCGGTGCCAAGGGTGGATAACGGTAATAAATATCTGCATCTTTATATCCAACATGGTACTCTGTAACACTCTCTTCATCAAAAACACACACTGTTTCCTTTTCTTCTTCTCCTCGCTCATGGGATGGTCTATAGAGTAGATGAGCCCTTGCTCGCGTACCCGAAAACATTAGTTCTCCCTCCTTTGTCCATGGTAGAAGTGCACGGAAAGGTATCTCTTTAAAATCCTCTACCTTTATAACCCCCTCCTCGATAAGGGATGCCATCCTTTCTGACCATTGTTGCCTCCGAATGTACCTCACCTTGCCACTAGTGATGAGGGATTTTTGGAAACGAATTCCTTCCAGTATTAATTCAAGAGTATCGTTTACTTGTGCAATTCCTTCGGAAGATAAATAGACGAAAGTAAAACATCCAAACAATATATACCAACATCGTTTTCTTAATCGCATGCTCATAGTTTCATACCTCCTTCTTTTTTACGTTTTTGAAGCCCGTTTATTTTGCACAACTAGCCGCATAGACATCTTCCTCATGAGCGGTATTCCCCTGATAACATGAAGTTGGATTACCAGGCCCTTCCCACTTCCAAACCTTTAGGTAACCGCATATCCGTGAATAAGCATTAGGATCGCACCATTTTCCTGTCTTAGGCTTGCACAAATATCTACCTTCCTTTGGCTCTACTACCCAACAATAATAGCGACAAATACTTATTGGCCAGCCAAAGCATTTGTATGCACATCGGCATAACAAATCCTCACATGTTACCTTATTGGCTATGTCACATTCTTGATCCTTAAGCCAACCTGCTTTTATCTCTATCATCTGTTCAGGTTGCAGTACCTGCGTAGTGGCGACTAGGTCGTTCTGGATTTCCGTCATATCACTAATTGACAATGGAACCGCCGCAGTAGTTAGAAGTGCTCCTAAACAAACCCAGGATAAGAAACTGAAACTTGAAAGTAACACGCCATACAAGTAATGTAGTTTTCCTCTCATAACTCCTTCTTTTTTGTTTCTTTATATGTCCTTCATAACATTTTATCCCATGAAGGGCCATAGCTCAGTTCTTTGTGGAGCAGACCGAGAACTACCGCCTGCTGTCCAACTCTTGTAGATTCCGAGCCGCTTGTTCGGCTTCCCAACTACCTGGATAATCTCTAATGATCTGCTGTAGGATGTCTCTTGCTTTGCTTTCATCACCAACCCACCAATCATACAGTAGAGCCAAGCGCCATAATACATGTGCTCTCTTATCGCCTAACTCCAAAGTTAAGAGGTTTTTAAGTTCTTCTATCGCTTCATCACCCTGTCTTCTGCCGGAGAAGGTACCGGCAATGTAAAGACGAGCATCTATATACAGGCCCAGGTTATCCATCGGGACTTTCCTGAGTTCTTCCCTTGCTTCTTCATAGCGTCCTCTCTCAAAGTAAAATTTGCCGAGCAAGTAGTGAGCATAAGTGTTAGATCTCTGAAGACAGTCTATTGCTTTTTCATCTTCGTCCAAGTGGTGGTAACAGTCAGCGATGAACCAGTAAAGGTCGGGGTCATCAAAGAAAAAGTCTGGGAATTTCTCCGTTACTTTTTCCCATACTTTTATAGGATTTTCCCAATGGTCTTCGCTTAGAGGGCGTTTAGGGGCATAATAAATTCTGTTATAATACTTCTCCTCGATCCAATCTATCATCGGGCCAAACATTGGGTGTTCGGAGTAATTGGCTATCAAGTCATCCACTGCTTTCTCTACCTCGGCATCTTTTTCCAAGTCAATGTAGGAAAATATAAGGTTCTTTCGTAACCGCCATTGTGATTTTTCTACAAAATCACTCTTGGGATATTTTTGTATAATCTCGTGGTAAATCTTATTTGCTATTTCATAATTTTCTATAAAACCATTTTGGGCTGCAACATCATCCCATTGGCAGGCAACCTCATAAATCACTCCAATTAAATCTGGATGCCCTGAGAAACCAGCAAGCAGTTTGTCAAAAGCAGTTTTGGCTTCATTCTCTTTTCCTAAATGAATATACAATGTTATAAGCCCTTGTTGCACCTTCAAGGCATAGGTTGTTCCTTCGTGACTACTAATTGCCCTTAGGTAAATTTCTTCAGCCTTTTCGGTCTGACCATTCTGGATATGCCATTCTGCAAGCTTCTGGAGTGCGGAGAGTGGTAAAAGAATTCCCGAGAAACGGTTAATGGCTTCCTCATACACCTCCATCGCTCGTTGGAATCTGCCATTCTGAAAGTGCCACTCAACAAGTTTCCCCATTGCCTTAAGTGAAATGGCAGGATAGCGCTCTGCTATCTCCAGGATTTTGCGCTCATACTCAGTCTCGGTCAGTGGACGTCCCTGGGACTTCTCAATATCAACCACCCAAAAAGAGCTCTCCTCAATAACACAGGCATACTTATCACGTACCCCTATTGCCCTACCCCTACCAACGATTGGATAAAATCCCACCTCCGCAGGATTTGAAGGATTACTTATATCTACCACTCTGAAATCAAAGTTATCATAAGGAATATAAACATAATCCCCCACAACCTCTATCTTCCGGACCTCACCACCACCATATTTTCTCCAAATCTCTTCACCACCCTCTACCTTGTAAACTCCCACCTCCACTGGATGAGCAGGCTGGCTTATATCCACAATTCTTAACCCGGCGTTGTTATCACCAAGATAGGCATAATTTCCGAAAACCTCTACTGCCCGACCCCAATCATAAGGCCCTTCAAGGTAACGAGGCTGTCTGACACAATCGCAACAGAAGTTTATCCCTTTGGGACTTTCAGGATCGCTTACATCCACTATTACCAAACCGTGATTACCCGCAGCACAATACGCCAGATTTCCAAAAACCTTGACATCATGAAACTCTGCCTTATCTGTACTTATATCCTGAACAGTGTTGTACTGTGAAAGCCTCTGAGGTGAAGAAGGGTTTGTGACATCATAGATGCTCAGTCCATTCCAGGCATCTGCCAAATAGCAATAATTGCCAGAAACATATAATCCCCGACTCTCACTTTTTTCATCATGATAGGAACCAACCGGGACTGGATGGGCAGGGTCTGTTATATCATAAATCCATAAACCACAATTATAAGCAGCAATATAAAGAAGATCTCCTTGAACCTCCGCTCCCCAGGCCTCAGGGGTTAGGTTCTCTGGATTGGGAATTTCAATGGTTCCAACCACTGAGGGGTTAGCTGGATCAGAGATACTTATTATCCACACTAAAGGGGCATTTTTGCCCTTAGCAGGCACATAGGCATAATTTCCATCAGAGGAAAAGGCTACCCCACAGGCTCTCTCCATGCCAGCAATCTCACCTGTTGTGGCTATAAGCTCCAGACCTGCTTCAGCCCCCAAGGTCACCCTTAGGGTATCCGGGTTTCCTGCAGATAAATCCTCATCTTTGGTGTTAGGATTCCTTTCATCCTTGTGACTGCTGGCAAAGACAGAAAAGGCCAAGAAGACTATCATTAAAAATACTGATAAGTATTTTAATTGTCTCATTTTTAACCCTCCTACCTTATAAAGGTTAGCTTTTTGACCTGAATAAACTTCTTACTTTCTAAAACATAAAAGTATGTTCCAGAGGCTACCTGTCTACCACTATTGTTCCTTCCATCCCAGGTTACTGAATACCGTCCAGCAGATTTTTTCTCATTGACCAGAGTTCTTACCTCCTGACCCAATAGGTTAAAGACCTTCAAGGTGACCACCCTGCTAACAGGAATATCATATCTTATAGTAGTCTTGGAATTCGAAGGATTGGGATAATTCTGATGCAGGGCATAGCGCGTCGGTAAATTGTGAGCTACTTTTATCTGAATGGGAAATGGCCAACTATTCCCACCAGCATCCTGAAACTTTAGAGTCAGATCCACTGGCTTTTCAGTGTAGCCCTCGGCGACCACGAAGTTCAAACCCACTTCCAGCGGCTGGCCCTGATTCTGTGCCGGCACCCTGGGGACCTGAACCTCGTCCGCCAAGCAGAGCCAATTGATATCCTTTGGTTTATCAAGACTAACTTTGAGGAAAAAAAGCTCAAAACGACTGCTGTTCACAATTTGCAGGATTAAGCTATTGGAGCCGGGCTTGAATTGAAACAGAGGAGGCTCCTCGGCCCAAACAGACGCAATGAAAGAACAACCTATGAGGAGTAAAATCATGGAGATTAAGAGATAATTCATTCTCTTTTTAACCATTCTCTCTCACCTCCTTAAATTCACTATTTGTCTCATTAAACCTGTCTTCCCTTTAAACCCTCTTTTCAAAGTGCTATTTCTGTCTATAAGAGACTGAATTCTAAAATCATCTTTTGTGTATATTATGTCACATTTTTCTCCATTTGTCAAGTAAGAAATAAATTTTCTTAAAAAATAGTAAATTCGGACAAATATAGCCTTGTAAAGACTTTTTGCGATATCCACCGTGTATTATATCTAATTTTTTGCCACCAAAACAGGACTTCTCTCGTAATTACTCTCTAAAGTCTGTTTATTTCTCTTATCACATTTCAGGGATCTTACACTCTCACAATCTCTTTCTCCAACTCAAATTCAATAGATGTTAAATGGTAGCACTATTGCATAGTGCTCCATAAATTGCGTCTATAACACCAGCATGACATGCTTCTCAAACAGATTAGACTATTTTGTATTGCGTCCTGTTGATACGCTCTTACTATACATACAGATTAAACCTTCCTCTGATCGTATGATACTATCGAAGGATTGTGAGTTTCTTTATCTGAGTACATTTAGGAGTATTAAGGCGTATGAAGTAGATACCGGACGAGAGGCTTCCCGAGTTTATTCTGATTGGATGTCGTAAGTGAGATTTCCGGTCTCTCTGGTATCTGTTCCCTTTTATTTCTCTATTTTCTGTCGTTGTTATGTGAAGACCTGACCCCTATTCTATTTCTATTTCTCCCTCACCTTAATTTGATAACCTTCACTGGCTTATAACCTTCGGCTTTGAGGAAGTAGACGCCGGGTTTAAGATTCTTGCCGATCGTGTTGCCCTTCGTTGTTTCAATCAGCCTTCCTGAGAGATCGTAAACCTGGATGCTGGATACTTGATTCTGGATACTGGTTACTGAACGGAACGGATTGGGATATGCCTGTAATTTATAATCCATAATCCCTAATTCATCATTTTCTGACTCCTCAATCCCGAGAACATTCGCTACTGCAAGTGAATGATAATGTCCTGCTGCAATTGCGCTAACATTTGTTAGGATATGGGTCTGAACAGGCTCAAAGCGATTGGTAGTAGTACTATCTCCAAGCTGTCCGTGGTTCGAGTTGCATCCCCAAGCCCAAACAGTACCATCAGACTTCAAGGCAAGTGAATGCTCAAATCCTGCAGCAATTGCAATAATATCTGCTATATGGGTCTGAACAGGCTCAAAGCGATTGGTAGTAGTATTATCTCCAATCTGTCCGCGGTCGTTCCACCCCCAAGCCCAAACAGTACCATCAGACTTCAAGGCAAGTGAATGCCCATATCCTGCAGCAATTGCAATAACATCTGTTATATGGGTCTGGACAGGCTCAAGACTATCGGTACAAGTAGTATTATCTCCAAGCTGTCCGTAGCCGTCGGCTCCACAAGCCCAGACAGTGCCATCAGACTTCAAGGCAAGTGAATGAACACATCCCCCTGCAATTGCAATAACATCTGCTATATGGGTCTGGATAGGCTCAAGACGATCGGTAAAAGTACCATCTCCAAACTGTCCGCAGTAGTTCTCTCCCCAAGCCCAGACAGTGCCATCAGACTTCAAGGCAAGTGAATGCTCATGTCCTGCTGCAATTGAAATAACATCTGCTATATGGGTCTGAACAGGCTCAAAGCGATTGGTAGTAGTATTATCTCCAAGCTGTCCCATCCAGTTTCTACCCCAAGCCCAGACAGTGCCATCTGACTTCAAAGTAAGTGAATGATTACGTCCTGCTGCAATTGCAATAACATCTGTTATGTTATGGGTCTGAACAGGCTCCCAGCGCCAGGTAGTAGTATTATCTCCAAGCTCTCCGTAGAGGTTGTATCCCCAAGCCCAGACAGTGCCATCTGACTTTAAGGCAAGTGAATGCTCATGTCCTGCTGCAATTGCAATAATATCTGTTAGGTTATGGGTCTGAATAGGCTCCCAGCGATCGGTCCGAGTATTATCTCCAAGCTGTCCTCCGCCGTTCCATCCCCAAGCCCAAACCTCTTCAGCTGAGTGAAGTCTTGTAGCACCTGTCAATAAACACACTATTACTATGAACCCCCGGCTAAAGCCGGATAGAAAACCCCTGAATCTATTCATAATACCCCCTTTTTCTTCTTCATCCTTCATAATTCATCCTTCTAAAGATATTCCTCCCAAAAATCTGCTTCACATAATATCACCCCGCTCCTTATGTTGCCGAATTTCATATAACTCGTTTATATCCGGCACTGTCGGATATCACTCCATTTTAGGAGTATATACGACTGTGTCGCATATACATCCCTGTCACAGAATAAATTTGTTCTTCATAAATTCCCTTTACCCACTTTTATATTGTCTGATGGACTTTTTATCTTCTTTAAATCCCTATTACTCACATGTGTATAGATTTCTGTTGTTTTTGAAGGGATATCTGCCCCATGCCCTGATAGGCACGGGGTAAAAAAACATACCTTTCTACCTATCGGTAGACAGGCTGAATTTTGAATAAAAAAATCCCTCAGAATGTAGATTACACTCGAGGGATATTAAGTTGTTAAAAATGTTATTTAGATAACCATTTTGCTCAAAATCTGAAAACCACCAAAATATAGAGAAAGAAGAAAACATGTTCTTACTCCCTTTTGATTATTTAATTCCAGAATTGAAACAATAATAAGTTAGGAGAAACTATATTGCCTGTCTACCGACAGGTAGAAAAGACTGTTATGTTTAGACCATCTTCGATGTAAGTCCCTTAATTACAGTATAATCAAAAAATGGTAATTTGTCAAGAAAAAAATGAAGTTTTCTTATGAAAGAAGTAAATTTGAATAAACAGAAGCTTATAAAGATTTTTTACGATATCCGCCGTGCATTATATCTAATTTTTTGCCACCAAAACAGGACTTCTCTCGTGATTACCCTCTAAAGTCCTGTTTATTTCTCTTATCACCTTTCAGGAATCTTACACTCTCACAATCTCTTTCTCTACCTCAAATTCAATCGATGTTAAATGGTAGCACTATTGCATAGTGCTCCATAAATTGCGTCTACAACACCAGAGTAAAAAAACCACCAGCTACCCTCTTTTAATCTCCTCATCTGATGAAATTTTTTCTTGACTTTTTATCCGTTTGATGGTATAATGTCTCTATAGAAATAGATAATCTTTTATTTCTGCGAATTATTTATTTTAGAACCCGCCTTGGCTCTTTTACACTGAGGAATCTCTGTATTGCTGGCAGGCGGGAGTTGTATGGTTTGAATCTGTTTGTTTCCCAGTACATGATAGTACAAGTACTGACGCCTATGAACCTTGCAACATCTTTTTGGAATAAGCCCAGATCCATCCTGTGCTTTCGGATCTTATCTCCTATATTAGAATTGCACGATTTGAAATCGTGCCTACAATTTGTCTCTAATTTGTGGGGATAACCCTTTGGCGTTCATTTCGGCCTCGGTATAGAAAACTTAAATGTATAATCTGTGAGAATTCTCAATGAACCCCTGAGGCAATTCAGTATAGAACCCTTGACAGAAAATACTGGATGGTGTAGGGTCTTAAGGGGAATGATAGTTATAAAAAGAGGTTAAAGTATGCAAATAGGACTGATGGGTGCTTGGAATACTGACTCAGGCGCTTCAATACATACTGAATTAGTTGGTAGGAGTTTAATCGAACTGGGGCATAAAATTGTTGTGTTTAGCTTCTTTAAACATAGTTTCCATGGAACAACATTCGTGAGCGAGGATGAAGATTATGTAACAAGATGTTTTACCGTTCCATCCGATAAAAATCCTCAATTACTTGCAACACCGTTTCTTAGAAATGATTACGAAATTTTTGTGGTAGAAGACCTTGGTATGCTCCTCCAAGACCATCTTGGTAAAATCTTCCACTGGATCAAAAGAAAGGCAAAAACAATAAATGTAATACATGATGGAGACCTGAAAGAAGACCCTTCATTTTATCAATTCGACTGGGATGCCATAGTATGCTTTGATAAGCGGTATTACGATTTTTTGAAATTTGCCTATCCAGAGGAGATTATACATATAATTCCACATCCCTGTTTGCCCTGGCGTCCGGGTGATAAAGAAAAAAGCCGTAAAGAGCTGGGTCTACCCCCCGATAAGAAAATTGTCCTTTTGTTTGGTCCTGCCTCAGAACATGGAGCAGATAAATACAATATTATAAAGGAATTTAAGAGTGACTATCCAACTCTCATACTCATTGTTACAAAACATGAAGGGTCTTTGAAAAAATGGAGGGAAATTAAACATGAGCGCGGAAGAGATATGATTGAAATACGCGAAGAAACGCCGTCCATTGAAGGGCTTTACGAGTATCTATATGCTTCAGATTTGCTTCTTTATAACAAACCGAGTAACCCAGGCATAGTAACTGTAGCGAGCACTGCCTTTCAATGTCTTGGTTCTGGTTGCCCGATGGTTACATTTAAATCTTCCTTTGTTGAGACCCTGAATGGCGCAGTTTATAAATATGAAAATAATGAAGAACTCAGAGCCTGTATCGCGAGTGTTTTCGAAAAAGATAGGAAATATGAAGAGATAATTAAGAATGCAGAGGCATATATTGAAAAAAATTCAGCAATAAATGTAGCAAAAAGATTTGTTAAATTATTTGAATCCCTGAGGAGGTGAAAAATGAGACTTAAAAGATACGAGAGAAGTCCAATCCTTACGCCGATAGAGGAGCACAAGTGGGAATCACGAACTGTATTTAACTGTGCAGCAGTTTATCTTGATGGCAAGG
>Ga0209986_10004664_pt1 | contig 11560 bp, 10 predicted proteins | sample BlataG_FD_183168 | JGI IMG/M metagenome (GOLD analysis project Ga0209986, IMG submission 183168) | Deep subsurface microbial communities from Black Sea to uncover new lineages of life (NeLLi) - Black_00105 metaG (SPAdes) (version 2) | ecosystem: Environmental > Aquatic > Marine > Oceanic >...
TGATGTCCCGCGCGTTTTTGGCGTAGAAGCCCCAGACCGGCAGGGTTCGGACATCGACGCCGGGCTTGCGAGGTGGTTCTTCGGCCTGTTTGGCGGTCCCGCCGCCTTCGTATTCGATGCCGGCGTTACGGAAAACGACACGTCCACAGGCGGTTTCGCACCAGCTTTCAACGGAGGCGGCTGCCCGGTAGACGCCGGTGGCGGTCAGGTCAGTGATGGTGATATTATCAACAGTGTTGCCTGGTCTCTTGAGCAGGACAGTGACAGGTGAGGCGACGTTCTTCATGGTGACATCAGAGATAAGGACGTCTTCGAGGGGGCCTTTGCAGGCGTCCCAGCCGCCGGGCTGGAGTATAATGCCGGAGAGCATGTTGCGGCGGTTGGAGGTGCGGTGCGGATGCAGTCCCGGGCCGTAGAAGAGACAATCCTGGACAATCATATTCGTAACCGGGCCTATAATTCGAATGCCGTTGCAGGAGCTGTTGACGACGCAGTCCTTGATGAGGAGGTTGTTGACGTAGCGGCCTGCGATGGAGTCGTCACCGGTGAAGAATTGGCAGTCGATGATGTTGATGTTGCGGCAGGGCTTGTCGATCCAGCCACGGAAGTGGACGCCGTCCCAGCCCCCCGTGACCTTGACGCGCCGGACATCGACCTGTTCGGAAAATTCAATCATGACGGCGTAGTTTGCCGAGTCCTTTATCGTGAGATTGCTGATGGTCACGTTGCGGCAGTTGCCGAGGACAATGGTGTGGGGTCCGCGCATCTTCTCCTCGCCTCGTGGATTGAAGACCTTGTTGCCATCGATGACGCCGGGCCCGATAATATTCACGTTTTTGACACCGACACCGAGAATAAGCGCGCTGTGCCATTTGCCGAATCTCGCCTCGGGCGTGTTGGCCGGGGGAGTAAAGTACTGGTAGTCATCCAACTTGGTAGTACCCACTAAAGTTGCGCCGGCCTCGAAGAAGAGCGTAACATTGTCCTTGAGGTGGACGGTGCCGGAGATGTATCTGCCCGGTCCAAAGCGTACCTGTCCGCCGCCGGCGTCCGAACAGGCCTTGACAGCTTTGTTAATAGCGACGGTGTCGACCTTCTTACCGTCGCCCGCAGCGCCGTAGTCGCGTACGTTGAAGACACCTTTAGCTGCGAGGCAGGAGCCGCTAAGGTTTGTCAGCGCGGCGCAGGCGACCACTGCGATGGGAACCATCCTCGATTGATGAGATTCTTTCATAAACTTGATCCCTTTCCTCGAATGGGGACATGTGTTTGGTTATTAAATATTATAGCAGAAAGACCTGTGCAAGACAAGACAAAAAACGCCGGAGATAGTGTCAAGTGTTATGTGTAAGCTTGATTTTTTGCCATCATAGGAGTTGGCCGAAAATGGTCCTTTCGTTGGCCAGCGGTGGGAAACCAGCCAGCCATGCGGCTGCGAAAGTTCGATACGAACAAAAATATGGCTTGATTCGTAGAAGTTTGTAGAAGAATTAAGCTATTTTTTTATTACTTAAAGCCCCTGTACCTCTCCTCTCTCCTCCTCCTCCAAACAGGGGCTTTTTATATTTCCTGCAATATCAACCGTATAAAGGTATTTTGTATCATCATATAGCTTATTCTCCTGTGTTCAATATGGACTTTCTAAAATCGACATTTACCCGAGTGTGCGTCAAGATTGTAGGTGGATTCTGGTTGTCAGTGCCGTTTCCAATAAATAAGTTCAACTTTTGGATTCGCCTTCGGCGAAACTATTGAAATAGATTCCTCCGCTTCGCCCCGCACCAATTGAGTTAAGGTTCAGTCTGAACGCTGATTTACGGCGGCTGATAGCTGGTGAAGGGCAATTGGTGCGGGGCTTCGGTCGGAATGACAGAATGTACAAAATGTTATACTCACTTTTTATAAACGGCAATAGATATACCGCTCGTCGTTCGTATCTCGTGAAGCTCATTTCGTTTGGATTCCTGCGTTCGGGCCTGTTGACAAAGTCAAATCAGTGCGTTTGAGATTGCCACGGCCACCTTCGGTGGCCTCGCAATGACATTGAAACGTGTCTTCTGTCATTGCGAGCAGTCCCGCACCAATTGTCGCTTATTGATTGCTAAATAATCCAAATGGATATACCGACAAGACCTCGAACCCAATTGGTGTGGGACGACGAAGCCCGCCTATGGCGGATTTGGCAACAGACCCCTTCGTAGGAGTGACAGATGTGGAGGTTCATTCAATTCGTTGGCCAGATCCCTCGACTCCGCTGCGCTCCGCTGGAGTTGACCAACTGCGTTGGTCAGTTTTGGTTTGCACTATCGGCGCCGGTCGGTTATTCTATCTTGAACATAAATAACGAATATACCAATAAGGAGCAAATTAAAATGACGAGTAGACAACTTCTCAAAAGCCAGCCGGCCTTGGCCGGGAAGCAGTGGCAAGGCATCCTGTGGGTGCTGTGTATCCTGTGTATCTCTGTGATGAGCACTCCCTGTGGTTGTGCAGTGCAGCAGGACAAACCGAGCAAGGGCCGGTGGATAAAGCTCTTCAACGGTAAGAACCTTAAGGGCTGGAAGGTCAAAATCGCCGGTCACAAACTGAATGACAATTATGGAAACACGTTCCGAGTGGAGGATGGAGTCCTGAAGGTGTGTTACGACGAGTACGAGAAGTTCGACGGAAAATTCGGGCACCTTTTCTACAAGGACAAGTTCTCGCACTACAAACTCCGCGTTGAGTACCGGTTCGTTGGAGAGCAGAGTCCCGGAGGTCCGGGATGGGCCTTTCGGAACAGCGGGATTATGTTGCACTGTCAATCGCCCGAAAGCATGAGGAAAGACCAGAGTTTTCCGGTTTCCGTGGAGGTGCAGCTTCTTGGGGGCAACGGCAGGGACAAGCGTTCAACCGCCAATGTGTGCACACCCGGCACGCATATCGTGATGGACGGCAAACTCGTTACCCAACACTGTATCCCATCGGCTTCAAAAACTTATCACGGTGACCAGTGGGTGATAATGGAAGTTGAGGTGCACGGCAACTCCGTCATCAAGCATATCGTTAACGGCCAAGTTGTGCTGGAATACGAGAAGCCACAGCTTGACGAGAAGGACGGGGACGCCCAGAAACTGGTCAAGAACGGTGACAAGATGCTGAGCGAAGGCTATATATCCCTTCAGGCTGAAAGCCATCCCGTTGAATTCCGAAAGGTGGAGCTCCTTCGATTGAAAGAATGACGCTTTTCTCGTGAAGTGTGAATTAGTAAAGTGATGAGAGTAGAATTTCACATTTCAGATTTCATATTTCAGATTTGGGGATGAGATTGCCTGGCTGCCTTACAGGCAGGTGAGTATTTGTTCGTAAAGACATTTCCGAGTTGTTTAGGCGTTTTGGGGATGGGTAAACTCACAATTTTCACTGCGGGGGTGTAACAGTTTTGGCAGTTCGGCGTTCTATATTGTAGAATGGTACAGATTATTGTCAGGAGAGACTTTGTGACAGACGAGTTCAATCAAACTATGAGCAGTGACGAACAACTTATCAGCGACACGTTGGGCGGGGATATGAGGGCATTCGGGACACTTGTTGAAAGGTACTGGAATATGGTGGTCGGATTGGCAATGAGCAAAATCGGTGAAGCGGCTGAAGCAGAAGATATCGCGCAGGAGAGCTTTATGAAGGCATACTCACAATTGCGCAGCCTCCGACAGCCATCGCGTTTTGCGGGATGGCTGAGCAAGATAGCTATGCAGCAGTGCTCTAATACCATCAGGCAAAGGATTCGGTGCAAGACGGCGTTAGGGTGTAGTTCAACGGGGGTTGAAGAGATAGAGGCGGAGGCGGCAGAGCCGGGCAATTATAGATTGACGGCGTGTCAGAGGTATTTCATCAGGGAGCGGGTACAGCGGCTGCCTGCGAAGTTTCAGAAGCTGATAGTAATGCGGTTTGTGGGGGGGGCTTTCTGCGGTGCAGATTGCAAAGCAATTAGGTAAACGACCGGGTACGGTGAGAGTGTGGCTGCACCGTGCCTATAAAATATTACGTAAGGACCTTTCCGGGATTTTAGAGGAGGTCACATAATTATGAACTGCGAAAAATACAAAAAGCTAATCGAAAAATACATTGAGGGCGCAATCGGCGATGAGCAGGTTGCTGAGCTAAAGAGGCATGCAGAGACGTGCGAACGGTGCCGAGAAGAATTTGGGCAATGTGTTGGTCTGGAGAATGCGGTCAGGGAGGCCATTTCATCCGGGAGGTCTGCTGAAGAAGGCAAGGCGTCTGTTATGGCCGGTCTGAGCGCAGAGCCGAGACCTCCGCAGCGCACCCAGTACAGTGTAGGCTGGTTAGCCGGGAGGCGAGCATCCATTGCCGCAGGTATCTTGTTAGCTGTTGGATTAACGTTAGGCTTTGCAATGGGCAGGGCGAGCACTAATAAGCCGACCGGTGCTAAAGTACCGATGCGCGTCACGGAGCTTGATGGTACAGTCCTTGTAAGGCACGAAGGTCTGGATGTGTGGCAGGTTTTGGAAGCCGATTCAACCATTCATCTCGGTGACACGTTTCACTCAGCGGCCAAGTCGGCTTTTGTGCTGGAGATGAAAGATAAGTCCAGGATTGAAGTGAATCAGAACAGCATGCTGGTTTTGAAGTTGTATAACGGGGAAACCCAGTTTTTTCTTGAGTATGGCAGATGTACGGCAGCTTTAGAGAGTCCACATCCGCCGTTTTTCATTCGTACTCCACACGGCCGGGTGGAGGCATTAGGAACAGAATTCACAGTCACGGTCGAGTAGACCCAGACAACTGGCCCTTTGTTGTGTCGAAGGGGCAGAAGGAGAAATAGAATGAGAACGAAATCAGCTATTCTGTGCGCCGTTGTTCTGTTGACGGTGCCAATAATCACATTCGCACAAAAAACGGAAGTAAGTGTTAAGAAGGGAAAGGTCATCGCGGCGACGAAGATGACGAGCGTAGCTATCGAGGCGGGTCGAAAGGCGGTCCTGGCGCCCGACAGGAATCCTGTCGTTGCAGTCGATGATACAATGGTGGATGATGTGATGGAAATCTACAAGTGGGTCGAAGCGGAAAAGCAGGCACAAAGAGAGAAAATAGAAAGCTCCGGTATCCAGATTCTCAGAATTGACGATGAGCGACTTATTAAATTGGCGTGGCTGTCTGAGGGGACTAACTCAAGTGACGAAGCGATGGAGGAAATTAAACGCGGGCCAACTCTGATTCTAAAAGAGCCCAAATATTATGATATAGAAGGTAATTTAATACCGTTTGATCTGGAAAAAATTAATGCTCGGTCAGGTATTTACACGCTGCATTTGTCCAAAGCCATCCAGCCCGGAGAGCAGATTAAATATATTGGAGTGTCCGAGATTGACAACGCTGTATTCTTAAAGGATGGTCCACTGTGGATTCTTCAGATGAACTATGGCTCAGGAGCACACGGGCTGTATTACTATCGCTTCATCCTGCCCGAATCGGCGATCTTTGTCGACTCGAGCCAGCCTGCTACGATGATAGATAGTGTCGATGGGAGAGTGGCGGTTACCATTAGGGTCTACACCGGTTCAGGCGGTGTCGGTGTGACAATAGCGTATCTTTGGCCGGACAAGGACGGTACTACTGTTGCGGACATTCCCCCCCAGTACCGGGGTTTGCGAGACCAAGCGGCCGAAGAGGTTGTAGAGGAGGGCCGACTTGAAACTGCGAAAATCCTTTCGGGCGGAACCTACGAAAAACAAAATACTCCTTTGGAGGCTTTGCTGAGCCTTTACAGCGCTGCCGTACATAAGAACTCTGAGGACTTTCTGAACCTGATTTCTCCCGATTTAAGGGAAGATGCAGCGAGCGAGATGGAACAAATCTGGGCCCTGGCGTCTCGTGTAGTTAATTATGAATTTCTCGGCTCGCCGGAATGGCCGGATGAGCCGGAAAATGGTTACGAGCACCCTGTTTACCTTTGCCGGGAGGGATCGCTTATCTGCGAAGCAACTTTAGTGATGGAATATCAGGACGGTAAATGGTATTTGCAAGGCCTTGAAATCGGTCGCAAGAAGATGGAAAGTGGCGAGAGCTCAGATAGTGTGGACAGCAAAGTCTCAGGCGGTGTGACGATATCGAAGGGCAAACCGGACCTGAGTGCGGCGACATACGATGGCCTCAAAGAGGATAAGTTCATGCGAAGGTGGCTCTTTCTTGGGCTTATCCAAATTCCCTGGGAAGGAGAGACCTATTTCCCGGATGAAGAAGCTTCGAATAAGTTCTTTGATACCGAGTCACTCAATCTTGAGCAGTTCGAGCCCAGGGTCAGGATTGACGAAAATGATTACGAATGGGCCACTCTGCACTCCGAGTACGGTGTCGTGGATCTAACACAGGTGTTCGACGATTGGTTTGTGGTCGCCTACGCCTGGGCGCAGATTAATATGGCCGAGGAAACGCATGGTGTTTTGGGTATCGGCTCCGATGACAGCATCAAGGTCTGGCTCAACGGCAAGCTCGTCCACAAAAACCTGGTAACCCGGGGTGTTATACCGGATAACGATCGTGTTCCGGTGACGTTCAAAAAGGGCAAAAACCAGCTTGTGCTGAAAATCATAAACTACGGCGGGCCGTGGGGATTTGCATGCAGGCTGCTGCAATCCGACTCCACCGGAGGAGAAACTGATTGAGCGTGCCGAAGCGGACTCCTCGCAATGAGGTGGGTTGGCTACATAGCCATACCGCCGTCGATGGGCAGTACCTGGCCTGTGATGTAGGCGGCATCATCACTTGCGAGAAATGCAACGGCCTTGGCAACGTCGTCAACAGTGCCGACCCTTCGCAAAGGTATGAGCTGTTTGGCGGCTTCTATCACAGGCAGTGGTAACTTTTTGGTCATTTCGGTTTCGATGAAGCCGGGCGCTACACAATTTGCTGTTATGTTCTTTTTCGCCAGCTCACGAGCTATGGTTTTGGTCATTCCAATCAGGCCGGCTTTGCTTGCGGAGTAGTTTGTCTGGCCTGCGTTGCCCATAACGCCGGAAACGGAGCTAATACTGATGATGCGACCAAACTTGTTTCTGACCATAGACCTTGCGGCTGTGCGGGCTGCGACAAAGGCCGCTCGAAGATTTACATCGATAACCTTGTCAAAATCCTCATCGCTCATGCGAAGGAGCAGGTTGTCACGCGTGATGCCGGCGTTGTTTACCAGGATGCCTATGCCTTCGTGTTCGGCGGCCAAAGATTCGAGGGTCTCGATGAATTTGGGTGTATCTGTAATATCAATACATTTTGTGATAACGGAGAAGCCGGCTTCTTTTACGACCGATTCGAGTTCTGTAAGCTGCTCAGCGATTATGTCGAGGCCTGCGACGATGCGGCCCTGTTTTAGTAGTTCAAGAACGATTGCGCGGCCTATGCCTCTGGCAGCACCGGTTACAATTGCAAGTCTTTTTTCGGACATCTTTATGCTCTCTCAATTAAGAATTTTGTATGATGCCGCCGTGCCGGCGACGGCTAAATAAACTCCCCATGGTAAACCTGAGGGGTAAACGACCCGCAAATAAATTTGGGGTCTAAACAGCCTCAATATCAATTTGTAACTCCTCTATAGCTTTCCAGTTGCTTACATTGATAACATTTGTTTTTCTGTCGATTCTTTTCATGAGGGAAGTCAGGACCCTTCCCGGTCCGATCTCGTAAAACTTTTTGACACCGTCGGCCAAAAGTCTTTCCATACATTTTTGCCAAAGAATAGGGCAAGTCAATTGCTTTGTCAGGCCTTCTTCGATTTTTTTTGCGTTTTCGTAATATTGGGCATCGATATTTGAAATAATCTTGATATCCAAATTGGAAATAATTTTATTATCTGAAGGTTCTGAAATCCGGGCCTTCTTCAGGGCCTGGCTCAGGGTATCCGCAGCGGAGGCCATCATTTCGGTGTGAAAAGCGCCTGCTACTTGCAGGGGCACGGCTTTCATCGCGCCGTATTTTTCAGCTAATTCGGCTGCGCGTCGGCAAGCTGCTTTGCCGCCACTTAGGACGATTTGTCCCGGGCAGTTGAAATTAACGGCTTGTAGAAGCTCGCCCTGGCTTGCCTCGGTACAAAGTTGGCGTACTTTTTCTTCATCAAGGCCAATAATACTGACCATCGCGCCTTCGGCGGCATCGGCTGCGGCCTGCATTGCCTGGCCACGTTTTTGCACGAGAATAAGCGCATCCTCAAAACTGATAACGCCTGCGGCGTAGAGGGCAGTATATTCACCCAGGCTAAGGCCTGCTGTAACATTGGCAGTTATTTTTTTGGTTTCAGGATTTGTCCTAAGGATTTCCAAAAAGGCAGCAGAAGTTACGAAAATCGCGGGCTGCGAGATGGTTGTGGTATTCAACTTGTCGGCGGGGCCTTCAAAACAGATTTGGCTCAAATCGAAACCAACAATATTATTTGCCTTCTGAAAAATCTGGGCGGCTGCGGGGAAAGCGCGGACAATATCGGCGCCCATTCCTACAGCTTGAGCTCCCTGTCCCGGAAATAAAAAAGCAGTCTTCATAATTCATATCTCTTATTTTGTAAAGCGTATCTCATATATCGTATTGCGTATGAAGCCGCCATGGCGGCGACGGCTAAACAAGATAATTAAAGTCGAATCACATTTGCTCCCCAGGTCAGCCCGGCGCCAAAGGCCACGAAAATAACAATGTCACCCTGCTTGACTTTGCCCTGCTTTACGCAGCCGTCGAAGGCGATGGGCACAGAGGCGGCGGAGGTATTGCCATACTCGGCGATATTTATAAAGACTTTTTCATCAGGTAATTTCAAGCGTCTGGCGGCAGACTCAATAATCCTTCCATTCATCTGATGTGAAATCATCATTTTAATGTCATCCATGGTCAAATCGCAAACGTGGAGACACTCGGTAACAGCTTCGACTATCCGGCGAATGGCCTGCTGATAAACTTCTCTTCCTTTGATTTGCATATAGATTTTTTTTGGGTCGTCTAACTTTTTGTCGGCTGGATATCGAGAACCATACGCCTGGCAGTTCAATGCTTCCCAACGCTCTCCATCTGAAGACATAGTGCTGTATAAAATACCTCGCCCAGTATTGTGCCGCTCAAGTACGACGGCTCCGGCACCATCGCCGAAAAGGATACAGCTTGTGCGGTCGGTCCAGTCGGTAATCTTAGTCAAAGTTTCGGCACCAATTACGAGTGCGTTCTTAAACCGTCCACTCTCCAAGAACTGCTGGACGATTGACAGGCCATATACAAAACCGCTACACGCGGCACATAAATCAAACACCCATGCTTTCCTGGCGCGGAGAGAGCGCTGCACAAATGAGGCTGTTGAAGGGAAAACCATCTCCGGGGTAATAGTAGCGACAATAATAAGTTCAAGGTCGGCAGGGTCAAGCTTTGCGTCGGCCAGGGCCTTTTTCGCAGCTTCGATGGCTAATAAGGCGGTAGTTTCGCGGTCATTAGTAATGTGTCGAACTTTGATGCCGGTCCGCGAGGTAATCCATTCGTCCGTGGTGTCGACCATCTTTGCGAGGTCATCATTGGTCAATAATTTCTCTGGTACAAATGAGCCACAACCAGCGATAACTGCGCGATAAGGCGCGGGGCGGTCGCTAATTAGCTTGTTCATCCCGTTAGACGTATGTGGATGTTGGCAAAGTTTTTCCTTATTAGAATTGTCTATTTTTTTGTCTCTGGAATGTCTAACGGGATTCATCATCCGTCCTTACGGAGGTTTGTGACAGATATTCAATGATTTTGTCGTTTATTTTTTCTGTGTAGAATTTTTTGGAGGCGAGGATGGCGTTTTTTATGGTCCTCGCCTGGCTTGAGCCGTGACAGATTAGCGCTGTTCCGTTAATACCTAACAATAGTGCACCGCCATATTCATTATAGTCGTACTTTCTGTAAATTCTCGTTATCACGGGCTTAAACTTCATAGCGAGTCTGAGTTTCTCTGTCGAAAGCTCATGTTTTATGGCCTTAAACAGGCCATCGACAAGTCCTTCGGTCAGCTTCAAGATTACATTGCCGACGAAACCATCACAAACTGCGATGTCACAGACTCCTTTGAATATATCTCTTCCTTCAATGTTGCCAACGAAATTCATATTAGGGTCGGATTTTATCAGGGCTCTTGCCTTTTTAACAATCTCATTGCCCTTTGCGTCTTCCTGTCCGATGCTCATGAGTCCGACCCTTGGGTTTTCGATACCATGGAGATGTTTTGAATACATTCTGGCCATAGCGCCATATTGGTAGAGATTTATGGGCTTACAGGCGATGTTTGCGCCGACGTCACATATTGTCACGGGGCCTTCGAAGGTTGGAAAGACTACGGCTATGCCCGGTCGATTGACGCCGGATAGATTTCTCATCCTCATCTGGAAAGCGGCAACACAAGCGCCCGTATTACCGGCTGAAATAACCGCATCGGCCTGTTGGAGTTTTGCCATTTTGGCCATAACGGCAATTGAACTCTTTCGTTTTTTGCGCAAACTCTCTACGGGCGGTTCGTCCATATCAATGACTTGCGGAGCATGAATAACGCTGATGACACCTTTTCGAGCTTTCAAAGGGGGCAATTGCGGCTCTATCACATCCTGAGGGCCGAGGAGTATCAGCTCATCATTTTCGCCGAGCAGCTCAATTGATTCCAACGCGCCGGCGATAATTTCATCGGGCGCATTGTCGCCTCCCATTGCGTCAATTGCAATTCGCATGCTTAGCTGCTTTCTTCCTTGCCGAGCTTCAATGTTATCTTTGGATTGAGATAACCACAATTCGTGCATGCTGCGTGGGGCAGCCTGGCTTGTCCGCACTGTGTACATAGGGCATAGTTAACGGCCTTTAGCCGATGATGACTGCGACGAGTACGTGTTTTGCTCTTACTGGTTTTCTTCTTGGGTAACATTGGCCACTACTTCATAAAGTCTTCAAAATTACTATTGTTTATTAACGACAAATTACTAAAAACCGCCTAAGTAGTTTACCGCCGGCACTTTGTCAAGCGAAATTTAACAGAATACAGCCACGAGTGTGCGAAAAGGTGTTTTTTTGCTGTTCTTTCCTGTTTTATATCATCCTGAGCGGCGAAGGTGAGCATATGCGAGTCTGTACAATAATCTTTTTTGCTTGAAATGTGGCGAAAATATGGTATGCTGTTTTTATGTGTTTTGCGGCTATCCAAGAGGAGGATGGCTAAAATACGGTTTCTTTTAGCACCTCCCCTGAATTGCCATAAGGTTAGCGAGGTTTTATAATGCACAATTGTGGGCAACATGGCCGAAGAAGGTGGGGGCGCGATACTCCAGGAAAGTGGAACCTTGACACTGACAAACTGTATCTTATGGAACAACACGGCCCCAATCGCCACTATGGTGTATTTAGAGCAGGGATACCGGATTAACGCAACAGTCAACATAAGCTACAGTGACATTGAAGGAGACATTGTCCCAATCGTAGTTGGAGGTTTGAATGGCCACTCCAGTTCTCATAGTTTACGCTACCTTTGATTTTCCGTCAATTCTTTCTTCTTCAGACAACTCACGAAGCTTCGCTT
>Ga0209986_10004665_pt1 | contig 11559 bp, 10 predicted proteins | sample BlataG_FD_183168 | JGI IMG/M metagenome (GOLD analysis project Ga0209986, IMG submission 183168) | Deep subsurface microbial communities from Black Sea to uncover new lineages of life (NeLLi) - Black_00105 metaG (SPAdes) (version 2) | ecosystem: Environmental > Aquatic > Marine > Oceanic >...
AGATATTCCTCAAATTGGTGCTCCCGTTCCAGTCCAGTCCCTCTTAGTTCAGATATAAGTATATTGGTGCAGCCAGTTTTTCTAAAGTCAGTTATTAAGTCTCTCATAGCATATATGCGTTCAACTTCGTCAGGGTATTGGAGGGTAAAGATAGTGACCGGATCAATGACCACCCTCTTAGCATGAACTTCTTCTATACCTATCCTGATCGCTTCTAACAATTTGATCAGCTTGAACTCTTTCATCCCTAACTGGATGAGACCGGCCTTTTCTGAGGGTGCTATACGGACTGGGGAGACATTAATAAAGGCAAGTTTTTTCTCCTTTTCAAGTTTACTAAGATCCCATCCAAATTTCGACATATTCTTCTTCACGTCATCAGGATCTTCATCTAGTGAGATGTAGATCCCTGGTTCGTCATGCTCTGTAGCTCCCTTATAGAGAAACTGGATAGCAAAAGTGGTTTTTCCACTGCCAGGTCCTCCGCAAATTAAGATACTGTGACCTCTTGGTAAGCCTTTCTCCCCGAGAATTTTATCCGCGCCAGGTATACCTGTTGGAATATAATCAAACATCATATTAACCTCTTAATTCATTTATGATTTTATATGAGTTATAAGTTTGTTCAATTATAAATCTATTTTTTCCTAACTTTTCATAAATATGAAAAATACTTCGTTTATCCTATCCCTGAGAATTATCTTACAATTTTGATTATATAACATATTGTCTAAAAAATCTATTTTTGCCTAAGATGATGAGAAAAAAATATTTCATAAAACTCCGTAGTTAATATCCGACGAAAGTTTGAAAAATCCTTCTTTTGATAAAATTTTGTAGTTATTAGATTTCGAAGGGTGGAATACTGGATTCCTGCTGGAGTTTACACTCACGAAAGTGGGTGCAGGAATGACATAAGGGGAGAAGGAATGACAGATTTAGAGGAAAATTAAGAAAGAATTTGCTAAGAGGGAGTAAAATTGCTAATATAAACTTAGGATTCTCTTTTAAAAGGCTTAAAAAAGGAGGAGCAAGATGTAAATGGAAAGCTTAAGAATTTATAGTAAGCCAAAATTAAAAAATCCGCGTATGATTATAGGTTTTTCAGGCTGGATGGATGGAGGAGATGTCTCTACTGGCACCATACAATATCTAAAATTCAAACTACAAGCCAAGAAATTTGCTGAAATAGACGCCCAAAAGTTTTATCTTTTTAATTTTCCCGGGGCAATGCTGGAAACCGCTCAATTTAGGCCTTATACTAAAATTCACGATGGCCTGATAATTGATTTTCAATACCCTCAAAATGAATTTTTCTATGATGAAAAGAATGATTTAATCCTTTTTTCTGGTAAAGAACCCAATATTAACTGGGACGAATATGCCAACTGTATCTTTGAAGTAGCTGAAGAATTTGGGGTGAAAAAGATTTATTTTGTAGGAAGTGTTGCTGGACCAACTCCTCACACCAGGGGGATAAGAATATCTTGTTCTGTATCTGGTGAAAAGCAAAAAACAGAACTTAAAGAGATTGGGATTAGATTTACCAATTATCAAGGTCCAGCCAGTCTTACTTCTTTACTGACCAGGCTTTCTTCAGAGAAAGGGATAGAAATGACCAATTTTGTAGCTGAAATACCAGTTTACATCCAGACCCGAAACCCCAAAGGGATAAAAGCAGTTACTGAGAAGCTGGTGCAGTTATTAAAAATAGATATTGATTTGACCGATTTATCGGTGAAGAGCACTCATTTTGAAAAAAAGATAGATGGATTAGTTCACAAACAACCGCTTCTCGCTGCCCAAATAAAAAAGTTAGAAGAAAATTATGATAAAGAATTTTTTAAGGAAAAAGGTGGATTTGAGGAGTGCTTAAGCGACATGGAATTGATAAATTATAAGTAATAATGCGGGGCGGATGAATCCGCCCCCTTGTACGATAAAAATAAGAAACGAGAAAAATACCTCCCTCCTTCCCTATTTATATAAAAATTGACTTTAAGCTACAACGACTCTTCCTGCCACTTTTTATAATTACTCTAAATTCCCTAAAACGATATTACATAATCCCATTACATCAATATCTTTTTGGAATTTATTCCAAGCTTCTTCTCCCTCTAAAGTACGTTCAGGTTGCCCATAATTAGTAAGATAGACAATAATAAGATCATATTCAGGATCAATTATAAGAAAAGTTCCTGCTCCTCCCATTTTTCCTATAGCTTTTTTAGAGACTAAATCTCCAAAAAAAGAGTGAGGAGAAAAGGCATATTCCCAAAACCAAGTCTTGGGACCACTTAAAATATAGTGAAGATAGGAAGTAGGAGATTCATACACACCAGAATTGGTCACCCCTTCAGTCATTTTATTTACAGTAATCTCTCCTAAAATTCTTTGACCCTTGTAAATACCCTGATTTAAAATCATTTGAGAAAATACAAACATATCTTTTGCGGTAGAAAAAAGTCCATCAGATCCCAGTACTTCACCTAAATAATGTTCTAAATCCTGGGTAAGTTCCCCTCTTAATAAACGTCCACTGTCTGATTTTCCGGTAGCTGCACAATTTTCTTTGTCCTGAGGGTTAAACATAGTACTTTTCATTCCTAAGGGGTCAAAAATCCATTCTTTAGCAGCTAAAGACAAAGGTTTTTCTATAACCCGCTCCAATAATTTTCCTAAAATCCGGCAGGAAACATCACTATATAAAACTTTAGCTCCCGGTTGATAAGTTAATTCCTGATTATAATGCAAATCCCAAGCCTTTTTTAAATCTCCCTTTAATGCAGCTTCTTCACAACCTACAGGGTCATCCAAAGGAATCCCTCCGGTAAAATTTAGGAGATTTCTTATGGTAATTTTTTCTTTCTCTTGGTTAGTTCCAAATTCCGGAATATAATTTATTATTCTATCATCAAGATGCACCCTCCCCTCTTCAACTAATTTGAATATTAAGGGGAGGGTTACCATTACTTTAGTTATTGATTCTAAATTAAAAAGGGTGTTTTCATTTACTCTGTCTATCTGACTTGTTGAACCCTTCACCATGGAACCAAGAGACAAATTTAGCACTACGTCTCTCTGGCGGCCTATTAATACCTGGCACCCGGGATATAATCCTTTATCTATCTTTTTGCCAATAAATTCTTCAATCTTTTTTTTCATCTTTTCTTCTAAACCATCCTACGAACTTTTTTCTTCTCCGCTTTTTGGTTTAAAAATTAGTTGAGCTATGACCATAATAATTATAGTAGGTAAAATCCAACCCACTCCTTGTCCTCCCAGCGGTAATTTAGAAGAAAATTTTGTAATAAAATTAGAGGTAAGACCATAAAAAGAAAGCATATCTCCTAAACCAAAGAATAAGGCTGCAATTACTCCAATAGTTACCGATTTTCTAATTTTATCAAACTTATAATATAAGCCGCTTAAAATTAGCACAACTATTGAAGGGTATAATAAAACTAACCAGGGAACAGTATATTTTATTATCCTGCTTAATCCTACCAAACCTAAAGTGAATCCTATAATTGTAGCTAAAGTAACTGTTACCCGATAGTTAAGCTTACCTTTGGTCATCTCAAGAAACATATCCCCTGCCATTGAAGTTATCGCTGCAGAAGTGGTAAGACAAGCAAGGGCCATTATTATTGCAAAGCTGAACAAGCCAATTTGTCCTAAAAGCCCTTGAGCAATATTGGTAGAAAGAACTCCTATAGAGGCATCAGAAAAAGAAGATCCTGAAGAAGCTCCCAAATAAACCAAGGCGGTGGAAGTTATTCCCAAGAGTATCGCGGTAGAAAACCCAATAACATTTAAATTCCTGCTTTGAGCTTCTTTAGTCTTTATATTTCGAATGTTTAATTCATGTAAAACCCAACCTCCAAATAAGAGAGCTGCTATGGCATTCATAGTATTATATGCATTTAGCATTCCATCACCTAAAGCGGTCAAAGAACCTGGGGATTTAGGGATAGAAAGAGGGCTAGTTACTCCCTTAACTGCTAAGATAATAACGAACAATATTAAAATTGGAGCTAATATTTTTCCTAACTTATCTATAACCGTAGCTCTCGTATAGGCAACGTAAAAACTAAGCAAGAAAAATATCGCTAAAGTAATCCACAAGGGGACACTGGGCAACAATGGTAGAATAGCCATCTCATGGGTAGCGGAAGAAACTCGAGGCAGAATAAAAAAAATAGTAATAAGGATTGGAATAGCGGTATAAATTTTCCCAAAAAAATCACCTAATGTTTTCGTCGCAATTCCAGTTAAAGACTGATTCTGATGGGCACAGGCTAAGTATGCTAACCAAACCCCAACACTATTAATTATCATGTACCCTAGAGCAGCTGTAAACCAGCTTGTCCCTGCACCCCTTCCTAGTAGTGGGGGAAAAATAATATCTCCTACCCCAAAATGGGAAGAAAACATTGCCCCTGTGATTACTAACAAAATAGAAACTGGTAATAAATCCTTTTTGTTCATCATTCTACTCCTTTCGTTATATTATATTTGTTATATTATACTACACTTATTTAAAAAATCCTTCTTTTTTAGAAAAATAATTTGAGACCTTCAGGGTGACCTTCAGGGTCAGGCTTCACAACTTCACATTTTTACCAATCTTCATACTCGATTTGTTCATGAAGTCATTTCTCTTCTATCTTCCGATTTCAAGCAAGTTGGTTATTTATTCCAAAAAATGGGGTGCTAAATTGCCGATTTTTCAAAAATTGAGGCCTCAAAAAAAGCACTCTTCGTGCGTTTCAAGGGTATTCTTTAAGGTTCTTTACAACCTTTAAATGGGCATTATATGAGTTTAATGGAATTGGTTAGATAAAACAGCGATATTGCATTCAACCAACCTAAAATATAAAGTAAGAATCACTTATTCAAAAACTTTCTGTTCATCAAATCAATGACTCATGCCTTCTGTTTAGGCCATTTCCATGCATACCAGAAGATCAAGGCTGGAAGTAAAATCATTAAAACACTCATCAGCACTATCAGGATGGTGAGTGGGCCTTTTATGAGATGCATAAATAAATGCCCGATGTAAAAAACTGTAAAGATTATGCCTAGAATTATATTTGCTTTACGATTTGCTAAATCCTTCAGGGTTACGGACAGGAAAGCCATGACCAAGGGAATCAACCAGAAGAGTAAGAAAAATAATAATAACCCTGTACTAATCTGCATCCCCTCCATCGTCCCCGACATTATTTCATCTATTGCACCTGGCCTCATAAACCCCAACACCATTGAAGCTGACATAGCCACTGCCAGAAAGATCCACAGCACGGCAATTCTTATCTTCAAAAGCAAAGTTTCCATTATACTATTAACTCCTTTCTTTTTTTTATCGCCGTTTTATCTAACCTATAGTAGATAAGATAAGTTCACCAAAAGCAAAATAAAATCTCTTCCATTGCCTTCATAAAGAAAAAGCAACAGTTAAATTTTCACTTATAAATAAAAACTCTCACATTTTATTTTCCTCTTAATTATTTACAAAATTAACTTTTAACCTCTTGTTATATTTACCATACTACAAATCTTTTAAAAATCCTTCTTTTTGAACGTATATATCTAAACAATATCAATCCTATTGAAGATAGAGAGATTGCCCAGGGAATAAATGCTACTATTAAATTGATCTTCTCCTCAACTGTGGCAGCTACCGTAGTCTCTATCAAATGGACATCGGCTTATTTTTCTAAACCATGTTGTAGGTATCTACAACAAATTTTCCCTAAATCCTTCTTTTTTAGAAAATAGGGAATACATCCTATTTTTCTATGGTTTAATTTCCCATTTTACGATATCTTCCTTTAGGGCGTCTATCTATAGTAATTATCTAAAGCCACAACCATTTGGTTAAGAAACTCCTCAGATCCTATAGGTTTTCCGTCAAAAATTACCTAATTATTGACCTGGTACACCTTCCCTATCTATCTAATTTAAAAGTAAAATATTAATTTTCAAAGAAAATGGGATGTGTCTATTTATTATTATTTCCTAACATTTTAAACTACAAAAACAATGAAAAACCCTATTTTTTAGCTAAAATTCCTTAAAGATTCTGGCTAAAGATTTACCGGGTGCTTTTAAGTCCAAGTCTAAAAAATAACCAAAGGGAGTTTGCCATATCTTATAACCTGCATTTTCTAATCGCTTTTCAGCATTATTAAATATTGTTTTTGTTATCTCCGATTCAGCTTTACTTAAAGATAAATGAGCAAAAGAATGCAATACAATATTGTTTGTGTCATTCTTTTTAGCTGCCCATTTTAAATTTTTAATTAATTTAGTTTCAATTTTGTCAATTTTTTCTTCGTCTTCTTTTTCAACTTGAATAAATCCTACCAAAACATCTTCTATTTGCTTTTCTTCTTCATATTCTTCAACTATTTCTAAAGTTTTCTTACTCGTTTTATAAGCAAATCTATCCGCATAAATCATTAATAGTTTCATATCTTTATCCTCCTTGCTAAATATTCCAATCGTTCAAGTCTTAAAAGATCACACTTTCACCTTCTCGGCAAATTCAACCATTAAATCATATCCGTTATATGGTAGACCTTCAGGAATATAAATATAACGATCGGGTTTTTTTAATAATATCTCCTGGGCTAATTTAACTCCCTCTTTCTGCCAATCAGGTAATTCTTCTCTTAGATTCTCATCCTCTTCTTCAACGTATCTAGATACTTCCTCTGGGATAAAAATAACCTCTCCTGTTTCTTTATCAAGATAATATTCCATATCAACTCGAGCCACATCTTCCATAGCGCTAGCAATCATTTCCAGGTCTACTTTTAATTTTTTCATAATTTTAACCTCTTTATCATATCAAAATTGTACGCCAGATTACGTATTTATTTTAAATAGACTACCCTCGAGTTATTAGTCATAAAATAAAATATAACTTAAAAAATTATTCGATTGTCAACAATTAAAAATTTAAAATAGGGACAACACATCCTATTTTTTCTATGGTTTAATTTTTCCTTTTACGAATTCTTTCTTTAGGATGTCTATCTATAATAATATCTAAAGCCTCAACCATCTGGTTAAGAAACCCCCACCGACCCTATATAGGTTGTCCGCTAAAAGTTACCGAATTACAAACCTGGCACATCTGTCTATTCATTTAAATAAGACAAATGAAACATCCCCTTGTCTTGCCCTCGCTCTTAAGTCGCTTGCATTTAACGACTCTGGGCTTTGCGAAGTGCGAAGCATTTGGGCAAACGAAGCGAGCCGCAAAGCCCATGTTAGGCGAAGTGCTTGTTCATCATTCATTTGTCCTGTCATAAGACTTTGACTTGAACAGCCTTGGAAAGAACATGCCTGTATTCTTCATGTAATTTCTATACGCCTCTCCAAATTTTGCTATCAATACACTTTCCTCGGATCTCGCATCGAAATACCAAAGCACAAAGAACATACAGATTGGGGGAATAAGCCATAATGTTCTAAAGAAAAATAGGTAGGCAATATTCATACAAATAATACCTGTGAAATTGGGATGTCGTACTATCGAATAAAGACCATCTGTTATAAGCTTATCAACTTCGTTAGGCTTCATGTGCGCTTGTTCAATTTTATGAGTTGAAACAAGAGATACTACAAATATGGTTGTCAAGATACCTCCGACTGCTATAGAGATATAATCCCAAAGTCTCAGTTCAGTCCTTATAAATATAATTCCTAAAGGCAACAGAGTAGCGAAATTAATAACAACTAATATTGGTGGGAATATGTAAAAATTCTTTTTCATGAGGATTTCCTTCTTATCTGAATTCGATAGAATATAAAAATTGAAACAAACATAAGAACCAAAAGAATAGCGGAAAATCCTGCTTCATTCCAACCTGGAGAAAAACCACCCATTTTGAAACCCCTAAGACAAGCTATAGGCCAGAGGAAAGGCCAGAGTATCAATATGTTTTTTGTAATTCTAAAGATAATCCCCATAACAATACCAACAACAAAAAGTTGGATAAATCCCGGAATATCATACCAGCCATACCCCAAGTGATAAAGGGCAAAACAAAGACCAGCTAAAAAAATGGCAGGGATAATTCCAAAAGCTTTTTCAAACCTAAGTTGAAGCCAACCATAGACAAAGATTACTTCCCATAGAGAATAGATACCCATTATTAAGGCAGAGATAATTGCTACACTTAGTCCAAAACTGCGATAATATCCCCAGAATACAAATACTCCTAGAAGAAAACCTACTAAAAGGCTTATCGAGTAATATTTTCTGGTTATACCCAAAGTGCCAATACCTTTCCCCCTTCTCACTACCATCCAATATAGTGGAAAAATAACACATACAACCAAAGTACCCATTAATCCAAAAAGTATGGGATTAAGTATAGTATTGCCGAAGACTTTTAGTCCTAGGAATGCCAATGCCATTATAATAATTTGACTTAAAGCAGCCATTCCGGTATCCAAAGATGGAGACCATAAGAAAAGCTGTTTCAAATTCTTTTTTTCTTTTTGATTCCCCCTCTTCAATTCCTTCTCTTTTACTGTTGACATAACTTTTTCCTTTTCTTTTGTAAATCTATTATATTTGGCACTTAGCATAACATTCTCGGGCTTTGCGAAGCCGTCGAATGGAGTTTGGGACAGAGCGTGAATTGTCAAGGGGAGTTCCCCTTGACATTCGTTCTAATAGCCGGGCTGATTGATTAAACTTTATTTTATATACTATATCATATTTTCGTGCCAAGGTATTATTCTGTTTTCTCGACGATCTTTTTCATTCTTCCGCTGGAGAACTTTGTTATATTGGCGTAAAAATATTTTCTGAATTTTGGTATTTTGGTCAATAACAACATAATAGGATTAAATATCATAATTTTGAATTCTTTCTGCGGAAAATCATATTTACCATGTTTTTTGAAATATCTATGATCTGCCTGCCAAATCATACGGAGCCGTCCCCAGATATTGTCTCTGAAAACCTTATGCCCCCCAACGGCAAGAAAATCCTGTGGTCTGATATAACCCTTTTCTGAATAACTAACCAAGCGCTCTGCTAAACTCTGTAATTGAGCATCTATTTCTGTGGAATTTTCACACTCATCGGTGATTATATCCACATGATTTGCGTCCTGTCGTGCGGTAGAAGAAGCTTCAAGGATTTGGATGAGATTATGGGTTTGACTTAACGGTCCCGAAATTAAGTAACCCAATTGCCTTCCAACCAATGATGGCGTGTGGTTCCAGAAGAAAGCCCGATCATAGAATATCTTCCATTTCGACGATAGATACCGACCCCTGACTGTACCGGCAAAAATAATAATGTCTGCGGTTCTTACTCGATTATTATAGAAATCGGTAAACTCATCCTTTTGCACACAGTTATAGTTATATCCACACCTCATGCAACCCAGGCATCCGCCTTGAATGTCAATATCGTTCAGATCAATCATTTCTATCTTCTTTGCGAAAGACTGCCTAAACCTATCGATCATTTTTCCCAGGTTAGTATTGCAGTCATAAGCGTCTGTTAGGATGACCACTTTTTTCCCTTTGGTATCGATTTTATTCTCCGGGAGGGATGCTTGATAAACAAAGTTACTAAATGCCATAGGCTTAAATAGTCTGGAGGTGATGATCTTCTTTTCAATCGCTTTAAAAAGGTTTTCAGCAAAAATAATCAGATTTTCTCTTTCATTCTCCTTCTTTAAGTCTATTAGATCAAAAGATATTGCCTCTACGTATTTCATGTTCAGATCCTCACACACTGCCCTCATATAGTTGTGAGCAGTGTGGTCAAAGAAATGAATTGAAGTGGACAAAACTGCCGTATACTTATTTTTGAAAGCATCCTCCATACCTCTTTCAGAAATCAGTTCAATGAATCTCATATATTGAGAGGGTACAGCAAGGACAATCACGCCAAAAGCCCATAAGACACCATCAGATGACCTGACTTCATCGATAATTTCCTCAAAGGCATTCCCATCTTTCTCGAGTTTCTTGATATGTTTTGAAACGTGAATTATTTTCAGCTCATACTGGGGAAATTTTTTCTGGATGAAGTGTACATATTGTAATGTGATACTAAATTCGCCTTTAGGGCTTCCGTTTAAAATAACAATTTTCATTCTCAAATCTCCTTTTCATACTTATATCAGCGTTGGACTTTGCTCAATAATTGCATATACTACTAATAGGCGCAAAACTGCGTTTATCCTACCAATACCAATCAGTCTTCTCTCAACTTCTTTAGGTTTCCCCTGGAAAGACTTAAAACCAATGGGCGTAGTATTTTTAACTTAATCCATGAAATGGTTTCTTCCATTTCTCTAAGGGGAGTGAGATTATCAGCATAAATAGGCTCTCTTCCCTCTACTGCTGTAGGCTGTTGCGCTCCTATTATGCCTGATTTCGAAAATTCGATGGATACATTTCTCTTATGGGGATACCTGGTAAAATTGAGATTCTTTTTCAAAAGAATTTCATGAAGCTCTTTGTCAAAAGTAGCTTCCATTGATATCCATCTTCCGTTTAATTCTACTTCCGGAAATGTATGAAGAAACGAATCCGGCCAAAAACGATATGCTAAAGGATGAAGTAAATCTCTTAAAGCTTCTTTGCTGACCCACATAAAATGAAAGCGGGCGGGGATGCCGGCTTCTTTCGCCATTTCGACAAAAAGAACAGCTTTATTCATACAGCCACCCCGTCCGGTTGCCAACACCTCTTCAGCACTCATATAATTGTCGCCTACAAAATCAAAAAGTATTTTATCTCGAACGAAATAAAATATCTTTTCCACTTTTTCTTCCGGTGTAACAGCATCCTTAGTAATTTCTAAAACTGTCTCTTCAAATGATTTTGTATCTTGTGTACCAACAGAGCTAGTTTTGGTAAAACCACAACCATTAGTTAAAACTATTAATACCATTCCTATTATCCAAAAATACTTTGCTCTTTTTTCCATGATAGCCTCCTATTTTTCTTTATCCGAAATTTTAGTAAATATAAGTGTTTCCAAAATTTTCGGACACCTTTTTAAAATAAATATATTTTTATAATATTTTATTGTTAACCTGGTCAACTTACGACGCGAAAAAAATTAACCCTCTCTCTTTAGAATTTTAGATAATTCCTTGTTCATTTTTTTTAAATAATTCTCAATTATAGCAACCTCTTTTTCCTTAAGATTTTTTAAAATGTCAAATATTCTTTCAAATACTTCTTGTGAAAATGTTTCATGCCCTTGAAAGGCCTTTCTCCCCTTATCTGTAAGATTGAAGATCACCTCCTTTTGATTATCAACCGGCCGGCTTTTTATAATATAATTTTTCTTTAAAAGTTTTTTTGTGGTCTTGGATACTGCACTTTTGGAAACCCCCATATATTCTGCTAATTTAGTAAGATTAATACCACTATTTTTTCCGATGGACTCTATAGTATGAATTTCCGTAGTGTATAATAAATCTCCGGAGCCAAAATCTCTTGGTTTGTTTTCCATCAATTTAAACATATTATGAGATCTAAAATATAGTTCAATCAATTTAT
>Ga0209986_10004666_pt1 | contig 11556 bp, 12 predicted proteins | sample BlataG_FD_183168 | JGI IMG/M metagenome (GOLD analysis project Ga0209986, IMG submission 183168) | Deep subsurface microbial communities from Black Sea to uncover new lineages of life (NeLLi) - Black_00105 metaG (SPAdes) (version 2) | ecosystem: Environmental > Aquatic > Marine > Oceanic >...
GGAACTGGCTGAGCCGGATGCGTCTGGAAGGCAGCGGCCTGTTCCTATCAAAGGATCTGAGCATGTTTTGGATGTCGATATGGTTGTTATGGCCATCGGACAGGGCCCGAATCCTCTCCTGACATCCACTACTCCAGACCTTGAACTGAACGAGTGGGGGAATATAGTTGCTGATGAAGAGACCGGAAGGACTTCTAAAAAAGGTGTTTTTGCTGGAGGCGATATCGTTACAGGCGCGGCTACTGTCATCTTGGCCATGGGTGCCGGTAAGAAGGCTGCTGAATCCATCGACCAGTACTTAAAAGATGGTAAATGGTAATCTCTCCAGAATGATAGAGTTGCCGCCTGTTCCATTGCCGAAAGTGTCGAGATTGTCCCTACGAATATTCAGATTGTAATCCAGAAAATGACTGTCTTTTATGACAACCTCCCCAACTGACAGGAACAATGAATTGTCCACCTCTATTCTCCTCAGGCTTAAGACGATAAAAAAATATTTTTTTTTACTCCCGACTGATGAGTTCTTCACTAACAAGAAGAAAGAAGACCTTGTGGACAAACACCTCAGCTATAAGGTTGTCATTGAATCTGCTCACTTTATGAAACGTCCCTTCTTCGTCAATGCCACCTTCTGTGACGAGCAGATGCAAGTGGGATGGAAATTGATGCGATCTTCGAAGATCTGGATAGCAGCGATTATCCCAGGAGTCAGTTCTTTATTTGTAACAGCATTGAGGTATACAAATATAAAAATTTCCTTTTTGTGCTTACCACAAATTGACCTGAGAATACTGGCTTTAATTATTACTCTTCTTCTTAATCTTCTTTTTTTGCCTTTTCTTTATTTCTCTTTTCAGAATTTTTTCGATTTCATCAGCGCTAAGAGGGGAGTGGTAAATCAACTCTCTTTTCTTAGCCATTTCGCGATCTTTTTTTAATTTTTCTTCATTGACGATTTTAATGTATTCTTCTAAGACCTTATATCAATGGACTTCTCAGCGAAGGATTCCTCATTTTAAGCAGGGAAATATGATTCGTTTTGACATTGAAGAATTAGACCAATTCATAAAGGCACGGACTGTTCCGGCACACGAAGTTTGGTCTATGAAGAACTGAAAAATGTTTTTAGTAAAACGAGGGAAGATGTTTTGGCTTGATATTCAAATTAATGGGAAGAGGTTTAGAGAATCATTAAGAACTTCAAATAAAAAGCTTAATGAAGCAGATTTTTTAACGGTTCAAGAGTTGTTGAGGCATACTACTTCAAGAGTAACACTTGGGTATACTCATACCTCTATGAACAGGAAAAAAGAGGCAGTTATCGCGTCACAAATCTGTCACACCTCGAGGGACTTTTAAAAAACTGATTGAAAACAAAGTAATTAAATAGGCAAAAATGGCGTGCAAGGGACTTAAAATCCCTCGTTGGTTATTCAACGTGCCGGTTCGAGTCCGGCCCTCGGCATGCCTGATTCCATTACTGCATGCCATAACTGTCTTTTTTTTCTAAGGGCTCTGTTAATAAATGGATAGATACTAATTTTGGAAGTTTTAAAAGTCTGCTTGCGATGTTAAAACATTTCTGAGTTGACAAGTAAATTTGCTATGTGTTAAAAGTTATAGGGGAATTAAAAATCAATATTAAGCATATGAGGAAATATCTTTTCATAAAGGAGGAAGATAAATGGTAATTTGGATTCTTGTGTTGGCTTTTTTGACAATTTTTTCTTATTTATCAGACGTGGGATTACTTCAATTTTTGCAAAATTTTAGGGTGCCTTTCCTAAATGCATCTGTCATGAGCCTTTTAATTCTTCTTTGTACTGGAGCAATGCTTGGAAGAATTTTAACAAAAGTTAGATCTAAAGAAAAAGAAGCTCTTGGAACAAAGGTAATCCAACTTAATAAAGAACTGCAGGCTCTTAAAGAAAAACAGGAGAGTTAATTAACCTGATTTTTCTTTTTTCTCTTTCTTCTCATCCTCAATTTTTACCCATACAGGCATAACCCAATTGAGGATCTCTTCTTTTGCATTTTCATCTATCTTTTTTATTTTTAATCCAACTTCCAATTTATTATCTTCATACTTATTCCAGGTGATTTCTCCTGCTAAATGTACAGACAAATTTTTTTCAGGAACAAAAATTTTTACTTTCACTTCTGTGCCTGGGCGAATATTCATCAAATTTATAGTTAGCCTTAATCCCTCCTGTGAGAAATTGTGAATGGTTGCTCTTTCAGATAGACTATCTCTGCCTTCTGATTTTTCAAATTCTGCAGGAAACAAACAATCAGACCGGACGTGTTTTCTTTTTTCCTTTTCCTCTTTTTTACTCAAAGTGCTCATAAGTGTAACATGGAAAAATAATATTTTCAATTGAAGTTTTCCCTTAAGTAAAAAACGCTTGACATTAAAATAATGCAGCCATATTATTCATAGTAACTTAAAGAAAAGAGGAGGTAGACACAGTGAACAAAACATTAAATTTGCTATGTGATGTGTTTATTGCTGTAGCAGCTCTAAGCTTAATTTTAGGGATAATTACTCGTATTATTGAAAAAGTGATTATCTTTGGAGTGACTTCACAAGCTTTTCTTCAATTTGCCCAGACTCTTCTTTTATTTGCTATTGCCCTAGGAATAAGAGGTTTATTGAAGAAGTAGAAAGCTTTCTGAAGAAGAATTTTCTGTTTTTAGGAATTCGCGGGTACAATCGGTTCCACAAACATCACAAATACGTAATTTCGTAGTATTTGTTTTTATATCATTTAAATATTTCCGCCTTGAACTCCGATTACTAAAACTTGCTCTCAGCTTAATGGCTAAAAATTTACAAAGATAGGATTTGATACTATTTTTCTTCCCTTTTTATCTTTTACATCCAAACGGTAAAATATTTTTTTTCCTGGCACTCTAAATTTGTCTTTAAAATCTATGTTTAATGGCGTTTCACCAGAGAAGGTTTTTAACAGTTCACCGTTTCGAATAAGTCTTACGAAAAGGAAATTTTCTTCATCTGAACCTGGGATGGAAATACTTATGTTTATCCTTAAAGAACCATTAGAAGATATCTCCTCCCCCATGAGTCCTTTTTGGGAAGTATCTGGATCAGAAATGGAGAACTCTTCAAGAACCAGTCTTGGAGAGTTGACGTCTCCTCTATAGGAATACATTCTTCCTTTTTTTAAAGCCTCTAATATATGCTTTTTGGTTTTATTCTTGACAAGAAAAATTGTGGGATAATTTCCCAATTTATCTCCAGCTGAACCTTCTGTGTGGAAATCAGCAGCTGAGATTCCCCAAGCAGGCAAAGCTCTCTGGTCCGAGCAGTACTCCAGTAGGACCTTATCCCAAATGTTTCCCGGCTCTGTAACAGTTATAGTGTCTCCATATAATGTTGCAAAACCTGTGTAGTTTTTAGATTCTTTGAGCACTTGGGGATAAGGCGGAGTATCTCGAAAAATGAACTCTAATTTACCCTGGCCTGACTTAGTCTCAGGGTGATTCCAGAAAACCATTCCCCCATGAGAATTTACATAATCAATCAATATCTGGTAAGGTGAAATCCCCTGATATCCGTGATATTGATCATAAGGAGAGCTTCTAAAAGGAAAATTATTGATAAAAAGAAGCAGACTGAAGAGACAAATGGTTATTCCAAAAAATCTTATAAGTCTCTTTTTTTTTAACAAAAATAATCCGACTAAAAGAGGAATAAGTGGTAGAAAAAAACCAACTGAAATGAATGAAGAAAAATATCTTATAGAATAACCATTGTTAAGTATAGGCAGCTCTTTGTAGTTTTCTGGTTTCTCGAAGCCAAAAATTAAAAGATGTCTTTCCCAGCCACAAACGGTCAGGTTTTTTTTAAAATAGCTTCCTCTCCAGTAATAAAATGGAGTTGACTCTGCTCCTGGAATTAAGATCATCTCGGGATACTTTTTTGAAGCTGATTGGATCATGTTCAGGTAATTTTCCGGTCCTCCCTTATTAATGGAAGGTGTTTCAACTCTTTTTTTTAAAATATGTTGAAATGGGCGTATACCGTATTCCAGGACTTTGCGGTCATGGTCATTAATAAATAAGACTGTAAATCCCCTTTTTTTTGCCAGATTGATTATGTAGTCCAGCGTGTGAGAGCCATCGCTGAAATTTGTACGGAGGTCAAGTAATCCTGGCACCTGTATGTATTCGTTTGCCAGTCCGTGGCTAATAATAAATACTGCTGTACTGATAAGAACTAAAATCAGAAGAAATTTTCTGTTTTTCTTCTTTTTTAATTTAGTGACCCGGTGACTTGTTATCTTGAAGTCGAGTATTGCTATTCCCATCTTTTGGTTAAAATTAATATTATTCATGTTTTAAGTCAATAGCAATAGTAGGCACAAGGGGTCACGTATCAACATTTGACATTTGGAGTCATTGGGATCAGGCTTGCAAAATTTGTTCCAACTGAGTCAGACCTTGACTTTAGGGAGAGAAACTATTTTTCCCTTTGATTACGCAGACTTTCCCAGGATAAGGCCTGGCTCCGCACAGGCGCTGAGACGCGACTCCCTATACAAATGTCAAATGTTTAAGCGACCCCCTTTATGAGAAAAATAGAACCGTCCCCATTTTAAACATTTTAAATAGCTATAGGGGTTTAGTCTCGACAGTTGACATAGATAATTTATTTATTCTATAGTTAGAACGTATGTATACACGTGCGCCTTAAAATGATGTCATTTTCAAGAGAAAAAATATGTATGAAGCATACTGGGGATTAAAAGAAAAGCCCTTTGAGAACACACCGGACCCGCGCTTTATGTATTCATCACATGAGCATTTAGAAGCTGCCACCAGATTGACCTACGCAGTTGAAGAGCGTAAAGGAGCGGCTTTACTGACCGGTGATTATGGCTGTGGAAAAACAGTCATAAGCAGGCTGCTTTTTGAGGTTTTGCCCCAGGATAAATATGAAATAGCGCTGGTTACCAATCCTTTACTCAGTCCGAATGATCTTTTAAGGGAAATATGTATCCAAATGGGCTTAAAGAGCCCTCCAAGCCCACCTAAGACACAATTGCTGTCAGATCTCAATGAGCACCTATACGAGAACATGAAAAATCAGAAAGATACTGTGATTATTATCGATGAAGCGCAAGCGATTCAAGATATGATGACATTTGAAGAGTTAAGACTACTTTTAAATTTTCAGTTAAATAATAGATTTCTGTTAACGTTAATACTCATAGGGCAGCCTGAATTGCGAGAAATGATAAATGAATTTAAACAATTAAAACAGAGATTAGCTATAAGATATCACCTGAATCCCCTTAATAAGGAAGATACTAAAAAGTACATCCACCATAGATTAAAAGTAGCTGGGATCAACAAAAATATTTTTTCGGACAATGTCCATAATTTAATATGGGAAAACACCGAAGGAGTTCCACGGGTGATAAATACTCTCTGTGATATGTGCTTGTTGCTGGGATTTACAAAAGCACTTAAGGAAATAAACGAAGATATAGTAAAAAAAGCCATTCATGGCTTGGAACATTAATTAACTATGGTTAAATTATCTGAAATCATCAGGAAAACTGGTGAAGAAAAACCTCAGGATGAGCCAGGTCTCATCTCAGAAGCTGCAAAGAAAAAAGATGATGTAGACATCTTGGGTGAAACAAAAAAGATCTACGAAGATGCAATTATTCATTTAAGGCCAATATTAAATGAAGTTGTGAGGGGGAAAACAATTCAAGGGGGGCAAATTGTAAGCATTGCAGAAGTAATATTAGAACAGATACGGGTTGAAAATGATACATTGTTATCTTTAATTAACATTTTTGGTTCTCTTGGAGAGGAAGAGGATTATATTTGTTCGCACTCAATAAATGTCTCGATTTTAGCCACAAATCTAGGTTTGGCTCTTGGATATGATAAAAGTAAGCTTGTTGATATCTGTGTTTCTTCTTTATTGCATGATATTGGCATGTTGAAAATTCCCATAGAAATAAGAAATAAGCCTTCAAAGCTGGAAAAAGAAGAGTTTGAAGTGATCAAAAAGCATCCTGCTTTAGGCTTGGACCTTTTAAATAATATAAGGGATTTGCCGCTATCAGCCCCTGAAATTGTCTATCAACACCATGAGAGACTAGATGGAACAGGATATCCAGAAGGGAAAAGAGGTGATGAAATTGCAGATTCTGCCAAAATAGTTGCCGTAACCGAAGTATATGAAGCTATAACACATCCCAGATTTTATGGTAAGGAAAAGCAAATTCCCTATGATGGCGTAAAGGCTATTGTCCAGAAGGCAGGGCGTTCTTTTGAGCCCAAATTAGTAAAAGTTTTCTTAAATTTTATCACTCCATATCCTCTGGGAAGTTATGTATTATTAAACAACAACGAGATCGGCAGGATTGTAGGCATCAATAAAAATCTTCCCCTGCGTCCGGTTGTGGATATCTTTTTTGACGCTGAGGGGAAACCTCCTAAGAAGTCAAAAAGGGTAAATTTAGCCGGTTCGCCTGTATTGCATATTGAAAAACCTGTGGATGATAGTCGATTATAAATACACCTGTAAATCTGAGAAGAGCCAGTTTTATTGAGGCGGAGTTTCTACTTCTTAAGAGGCAGTTCCAGGTGTATGACTACATTTTTAATCAAACAAGGGGTCGAAGCATAAAATTAAGGTTGTTTGATATTCGGGACTTTACCGAGAGAAATAAGGTTTAATACATGATTGTTGCCATTCATCAACCTCAGTATTTACCCTGGTTAGGATATTTCGATAAAATTGACCGAAGTGATGTATTTATATTTCTGGATAATGTACAATTTAAAAAAAACGAATGGCAGAATCGAAATAAGATAAAGACATCTAAGGGCTGGCAGTGGCTTTCTGTTCCGGTAATTCATAGATTCACTCAGAAAATATGTGAAGTTGAAATCAACAACACTGTACAATGGGGAAGAAAACATCTAAACGCCTTGGTCACAAATTATTCAAAGGCACTTTTTTTTAAGGAATATATTGGTTTTTTTGAGCAGGTTTATGCTCAGGATTGGAATAATTTAGTCGACATTAATATTCATATAATAAAGTACTTAACTAAGGTTTTGGGCATTTTAGATAAAAAGTTAGTTTTAGCGTCAGAATTAGATACAAGAGAAGAGCCTACTGAGAGGTTAATTGATATATGCAGGCAGGAAAGAGGAGATGTTTACCTTTCAGGCAAAGATGGGGCAAAATATATGAATACAGAGAAATTTAAAGAGGAAGGCATTAAAATTATCTTTCAGGACTATAAGCACCCCCAGTACACTCAGCTTTATGGGAGTTTTGAACCATATTTATCAATTATAGATTTATTATTTAATTGTGGTCCAAAGAGCCTTTCAGTTTTAAGAAAAGGAGAATGAATTGAATATTTTAGCTTTAGGAGCCCATCCAGACGATATTGAATATGGTTGTGGAGGAACTTTTCTTAAATTTGCCAGAAGAGGAGAAAATATATATTTTATGGTCTTAACAAAAGGTGAGTTCGGTGGAGACTCAGAAGTGAGAGTGAAAGAACAGGAAGAAGCAAAAAAATTACTGGGTGTGAAAAAGATCTTCTGGGGGGGATACGTGGATACTGAGCTGCCTAACGAAAGAATAATAATCACCCGTATTGATGAAGTCATTGAAGAAGTCAAGCCGGATGAAGTGTATGTCAACTACATTGATGATATCCATCAGGATCACCGCACTCTGGCCGAGTGTACTTTAGCCGCCACCCGATATGTCAAGAGAGTATTTTTCTATGAGGATTACACTTCCAATAATTTTGAGCCGGATGTTTTTGTGGATATTGAAGATGTATTAGAAGAAAAACAAAAATTGATTCAAGTCTATTCTTCTCAGGTATCCAAGGCCTATCCAACTAAATTGGATATGGTCGAAAGTGTCAAGGCTACTGCGAATTTCAGGGGTTTTCAAGGAAAAATTAAATACGCTGAGGGGTTTAAGGCATTCAGATTTTTACGCGATGTGTGATGAAATAATTCCCCACTCCCGTCCTTTGATTTCTGATTCAGATATCGAAGGTGTAGTCTCTGTGATGAAATCCGGTCAAATAGCCCAGGGGCCCAGAGTTGCCGAATTTGAGGAGAAATTAGCTGGTTTTATCGGCAAAAAAAAGGCTGTAGCAGTAAGCTCAGGCTCTGCAGCTCTCCATCTCGCGTTGTTAGTTTTAGGCGTAAAAGAAGAAGATGAAGTTATAATCCCTTCCTTTGTTTGTTCGGCTGTTCTTAATGCCGTGAATTTTTGCGGAGCAACCCCTGTTATTGTTGATATAGAACCCGAGACTTTTAATATTTCCGTAAATGCTGTTCAGAGAGCTAAAACCGGGAAAACTAAGGCAGTTATTGTACCGCATATGTTCGGCTGTCCTGCAGACATGGAGAGATTATCTGAGCTGGAAATTCCAGTAATTGAAGATTGTGCTCAGGCTGTTGGCGCGGATTTTAAAGGGCAAAAGGCGGGGAGCTTCGGTCTTCTCTCTGTGTTTTCTTTTTATGCCACAAAAGTGCTAGCTGCTGCAGAAGGAGGTATGGTTTTATGCGATTCTGAAGACCTCGTATCCAGGATAAAAGACCTTAGAGAATATGACAATAGAGACGATTATATTTTACGTTATAACTACAAGATGACTGATATTCAGGCATCCCTTGGAATAAGTCAGCTTTCTTCTATAGAAACATTCATCGATAAGCGGAGGGAGATTGCTACACGGTATTTCCAGGAGTTTAAAAATTGTAATTTCTCGTTGCCCGTCTGGAAAGAAGGGAGAGAGCATATTTATTACCGGTTTGTTATAAAAACTGAAGATAATTCTTCCGGCTATATTAAAAGATTACAAAAAAATAAAGTTATGTGCCAGCATCCTGTCTATAAGCCTCTGCATGTCTATTTAAATCTGCCTGGTTTTCCTCATACAAGTGAAGCATGGCAAAAAACAATATCTATCCCTCTTTATCCTTCATTGAAAGAGAAAGAGATAGAAAAAATTATTGCCGTAGTCAAAGAAATTTTTTAGTATAAGGTTTAAAATATGAGAACTTTTTTTGAGTATATTCATTCTTTTCTCTCCAGTGTACCATTCAGGTGGGCATTCCTCCTGTTTTTTTCTTTTTTCCTGACTTTTATCTTGACTCTGGTGATGAGGCGTATTGCCAGAAAACTTAAAATATTGGACCATCCTGAGGAGAGAAAAATTCATGAGAAGCCAATACCTCTTCTGGGAGGGCTGGCTATTTATATTTCCTATGTTGTGACTGTCTTTTTAAATTTCAGTTTCTCGATTGAGTTAAAGGGAATTATTCTTGGCGGTACAATAATACTCCTCATAGGATTAATTGATGATAAGTGGGGCTTACCGGCAAAGTGGAAATTGTTGGGGCAAGTGGTTGCTTCAAGTGTATTAATACTCCATGGAATCAAATTAAGCTTTTTGCCGGGTACATGGTGGGGTTATGGAGGAGAGGTAATTCTGACCATAATCTGGATAGTCGGAATAACAAACGCAGTTAATTTTTTCGATGGCATGGACGGCCTGGCTGCAGGCTTAATAACAATTTGTTCTTTATCATTTTTTATTGTGGCTCAGATTACAGGCCAATCCTATCTGGGATACTTGACTATCGCCCTGGCAGGAAGCTGCCTGGCATTCTTGAAGTTTAATTTTAAACCAGCATCCATATTTTTAGGAGATGCGGGGAGTACTTTTTTAGGATTTACTTTGGCGGGAATAAGTGTAATGGGAGGTTGGGCTGAAAATAATCCCAGGGTTGCCATGGGTTTGCCAATTTTAGTATTAAGTATCTTTATATTTGATATGGTCTATATAACTGTTGCCAGGGTATTGAGCGGGACGGTAAAAAGTATTCGAGAATGGATCGAGTATACAGGGAAAGACCATTTGCATCATCGTTTAGTTGATCATGGATTTGATGAAATTCAAACAGTTTTATTGATTTATTTGATAGCAGCGTGTCTGGGAATAGGCGGCATTAATCTTAGAGCTTCAAGCGATTTAAGGATTTATTTTCAACTGATTCAAGCGCTTTTTATATTTATAATCATTGTTATTCTTATGCTTTCTGGACGCAAAGTTTTAAAAAAATAAAAAAAAGCAAGACATTTTTTTCAGGTAGAGATTGCCACGTCACTCCGTTCCTTGCAAAGACATAAGAACATAAAAAAAGGGACAGGCTACTTTTAAAGTAGCCTGTCCCTTTTTATCTGCTGGGATTAATTTTTTCTTATGAATTTAATTCTTTTGTAGGGGCTTGATTCATCAAGCCCGAATATATCTAAAAGCTTAAGAAAAAATATTCTTCTGAGTTAACAATTCCTCATATAAATTAGCAATTTTTTCGACCATTTTTTCCTTACTGAAATTTTTTACCGTCTCTTTTCCTACCTGTCCCATTTTCTCTCTTTGTTCTTTATTCTTTATGAGGATCTGGATATATTTTGCCAGTTTTTCTGAATTTCTTACAGGGACCAAAAAGCCGTTCTTCCCGTGAGTGACTAAATCAGGAATCCCTCCGACATTACTGCCCACTATCGGTTTTCCCAGAGCCATTGCTTCCGCTAGAACTCTTCCCATCCCTTCATTAAGAGAAGGAAGAGCAAAAATGTCATAAACCGAGATGATTTTTGCTGCATCGCTCCTCCAGCCCAGGAAAATAATATTGTTATTTATGCCTAGCTCAAGAGCCTGCCTCTTTAAGTTCTGCTCAAGTGGACCATCTCCTGTAAATACAAAAAAGGCTTCAGGGTATTTCGAGATTATATATTTTGCAGCTTTGATCAGGAATTCATGTCCCTTAACAGGCACAAGTCTCCCAACGGTCCCTATGATTAATGATTTCTCAGGAATCCCAAATTCTTTTACAAGATTTTGTTTTTTATCTTCAGATAATTCTTTGAATTTATCTAACTCTATCCCGCTGTAGATAACATCAAATTTATCTTCGTTAGCAATTCTGAATTTTATATAATCTTCTTTTTCTTTATTTGTGAGGGCTATTATTCTGTCGGTTATCCGGGAAACAAGCCTTTCCAGGATTATAAATATCTTTGTTTTAAGGGGACCAAAATAACCAAAAAAAACATGGCCATGCGGAGTATGTACTACAATTGGAATTCGAGCAAGCTTTGCTGCTAATCTACCTAAAAGCCCTGCTTTTGAAGAATGAGTATGGACGATTTCAGGAGATTTTTTTTTAATTATTCTCCATATATCAAGAAATGTTTTTAAATCTTTTATAATATTTGTTCTTCTTACTAAAGAGGGACATAAAATAAACTCAATCCCTTCTTGTTCGAGTCTCTGGATATCTTTTTCTTGTGCCTTAATTTCGTCATATTTCATTTCTGATTCCAAAGATAGGCCAGTCATAAAATAGGATTGGAAATTTCTCTCTTTTAATCCCAATAAGGTTAAATAAGTATTCTGAGCTGACCCCCCCTTATCAAATCTCGTTATAATGTGTAAGACTTTAGGTTTTTGCATATCA
>Ga0209986_10004667_pt1 | contig 11553 bp, 9 predicted proteins | sample BlataG_FD_183168 | JGI IMG/M metagenome (GOLD analysis project Ga0209986, IMG submission 183168) | Deep subsurface microbial communities from Black Sea to uncover new lineages of life (NeLLi) - Black_00105 metaG (SPAdes) (version 2) | ecosystem: Environmental > Aquatic > Marine > Oceanic >...
ATAGTTGGCGTCATCGTCTGCAAGCAATATTTTGAATGGCATTGTTACAAGGGTTCCTACTGCTTTGTTGTGAGGAGAACCAAACCTATGTTTCCAAAGCTCCTCTTTACCCTGTCTCCCATGCCTCCAGCTCTGTTATCCTGTCGTAACAGCCCCAACTCGTGCATGATGTTCTTCTGTCTTATCTTCATCTCTTTTCATCTTGCTCACCCCCCTTATTGAGACGTTATCTCTGTAAACCCCGCTAAACCAAAGAAAGGCACCAGCAAGGCGGGTAGACCAGCGATTTCAGGGCCCTGGTCCCATCTCCACACCTCCCGAACCAATACTCGTCGACTGCTGTAGCGCAGTCTTTCAGTGTTCATATTCTGTGTGTTCAGTCTACCCCTCGCATATATGGGTGTCAAGTTGCGTCAAAGAGTAGCAGGTCAGTCTCAGTCGAAAGCCAATTCAAGACCACGTTTCATTGGGCAACAGGACTTTTTGGCTACGCGCAAGGTTACCTACGGGCTATTTACTACAGCCGCAAAACATAGGATACTAGGGCTGTTCTGAAAAGGAGAGGGTACCTAACCCACGAGGTGATTGCGTATTAAGCCAGGCGGAAGTAGAATGATAGAGGCCTAAATCCAGCAATAAGGAGGCAAGAAAGTGGATATTTCGGAAAAGAGAATTGGAGATGTAAACGTAATCTCACTATCTGGCAGGCTTGATGCCTACAGCGCAAACGAGGTCGAGAAGAAGTTGGACACGCTGATTAATGCGGGTCAAGTGCAGCTGGTGATTAACCTTGAGAAACTGGAGTACATAAGCAGCTCTGGACTAAGGGTCTTCCTGGCAGCGCTCAAAAAGGCAAAGAAGCAGCAAGGTGACATGAAGCTAGCTTGCATGAAGCCCTACATAAAGGAAGTGTTCGACATCGCCGGATTCACCCAGCTTTTCAATATGTTTGACACAGAGGAAGCTGCTGTGAATAGCTTTAAGGAGGCGTAGATGAAGGTCACCACAGCCAGTTTGCTGTTAGAGTATCTGCAGGGCGAAGGGGTGGAATATATCTTTGGCGTGCCCGGCACCTCGCTGGTGCCTCTCTTTGACGCCATAAACAAGCAAGATGCCATTACACCCATATTGGCCAAGCACGAGGAGGGTGCCGCTTTTATGGCCGACGGCTATGCCCGTGTCAGTGGTAAGATCGGCGTCTGCTATGCCACTTCCGGCCCCGGGGCTACCAACCTGGTAACCGGCGTCGCCAATGCCTATATGGATAATACCCCACTACTGGTGATTACCGGCCAGGTACCGACCAGTATCTACGGCAAGGGTACCTTCCAGGATTCCACCAAAGAGGGTATCGATTCAGTAGCTATGTTCAGCCCGATGACCAAGTCCAGCATGATGATAATGTCAAAATATAAGATGCCAGAGACGATTCGAGAGGCATTCCGGGTAGCACTCACCGGGAAAAAGGGGCCAGTGCATCTCAGCTACCCCAAGGATATTATGGAGGCGGAGGTTGAAGATACCTTAATGCCGCCGAAAACGTATCGGGTTAAGCCGGAGTATTTTGACCGAAGGCTAGTAATCGATGCCGTCGAGAAGCTGGTGCCGGCAAGGAAACCGGCGATGCTAATTGGTTCAGGTGCCATTGCGTCTGGTGCCACCTCGGAGGTGCTTGAGTTGGCCGAGATGCTCAATATCCCGGTGGCGACCACCCCGAAGGCAAAGGGTGCCTTCCCCGAAAACCACGATCTGTCGCTCGGTATTCTTGGCTTCTCCGGTTCTCCAGCGGCAGAGGAATACATCTTGGGGGATGTCGACGTACTCCTGGTTGTCGGCGCCAGCCTGAACCAGCTGACAACATTCTCCTGGGATCCAAAGATCATGCCCAGCGACTGTCTAATCCACATTGACATCGACCCCGCGGAGATAGGCAAGAACTACCCGGCCGATGTCGGGCTGGTGGGCGACTGCCAGACTGTGCTCAGTGAGATGTCATTCAGAATACTCCGCGAATTACAGCACCACGACCCAGACAAGGAAAGGCCGGTAGCTGACATTGTCAGATTTAAGCAGAGTGCCGGCATCTTTGTTGATAAAGAGAAGATGTACGCAAAGGATGTACCCATAAAGCCGCAGGCGCTAATGAGAGAATTTCAGGAAATCCTTCCTAAAGACGCCATAGTCTTCGTCGATACCGGCAACCACACTTGTTGGGCCCTACACTACCTCAAATTTGACAGGCCTAACTTCTTCTCCTCCTCCTTCGGCCTGCTGCCAATGGGATATGCCATTCCGGCTTCTATCGGCGGCAAGCTGGCAGCACCAGACAGACCGGTAATAGCCATGGTGGGAGACGGCTGCTTCCTAATGAACGGGATGGAGGTAGCAACCGCGGTAAGCCATGATATCCCGGTAGTCTGGATCGTGCACAACAATGCCAAATTGGGCCTGGTTCACGAGCTGCAGAAATTCAGCCTGGGGGAGAAAACGGTATCGACGGTGTTCAAAAGGGTGAATTTGGCTAAGGTTGCTGAGGGCCTTGGGGCTCAGGGCTTCGCCATTGAGCGCCCAGGAGAGCTAACTGAAGTATTACCCAAGGCATTGGAGAGCAAAAGGCCCACGGTTATCGACGTCACAATAGACCCCGATGAAGTTCCCCCCATTGAGAGGTGGGTGCGTGGGGTGGGTGAGCTCAATGCTAGGCTGGACTACCTGTGACCTCGGCTCCAAGAAGCCAGAACGTGTGGGAAGGCCAGTATGGACATATCCGTCGCCGACATATTGATAGACCTGGTTAAGACGGCTTGCGTAATAATTGTCTTCGCCTACGTCGTAACCCGCACCAGATTCTTCACCGACATATTAGACAAACACTTCAGTTTCAAGAACCAAATCATCCTAGTTTTGCTCTTCGGCGCCCTATCCATATTCGGCACCTATGGTGGATTAAGACTGCCCTCAGGGGCCATAGGCAACATCAGAGACCTTGGCCCGATGGTTGCTGGCCTTGTGGGTGGTCCGTTGATGGGACTCGGGGCGGGCCTAATCGGTGGCCTACATCGCTATTTCCTTGGTGGCTTTGTCTGCATTCCCTGCTCCGTGAGCACCGTTCTAGCCGGCTTATTGGGCGGTCTGATCTACAAGCTCAGGAAGGGAGAGTTCGCCACTGTTTGGCAGGCAACGCTATTTGCCGCCGTTATGGAATGTCTGCACATGGGGCTAGTCCTACTGATAGCTCGACCATATAGTGAAGCGCTTGCCGTAGTCAAGGAACTTGTCCTCCCTATGACCATTGCCAATGCGGCGGGCGTAGCCATCTTTGCCTTGATAACACGCAATCTGATAATTGAGAGAAAGACAGCCGCAGAAAGGGACAACTATCGCCGTGAATTGGAGCGAACAGAGTATGAGATGGAGACCGCCAGGGGAATCCAGCAGAGCTTTCTGCCCGAGTCTCCACCTCAAGTAAAAGGATTTGAGCTCGCCGCATTGAGTTTGCCCGCAAGGGAGGTGGGAGGTGATTTCTATGATTTCATCCCCATTTCCCAGGACAAGTTGGGAATAGTAATAGCTGATGTCTCGGGAAAGGGTATGCCCGCAGCCTTATTTATGGCTCTATCCCGAACTCTGGTCCGAGCCAATGTGACCGGAAATCCCGGAGCTGCCAAAGCTATCCAGAGAGCCAACAACTTAATTTCGCAGGATGCCAGGTCTGGCATGTTCGTGACCCTCTTCTACGCCGTGCTGGACTCGAAGAGGAAGCGGTTAAACTACGTGAACGCGGGGCATAATCCCCCTTTGTTGCTCAAGGAGGCTGCTGGAGGGGTGATTCTACTGGAAGCCAAGGGAATCGCTTTGGGTGTTCTGGACGATATTGACTTAGAGGAGAGGGAACTCGAACTGGCGAGCAACGATGTGGTAATCTTCTACACTGACGGAGTAACTGAATCTATCAACGAAAAGGAAGAACAATTTGGACAGGACAGGCTTATTGCAGCGATAGAAAAGGGCATCGACTTACCAGTCCAGGATTTGATTGACAAAGTGAAGGAAGAAGTGACTACCTTTGCCCGAGGGCAGCCCCAGTTTGATGATCTCACCCTGGTGGCTCTAAAGGCTGTTTAGGTGATAGATAATGAAGGACAATCAACTTGAACTTGAAATCGAAGCCAAGCCCGAGAACCTGACTGTAGTTGCCGACTTCATTGCCACAGCGATGAGACAACTTGGCACAGAGCAAGACATGTTTGAAGTTCAGACAGCGGTGGACGAGGCATGCACCAATATAATGCTGCATGCCTACTCCGGCAAGGGAGGCGTCATCTCCATTTCCTGCGAACTACAAGACCACGACTTCGTTGTCACGATCAGGGATAACGGCAAACCCTTCGATCCCACCTCTGTCCCACCACCCGATTTGCAGGCAGACCTGGACAAGAGAAGAATCGGGGGCCTGGGCATGTACCTGATGAGCCAGTTGATGGATGACGTCAGCTATAGTTCTAATGTTGAAAAAGGGAACAAGCTGGTAATGAGAAAGCCGCTGACTAAAACGGAAGACAAATAAAGGAGGTGCGACAATATGGATGTCCCTCTCATGTATTTTGTTAACTGTGGTTTTGCCTGGTTCCTGATGTTGCTGTGTATCGGTGCATACTTCCACATTTTGAGAAAAACGGGGAAGAAATGGGCTTTCTGGCCGATATTTGCTGGGGCTTGGGTAATGTATGGAGTATCACACTCGTTGGTACTCAGTGGTGTATCCGCAAGCGAGTGGTATATGACACTACTCAGGGTGCTCGGATATCTGCTGGTCGTAGCATCGCTGTTCAGCTTGATAGTAGAGATGAAGAAACCGGCCAGTAACTGAACGCCCTGACGCCGACAATTGCCGTGGGCGGGTATGGCCCACCCGGTGGCCATGACTACATAGACGCAAGGAGGAAGCGCCATGACAACCTATGCCGCAGAATACAAGCGAAAGTTGACCACACCACAGAGGGCCGTCAAGGAAATAAGTAACGGGGATACCATCGTCCACGGTTTGAGTACAGCCGAACCCCCTGCCCTTCTAGCCGCCATTGCAGACAGGGCCAGAGAAGGCGACCTGAGAGACATCAACATCTATTCCCTTCTTCCCCTGGAGCATGCTGGAAAAACGGTTCTCGCTCCAGACCTCGCCGATTGCATTCAAGCCTATTCTTGGTTCGTAAGCGGTGCAGATAGGGCTTTGGTCAAGGTGGGGCTCAACTATTTCGTGCCCAACTACTTCCATCAAATACCAAGATTGTGCCGGGATTTCATTCAAATAGACGTCACCGTCACCACCGTTTCTCCAATGGATAAGGCAGGTTACTTCAGCTTTGGCACGGTTAATGATTTCACCTCCACTGCGGCCAGGCACTGCAAAAGGCTTATCGTAGAAGTGAATGAGAACATGCCCCGCGTCTTCGGGGATTCTCTTCTCCACATCTCCGAGGTTGACGCCATAGTGGAGAACGATGTCCCCATTTTGGAAATGGCACCCCCGGAGTCAAAGCCTGAGGACGATATTATCGGCAAGTATATTGCTGACATGGTTCCTGACGGGGCTACCATCCAACTGGGGTTCGGTGGTATTCCTAATGCCATTACTCGCTATCTGACGGGGCACAAGGATTTAGGCATTCATACAGAGGTCTTCGGTCCCGGGATGGTTGACCTGATACAAAAAGGGGTTGTTACTGGCAGAAAGAAAAACCTCCATCCGAGGAAAAGCGTGTTTACAGTGGCTCAAGGTACCAGGGAGATGTACGAGTTCATGAATGATAACCCGAGCTTGGAGAGCTACCCCGTCGACTACACTAACGAGCCCTCTGTCATCGCCCAGAACGATAATATGGTCTCCATCAACTCCATTCTCGAGGTAGACCTGCTCGGCCAGTGCAATGCGGAATTCCTTGCTGGTTCCCAGTTCAGCGGAACCGGGGGGCAGCTTGACTTTGTCCGGGGAGCCTTTAACTCGAAAGGGGGGAAGTCCATCCTAGCCTCTTATTCCACAGCCAAGAACGGAGAGATCTCTCGTGTAGTGCCACGCTTTGAAACGGGCACCGTGGTTACTACCCCAAGGATGGATACCCATTATCTTGTCACCGAGCATGGCGTAGTCAACATGAAGGGTAAGTCCACTCGAGAGAGAGCGCTGGATATCATCAGCATCGCCCATCCCAGGTTCAGAGATGACCTGTTACGGGAAGCAGAGAACATGTACCTCCTCTGACAATTGCCGCGCACCAACTCAGAGCAGGACGCGCCACTTAAATACCTGTCCCCACACCTAATCCTTTGGGAAAATAAGCGCGCTGCGTGACTAATCTACTGAACGAGTACAATTGCTTGACAGCTCCGCAGGTTGTAGTTGATAATTGACGCGTGCTTGCCCTGGCCGGGCAAGTATATTTGAGAAGGAGGCGAAGGTGAAAGTCCAGAACTACCGCCAAGTTGAGGGCAAGGAACAGGCGCCGGGTGTGGTTATGCGCATCGTTGCCGGTCCCGATGACGGAGCCCCGAACTTCGTCATGCGCGTCTTCGAACTCCAACCGCAGAACTCCACCCCCTACCACTCCCACGCCTGGGAACATGAGGTCTTCATGCTGTCCGGGCAGGGAATGGTTAGAAGCCAAGACACTGAGAGGCAGCTAACCGAGGGAGATGTCGTTCTGGTTCTTCCGGATGAACAGCATTGCTTCGTCAACACGGGCGACGAGGTTTTGCGCTTCATCTGCGTCGTCCCACTCGTTGATGGAAAGCCACCAGGCATGCCCCCAGCGGAATAGGTGGGGCGACCGGCGGCATTGCGCGTCTAGCCTATGAGGCGCAAGCATCTCATACGGGGCAGCCGTATATTCGTAGTCCTCGCCGCAGGGTTGGCTAGCGGCTTTCCAGGCGAACCGTCATCAACTACAGCGAATTGAACGCCTGGCTGGTATGGACAACCGCCGGCCGGGCAACATGAGGGTCAGCAACTACTGTCCCAGCTCTTTCAGGGCTTGCTCCGCTTTCTCCGCAACTTAAGCGTCGGTTGATACCTCGATGCACTTGTCCAGGTCACTTACGGCTTTGGCTCCCTCGCCTTTCGCAGCGCAGGCACAACCCAAGGCCACCAGCATCACAGCCAGGCCAATACATATAGAACGTGTGAACCTTGACTTGCCCTCTGCTGTCTCCTCCTCAGTTAGTCCAAATGTCCTTGCTGGTATCAAGCACCTCGACTATGGGATGCACCACCATCTCTCTTACCAGCGTCCTCGCAACTTCATGTTCAGAGATGAAATCTGCCAGCGGTGGGCTTAGCCGGTAGTACAGGTCCACAAATCGCTTGCCTGCGGCGTTCTGCATCAGCACCTCATCTCTGAAGTCCCGCAGGATGTCGATCTCCTCAGCCGTTTCCGTCCCGTAGGCTGCCGTGGCGATGAAGCACTGTGGGAGAGTGATATGTATTCCTGGTTTGTCGTCCGAATCTGGTTCTACTCCCCCGGCGACCTTTAGCTTCGCGGAGTACTTATCGGTTCCGCCTTTGCCATCGTCTACTACCAGGGTCACACTATGTCCGCCAGCTTGTGGATTCCGCCATTCCCACCTGGGTGAATTCCCGAACTCTGTAACATAGTTCCCATCAAGGAACCACGAATATGTCAGTGGGTCACCGTCAGGGTCAGACGACGTGCTGGTGCCCTTAATGGTATCGCTCGTTTTCGGCATCGCAGGCTTCATGGTGAATGAGGCCTTGGGGGGACGATTGGTTGTGGGATCCGGGGATGGCGCTGCACCGCTACCCACCGTTAGCGGCAGGTAGAACTCATCCTGTCCACCCTTGCCGTCTTTCACCTCGAGTTTCATCATGTAGTTCCCCTCTTTCAGGTTATGCAGTTCCCAAGTTGCGGAGTTGCCGATGTCTGTCAGATAGTTGCCATCGAGGAACCACGAATAGGTCAGTATGTCTCCATCAGGGTCGGAGGATGTGCTGTTGCCCTTGACAGTGTCACCGGCCTGCGGGTCTTGAGGCGTTATGGAGAACCTGGCGGTAGGAGAACGGTTGACTGCCGGCTGTGGTTGTGGTGGTGGCCAAGGCTGTGGAGGTGGTGGTGGTGGAACAGGACCTCCACCTCCGACTGTTACTTGCCTGAAGTCTGTCGCGCTTGCGCGTTTGCCGTCGTTCACCACCAGGGTTAAGGTGTATGTCCCAGCTTGTAGATTCGCCCACTGGCAGGAGGGGGAATCTCCGCATGGGCCAGGTGCCTGGTCGAGGAACCAATTGAATGATAGCTTATTGCCGTCCGGGTCGGTGGACATGCTGGTGGCCGTAACGGTAGCAGGAACCTGCGGGTTCTGGGGCATTACAAAGAATGAAGCGACGGGAGGATTATTGGGGCTCGGGCCCTCGTCGGGAAGGGTCACAGTCATCAGGCATACATTGCTTCCTCCTTTGCCATCGTCCACTACCAGGATTATTGTGTGTTGTCCGGATTGGAGATTTCCCCACTGGCAACTGGCGGCATTACTGCAGTTGTCGGCGGATTCGTCATCGAAAAACCATGAGTAGTTCAGTGGGTCACCATCGGGATCGGTGGATGTGCTGGTAGCCATAATGCTATCGCCGGCTTGGGGGCTTTGAGGCGTTATAGTAAATGAAGCGTTTGGGGGATTATTGGGCGTGGGGATTTCAGAACCGACTGTTATTTGCATGCGGCATGTATCGGCTCCGCCTTTTGTGTCATCCACCACCAGCATTATGGTGTGCTCCCCGGCCTGTAGAGGTGCCCACTGGCAGGCGGCCGAGTTCCGGGAGGCAAGGGCCCGCCACCCATCGAGGGACCATGAATGTGTCAGCGTATCACCGTCGGGGTCGGTGGATGTGCTCTGGGCTGTGATGATGTCGGCAGTAGTTGGGCGCGGAGGTATTATGCGAAACGAGGCGGTGGGTGGTTGGTTGGGCTGTACCTCTTTCCTTACGCCGTACCAAGTGCCATCCCAACCACCTGAAGAACCATATCGCCACCGACCCTCGAACTGATTGCAGTCAGCCGCCATTGTCAGCTCCATGTCTCCTGCGTCCTTCGTCGGCTTGTAGGATGGCTCCTCAGACCAGGTCCCTGTTAGCATATCCCCGGATACGGTACCGGTGATCCTCCCGCCTTGATAGTCATAGGTGCCGGTTACTTCATTTCCAACCTGAGAAAGGTCCATGTCATCCCAGTTGGTGTCCCAGGTTCCGGTCCAGTCACATGTAGGAGCAGGTCCACAAGGGTTGTAGTCAATCCTTTCACCGTCCCAGCTATCGTTAGACCAGTCACCGGAAGAACCGTACCTCCAGCGACCGGTCAAGGAACTGCCATCGGCGGACAGCGTCAACTCTGCATCTCCTGCGTCCTTCGGCGGCTTGTAGGATGGCTCCTCGGACCAGGTGCCGGTGAGAATATTGCCCGATACGGTACCTACGAACCTCCCGTTGTCGTGCGCATAGCTGCCGGTTACCTGATTTCCCACCTGGGTGAGGCACATCTCACCGAAGTTGGTGTCCCAGTGTCCGGTCCAGTCGCCCGCAGGGGCTGCAGGTGAACGCTCTCCATAATAGGCTTTCAGCACCAACTGGCTTACGTCTCTGACTTCAATCTCGGCAGCTTCCCTGTTTGCAGCCAGCAACTTCGTTTCTGCATAAGCAGGCTCAGTCCTGTAGATTTGGTAGCCTTGGGGTGCAGTAATCCTTAGACTGAGGACTCTGAAGGCACCACTGGGCGAGACTGCTGTTGACGACCACTCGGAATACTGCTGATTCAAGCTGTATTCGTATTCCCAGGTGTACGTGTAGGTGTGCCCTGCAGAAAGCGGGCTTCTGAAATAAAAGCGAACCGTTGCCTGCTGAAAGTGCCTTGCAGGTATGGGAGGCCCGACCAGGTACTCAAACCTGATGGCGCCGTACGAATCATAGGCGTTCGTAATCATTGCAGTCCCTTCCGGCCTCCCCACAATCCAATCCATAAAGCTCAATTCGCCGCTCTCAACCCTTATGGTGACACTGTCCTTGACACGTACGGTGGTCAGTGACAAGATATCCGCTTCCTGCTGGCGCGATAGAAACTCATACTGGGGTGGCGTTCTCGGGGGTGGGGGAGGAGGTGGAGGGGGAGGGATTGGCGAGGGCTGTACACTATCCCTCTGCCCCCACAACGCGCCCATCCAACCGCTGGGGAGAGATGGCCTTGATCCCCAGTTACCGCTGAAGGTCCTACCATCGGCTGACATCCGCACCTCGAACACCTCTTCCTCCGCAGGGCCTAGACCAGTCCCTGTGAGCGTGGCCCCTACCGCTTGAGCTACGACACCGCCGCTGTGCTTTTCAGAGATGCCGGTAACCTGAGAAAGTCCAACCTGAAACAGTTGCACCTGATATGGGTCGTGCCCCGGCCATGGCGGCGGGCCCACCTGGTCGAAGGTCAGCCCTCCCCCATTCCAGTGAACTTCCCAGGTCCCGCTCCAGTCGACCTGGGCATTTGCCGGAGGCGGTGTGCCCGCAGGCAGCAGGCTTAAGAGCAGAGCCACGCAGGTTGCTACAGTTACCAGTTTCTTCATTTCACACTCCCTTTGTGCACTTGCCAAGACAGGCGGCTACCTAATCTAACAGCGATATAGACGGACTGTAGGCTCACTGATTACAGGTTGGCTTAGTATACCTGGGCTCCCTTCTCGACTCAACTTGTTAAGGCGCAAAAGCTTTTCGTCCTTCGCAGCCCGGTGTGTTCACGTCACACGAGATAACGAAAGGCTTCACTGGCAGCATCAATGGTAACCTGGATGTCCTCGTCGGTATGAGCCGCAGAGACAAAAGCAGTTTCAAACTGGGAAGGTGGCAGGTACACACCCTGAGTCAGCATCTGATGAAAGAACTTCGCGTAAAGGTCGGTATCCGCCTTCGTAGCCGTCTCATAGTCCGTAACCGGCTCCCTGCTGAAGAAGATGGTGAACATTGAGCCGACTCGGGGCAACTGTATGCTCATACCGGCCCTGTCCGCTGCCTCAACAACGCCCTTTTCCAGAAGAGACGCCTTCCTCTCAAGCTCGCTGTAGACCTCGGACTCCTCCAGGATCCTTAGGGTTTCAATGCCAGCGGTCATGGCCACCGGGTTCCCCGAGAGAGTCCCGGCCTGATAGACCGGGCCCAGCGGCGCGACCATTTCCATGATGTCTTTGCGGCCGCCGTAGGCTCCTATGGGCAGTCCGCCACCTATTATCTTCCCCAGGCAGGTGAGGTCCGGGGCTACCTGATAGAGATCCTGAGCTCCTCCATATCCAACCCGAAAACCGGTTATGACCTCATCAAAGATAAGCAGCGCTCCAGATTCGCGAGTTATGCCGCGGAGATGCTCCAGAAAGCCAGGCCGAGGGGGCACCAGGCCCATGTTGCCGGCTATGGGCTCAACTATGACGGCGGCAATGTCGGGAGCGAAGCCGCTGAAAAGCTGCTCCACTGTCTCCAAGTTGTTGTAGGGGACGACCAGAGTATCGGCGGTCAAGGAA
>Ga0209986_10004668_pt1 | contig 11552 bp, 10 predicted proteins | sample BlataG_FD_183168 | JGI IMG/M metagenome (GOLD analysis project Ga0209986, IMG submission 183168) | Deep subsurface microbial communities from Black Sea to uncover new lineages of life (NeLLi) - Black_00105 metaG (SPAdes) (version 2) | ecosystem: Environmental > Aquatic > Marine > Oceanic >...
GATTCGACTCCTCAATTCACCTTTATATTCTCAAAAAATGCCTTCATCACTGTCTCCACGTTTTGCGAGTGGGGATCCTTTCATTCCTTGACATCCCTCTTTTCGGGCATCAGGCCGTAAAAGAGGATAGACATCAATTCATCGAGATAACCATCAATCTTTTCTTCACTTTCCTGGACAAGCCAGTTTAACTCAAACCCCCTCAAGCCATGTGCAATGGCACTGGCGGTCAAAAGCGTATTATTAGTTTGAAAAACGCGCTTTTCTACCCCTTCGTTTAAAATAGAGCGAATAATATCCACCTCCCGCTTGAAAAGCTCACTACGAATGTCCTCTGCACTGGGCAAAAGCTTCTCTATTCCCTCACGATCCAGATTCAAGATATTTATGGCCTGGCGCATATATTGGAACTTGGCTCTAGCAAAGGCAATCAGCTTATCGCCTGGTAGGGCCTCTTGAGCCACTAATGATGAGATCTTTTCAACAACTTCATCCATTTCTCGGCGAAGAACTTCCAGGTAAACACGATCTTTGCTTCCGAAGTAGTTATAGATAGTCGCCTTTGCTACCCTGGCCATACGGGCTACCTCGTCCAGACTCGTTTTCCTAAGGCCATATCGCGCAAACATCTTCTTGGCCGTATCCAGGATGGATTCCAATTTTTCCTGCTTCATCTTTTATTACCTCGTATACTTTTATACTAAATTGGTTTTTAAGTATAATTAAATCATAAAAAAGCAAATGTCAATACCAAAGGTTAAGAAAAATCTTTTCAAAATAGTTTATTATCCGAGGCAAAACAACTTGACGGCAATACATGCCTGTGATTCAATTAATTTTAATATGATCTGAGATTTGGGATATGCGGATTGTGAATTTAGTGATTTCGGATAGTAGAGAGTAGGCAGTAAGCAGTCAAATGACAATTGACGAATGACAAAGGAGGTGCTTTAGTTCAATTTAGGCATGTTATTACCATGGATATCAGGGTTCTGAAAGATCTTTTATTTATTATCTATAATTTTTACATCTGAAGGAGGAGAAAAAGAAAAAAATCCTTTTTCAAATGGACCTTTTTCTTCCCATCTGTTGAAAAGGAATCTGGTCAGTCCACCTATATTGTTATAGATCTCGATCCGTTTAATAGAAAAATCTTGTTTAAGCATGATCAGCTCCAGGTGATCAATCTCTTGCCATGGCGGTTCTGGCCTAAGAATAAGATGGTATGTAGTGGTTTCAGGGCCTGTCTTAAGAGTGATTTGAAAATTGTTTTTTATACCTTTTAGGCCTTGAAAAATATCACTGAGAAGACCTAATTCCGTTCCAAATTCTTTGGCAGAGTACTTGTAAGCCTGCTTTTTAAGGGGAATATACCACCAAAGTGTCTGCCCGTCTGTCAGCAGTAGTTCCTCTTGGGGGGAAGCCTGTTCAAGGCGGAGAAAGTGTTGAGGCTTAAAATAAAGGCTTCCTTTTGCAAGATCATGCCTTTCTGCTGTTTTTAACATAGCCATCGTCTTACTAATGGCTTCCCTCGTATACTCAGCCTTCCACCCTTTAGCATTTCCATATTTATCTCTAATGCCACTGATGATGTTTGAAAGTTGATCATCAGGCAATGCCCTTGCCAATGAAATGGATCCAAGGAGCACAAGAAAAAAAATGAAAACTATGAGGTAAGATTTTGAGTTCAAAATCGTTCCCTTTTTCTCAAAACTTCTCGAGGCCTGCTCCCGTCAGAGGGCCCCACAATTCCTTGTTTTTCCATAGCCTCAATCATCCTGGCAGCCCTGTTATACCCAACCCTGAGCTTCCGCTGAACAAACGAAATTGATGCCTGTCCTGTTTGCAAAACCAATTCTACCGCCTCTTGATATTTTTCATCTTTATCCCCTTCTATCTCTTCTACCTCTTCCTCTGCACTTATTTCATCAGCTATAGAGCTGTCATAGTCTGGTTTCATATGCTCTTTTAGAAAAGAGGTAACCCTTTTGACCTCCTCTTCTGAGACATATGCGCCATGGATTCTGGTAAGTCTGCCTACACCAGGCGGTAAAAACAACATATCCCCATCTCCTAAAAGATGCTCGGCCCCCATAGTATCAAGGATTGTCCTCGAGTCCACTCTGGATGATACCTGAAATGAGATCCTTGTGGGGAAATTGGCCTTAATAATGCCTGTTAGAACATCCACTGATGGTCTCTGGGTGGCAAGTATCAGATGAATCCCTGCAGCCCTTGCCATTTGCGCCAGTCTCGTCAGAGACTCCTCCACCTCCCTGCTTGAGACCATCATGAGATCTGCCAACTCATCAATTATAATAACAATATAGGGTAGATGCTCATCTATCTTTTTACCCACATCTGGCTCAACTATAACTTTCTCTTTTCTGACCTTCCTGTTGTAGGCATCTATATTTCTTACACCTTTATCAGAGAGCAGCGTGTATCGCCTCTCCATCTCATCAACAGCCCATCTGAGGGCCTTGGTTGCCTCTTTTGGATAGGTTACTACTGGATGTAAAAGATGGGGAATGTCCTGATAAGGCGCGAGCTCTATTCTTTTTGGATCAATCATAACAAAGCGGACCGTTTCTGGAGAAGCCTTGAACAGGATACTATTTATCATGGCATTGATGGATACGCTTTTCCCTGTTCCTGTGGCACCGGCAACTAAGAGATGTGGCATTTTAGTTAGATCTGTGATTACTGGTTGACCTATTATGTCCATCCCTAAGGCAATTGTGAGTTTATAGGAAGAATCCAAAAAAATCTGGCTTGATAAAATTTCTTTTAAGGTAACAAGGCTTCTCCTATTGTTCGGTATCTCTATACCTATAGCTGATTTTCCCGGTATAGGTGCTACAATCCTGATGGTTGACGCCCTAAGGTTGAGTGCAAGATCGTCTGCCAAGGATGACACCTTGCTTATCTTTACACCTGGTGCTGGCTTGAATTCATACATTGTTATTACCGGACCCGGTACGATCTCAACCACCTCGCCCTCAACACCAAAATCTCTTAGCTTCCCTTCAACCCGGAGTGCATTCACTCTCAAGCTTTCTTTCTGGATTTCCATATCCAATGATTTCGGGATCTCATCCAAAAGATCTAAAGGCGGGAGTTTGAAATCACCAGCTGCACTCATAAAGGGAAAAAACTCTTGTGTTGGTTTGGCCAGTTTCTGTAAAGGGGTTTCTATAATAGTCATCTTCCTCTCTGTTGCCTTATTAGCCCTTTTAACTACTTTTTTTCTTTGTTTTGCCCTTCTCCTTCGTTCCATGTATTTAAGCCATTTTTCTTTTATATAGAGGGCAATATTAGAAAATATTAACCATATTCTTTTAAACAGGTTACCGAAGGAGAACCGTGTTATGACCATAAAGGAGATAATAAAGATGGTGAGAAAAAATGCATATGCTCCGAAATAGTTAAATATCTTAATAGCCAAAGCAGCAGTATGCAATGCAACCAATCCTCCGCTTATCATTGCACCCCTATAATGTATTCCATCAGGGAGGTAAAGGTGCAGTAAAGCAGAGAAAGAGATAAGCAAAAGAACGAGATTTATAGATAGCCAGATTACCCTAAAAGGGAATCTTCCCCTGAAAAAGGAGAATGATAGAAAAAGGAGAATAGCTATAAGCCAGAATGATGAAAGGCCAAGGATCAAAAAGAGACTACCGCCCAGATGAGCACCAACAGTTCCAAATAGGTTTTTTGCCTGGAGTCCAGCCCCTGCTGCCCTCCCCCAGAAAAGAGGATCTTGGGGATAGTATGATAAAAGACTGCCTCCAAAGATTAGGGATAAAAGTAAAAAAATGACTCCCCATATCTCCTTTTTTACTGGATGCTTTGATGATGCTTTAGACATGGTGTCCTTTTCTAACGTGACTTTATTAAGAAGGTCAGAAAATCGTACGTTATATCGTTGATTTTGTTATAAAATTATAATTTTGGGTATGTATACTAATAATTATATATCAATTAATATCATATATATGTAACTAATAAGTATACCAATGTCAAGACAATTGATATCGACTTACTCAGTAGATGCTGAAAATTAACAGGTTTTGGCACACTATACGTAACATATCCTGTTTTATCTAGTTATATTGATGGGCTATATGGTGTTATCCTGCCCAACTTTCGTTAGGCCAAAGTCGTTGATTCTGAGGCGATTGGGAAAGGCGATTTTTCTTGACTTGAGAAACTTTTTATCGTTCCATTTAATGAAGACTTTTCTTTGAATCATTTAACCTTCATTTGAAGGTTATCCTCATGAGGAAAAACCTCAAATTTTGCTTACCTCGGTCCCTACAGGATGTTGTTCGTTTTATTGGGATCTTAAAGTATCTTCTTTTCTGATTAAGAAAATCAACAAGCTTGAGTTTTTTCAAAAAAGGAGGTGTATCATGGTTAGAAAGGCAATGCTTTTTTTGGGAGTTCTCTTAATGGCCTCGGCTTTTGTGTATGCAGAAGAAAAATATACAATATCAGGAGAAGTGACTATTCAATATGATTATGATGGAGAGATATATATATGTCTCCTTACTATGGAAGAACTTCGAGTTTTACTTATCCCACGGCATGAACTATCACAATCACCATGCAAGATTATACAAATGAATACCGATCTGAAAAAAGCAGGAAAAGTATCGTTTACGTTTGATAACATACCGAAAGGAACCTATTGCGTTTTTACGTATTGGGATGTCAATATGAATGGAGAATTGGACAGAACAGGTTACGATTTTAATGAACCCTGGGGTAGTTATAAAGAAACTGCCCATCGTATTCCACCTTGGGTGGAGATTAAATTTGATTTAGAGAAAGACATTACCGGAATTAAGATTGAAATGTAAGGTGGTTTTGCGGATACCCCTTTTAAGTGGTAAAGCAGGGCCATCGATGTCCTGCTTTTTTTTGGAAATCCCATATATTGTATAGGTACTGTCTATCACTTCGCTTTTGTATTCTGCTATGATTGTGGATAATTCAAAGGCCGAAAAACTTTTGTTTATCAAGCGAAACCTTGAATAGAATTTAATTTGGCTGTGCGATCTGTTTTGGCACGCATACTGAACTTCAGAGGCCAAAATGTCCCATGAAGGTGAAATTGGTATAATAGAGATAGAGAACAACACATATGTTGTCAATAAGAAGAATATCATCGAGTTAAGAAAAATACTCGATAAACTTACAATTCATTATATCCTCAATCGTGTCAGTTATTACTCTACTGACGGTGCACTCGCTCTGGCAAAGGCTATTCATAATACAAAGATATGGAAGGTAGAAAAGGATGGCGGGGTTCACGTCGATAACCAGTTTGGGCACAGCGCTAAATTTAAGTATAACCATTTAGTAATTCCAAGCCTAAATATGATCAAGATTAGATTAGAAAATACTGACTTACTCACAAGTTATGAGAAATCTGTGCTTATGAAGATCACACGGATCAAGTGATAACATTAAAGAAATGTGTTTCCCTAATGAGGATATCAACTAATGCCTAATAATAGGATCCTTTTACTTTTCCAAAGAAAAGAGAATAATTATCAGTTGCTTAAGAAAATTATTGATATCATTACCCCGACCCATGGAAAAGAGTTCAGGCTAAAGGATCTTCTATGTCTTGATTCTTTATCTTGGACTGATAAGAAAAACCTAAAAGATCTATTTGGTGGAGATTATTCAGAGATTAGTGCTCAAGAATTCAGTTTCATTTACCAGAAGGGAAAATGGTTGTATCAAAACACAGATTATAGACATCGTTTCACGACAAAGATATTATTCCTTTTGCAAAATGAAAAAGAATACTCAATTGGCTCTATTGTTTATCCCAGCGACCTAAACTTAATTGGAGATCTTATTGGTAAGTGGAACGAAATTTTAGAAAAAGAATTTGGAGATAAAGAGCTTGAAAATGACATAAATCAGGAAATACTTGATTTTATTTCAAATGATTTGCAGAAAAGAGTTGGGGAGGTTAGCCAACTTAACTACGGATTTGTCAAAGCATTTTTGGAATCATTTTACGAATACGACCAAATCGTAGTAGATAACATCCTGAAGGATGAAGATCCTCTTTAGGTGGAAAGTGGTCGATGTTTTTTATTAGTATTAGTGTTATGAGATTTGTCCAGATTGCAGGTTATGGCAAGCTAGGGTTGAATGTAAATACTGGACACTTTCATAATTATTCGGCCGCTGGATGACATTCAGGTTGTGGTGTTATACAGCTAGAAAAATCATGAAATAGAGGATTTTTCCGCAATATTTTATTAATTCTTTAAAACTATACAGAAACTATATAATCACTGGTTATGTCTATGAAAAGAAGAAAATTATCATTGCCTGAAGTAAAAGCTGTTTTCAGTAGCGAATACTCCTCTTTGCTGGGAAAGTTTGATATTCATGATTTAACACTTGACAAAGCAGAAGGAGATACATCACTTTCTGTCAATAGCCCCGGGATTTATGTATTTTGGAATGAAAAATTCGGCGTAATAAAAGTAGGGAAAAGCCAGTCAAATTCTAAAGTACGTTCTTTGCAACACATTCGAGACAATACACGGAACGACGAATTAGAAATGGAATCTCTGGAGAATGATCCTAAAACACATTTGATTTTATTCAATATTCTGCTCAAGCGAGATATGCACTGGCTTTTAAGCTTAGAGCTTTACATGGAACAGAATCTTTTCCCTTTAATTCCAGCACGTAGGATCGGCTAACCGTATCTGACATAACAAATCAGTGGAGAGAGACCGGGCATAAATTGCGGCTTCGCAAAAATTGCTTTAAAAATTTAACTTTAACGGCTTAAAGAGGAATCCTAAATCAAACATGCCCAGCCTCTCACTTCTGCGTTATGACTATCGATTACTGCTATGCTTGGAAAGAATTGAGAAGCACAAAAACTTACCAATACGGCTTGAATACTGAAATAAAATCGGATAGAATCAATTAAACGAATTGGGCACGCAAATATGGAATTTTCTTGCAAATGGAGCAAACTCAACATTTTGTGGCTATATTTGATGAAGACAAAAAGAAGTATATGTGGTAATCTTCAGCAGTTCCAAGTGGCTATCCTCTTAGTAAATGATATCTAAATAAAAACCTTGGGGTCTAAGTCCATGAACCGCAACAATACCTATGTAGAACGTAGAAGACATCTCCGAATAGATAAGCACTTAGGGGTTAAGCTTAAAACAGGAGATTTTGATCTCGCCACCGAGACGATAAATTTGAGTTGTCTTGGGGCATATTGTCAGCTGAATAAGCATATTCCCTTAATGACCAGTCTTAAGATAGCCTTGGCGTTACCTTATGGTGATCAAGGGAATGAATTTGACTATGTAGAATGTAATGGAGTAGCAGTAAGGGTTGAAGAGGTTTTATCTGAAACTAATGTGGATAGTGTATATAATACGGCTATCTATTTCAATGAGATTGAGGAATCTGAGAAGAAGAAGATAGCGAATTTTTTTGAAGAACATCAACCTAAGGAATAGAAGTGCCTGTGTAATCCAGCTGTATAGAGCCAACTTGATTGTGACTGGTATTATTGGTAACAATTTTAATGCCGCAAAACTTATGAATTGTAAACGTAAACGGGGTCAGGCATAATTAACTGCCAGTTTAGCTAGTCGATCAATAAAGTCTTTTCGATTCTTTTATTTAAGAAGATCTTTTTTCTCTCTATTCCCCTGCCCATAACATGGTGGAGGACACCAGGGGCATCTAATCTTGCTAACCGTGGCATGTGCTAAAGCTCTCATGAACAGTTGAATGTCAAGCAATTTCTGCACGAACGTTTAATCACAACCGCGGGCAGGTTAATTCTATCTAACCCCGCAGTAACTAAGATAAACACCAAAGTTTTATTACTTAGGCGACAAAGAAACCTCATTCAGAGGATAAAGTGAGCACTTCGAACCCCATCGGTGTTTTCATACCATTATCTGAAGTATTTACTGGTGTTGAAAACAATATTGAAACCTTTAAGAATCTCATGTCTCGCCTAAGTCGTGCCGATACTCTTTTCTGGTGTGCTCGTCTTAACTATGTTGTTTCGAGTTCATCAGAAATAGATCATATGACCCGACAACAGTTTGGGCTCAGTCAGTTTCTCACAAGTAAAGAAATTGACGCGGTTAATGACTTTGTTCAAAGATTTGGTGGCCCCCAAAGAGTTACCATATTTTTCAGGGGTCAAATTTTAGAACTCATTAGATGTGTCACTCTCTATTGCCATGATCATCCAGGGGATGGAACAACCTTTAAAGATCCAGAGATTAGAAGGACATTTGCCAAGGCCGCGCTCATAGCAAGTGACATATGGGCGAAACGTGTCTTTGGAAATAGGTTTTCGTTGGATGGAGGGCCAGCACTCGCCAGAGAGAGGGCATTAGGTTCTATCAGGAAAAGCATCGAAGATGCATCATCGGCACCAAATTTGGTTAGGGCTTTGGGCCGAGGATGGGCCCTTTTTAGTGAGTATTTTCCGCGCTATTACCTACCTTTTGAAAATGAATTTGAATCTTCTTTTGGATTGTCACTAGAGCAATATTACATTTGTACATGTTCGATCATTACGAATTTCATGAACCCGCATGCTGAGAAAATGGGAACGGGGATTTTTGATGCAAATTCTCTCGGTCAATCAACACCATACAGACAGATTCTCAAAAAATACTTAGCCAATGAATCACAAACTCCAGATGAAATGAAAGAAGCACTATGGGGTAAAAGCGACTTTAACTTCAGTAACTTTGATGATCTTCCTTCTTACGATTATCGTTCCTTAAGAGAAAGGCCTATTTTAAGAGTTGAGGATGGCCGAGCTATTATATTAGATCCCTTATTTTACAGTGAAAAGGCGTCCATTGGGCCTTTATTTCAAATTCTAAAAGGAAATGTATCTCGTGAAAAGAGCAATGAAATTTTTGGCGCTTTTGGAAATGCATTCGAAAATTATGCATGCGATATTTTAAAACGGATATTTCCTGACATAGCATCTACAATGACTCAGCGCTTGAGTTGCAACATTACCCTCCAGCAGTCAAATCAATCAGGTAAAACTATAGAGATAGATGCTTGTCTCAACGATGTCACAGAGATAGTCCTGTTTGAGATGAAGGCTGTATGGATACGTGAAGATGAGATCTTGACAGACGAACATGAAAATTTTTTGGAACATTTGCGAAAAAAATATGGCGTTTCAGAAGAAAGCTCGATCGATCGAAAAACTAAAGGGATAGGACAGCTTGCTAGACTGATAAAAGTGATGTCCACAGAAGAATTTAGTATGCTGAATAAGGACTTTAGCGAAGCCCAGCTCATCTATTCAATCTTACTCGTACACGATCCTTCCTTGGGAGCCCCTGTATACGGAAATTTTCTTGCGTCTGAATTCAAAGCGTATATCAGTCCCGATGTCGAACTAAGGTCAGGCGAATTAAGAAAGGGCAGATTAAGAATAGCTCCCCTAATAATTATGACTGTTGAAGATTTAGAAAACTTGGAGACATCATTGGAACATTTTGGATTCCGCGATCTTCTTTCAGATTACTCCCGCACGTGTATAGATCGGCTGGTTTCACTCCACAATTATATAGCATCCTCTAATTATGGCAAAAAAATCTATCATAGCCGATGGGTCGCCGGTAAAGCCTTAGAGCTTCTTGACAAAACTAAGGAAGCTGTCTTTCCAGGTGAGGAAGTTGATATGGGTAAGATATTTGACAAGTAAAAGCGGATTGGCTTAAATAAGTAAATATCTGTTGAATCTGAATAGAGGGCGGTTGAAGGTTTTCCTTTAACCGCCTTTTCTTTCTGAGAGTCTAGTGGCTGTGGTATTCTGTTTATCGCCGTCTGATAATCTATCAATCTTATGTTAAGCATTATGCCCTCGGAACCTCCCATATCTTTTGGGTGTCATTTTCTAAGGGATAAGATATAATACTCTTCCAAATATTACACTCATTATTGGACAACATCTTTTATTTATTCGATAATTACAATATGAAATTTGTTTTTCAGTAATACAAAACTTTTTAAAAGCAGTATAGCCTAAGGTTTGGATTTCTAAGGAAAGAGTATGAAAAAAAGCTTGTTTAAAAATGTTCGAACTGGACCAAGAAAAACTAAGTGGAAGAACTGTATCTCACGCGTACAGTCCCTTTATATGAGAGAAGATGATATACGAAGTCCATTTGCGAGAGATTATAACAGAATCCTTCACTGCACTGCATACAGAAGACTCAAACATAAAACACAGGTCTTTTTTGCGCCCACAAACGATCATATTTGTACAAGAATTGAACATGTCAATCATGTGACAGCCGTAAGTTATACAATAGCGAAATATTTAGGTTTAAACATTGAATTAACAAATGCTATTGCTATTGGTCACGATCTTGGCCATACCCCATTTGGTCATGCTGGCGAGACATTCATAAAAAAGATCACTGAGGAGGAAATAAATGAAACGTTCTGGCATGAGAGAAACAGTCTAAGATTTGCGGATGATATCGAAACGCTTGAAGATCCTAATGGAAGCCACAGAAATTTAAATCTAACTTATGCTGTAAGAGATGGAATTATATGCCATTGTGGAGAAGTGGATGATAATTATATCATTCCAAGAGACGAATTTATCGATTTAACTAAAATTACAGAACCAAATCAACATAGCCCCTTTACATGGGAGGGATGTGTTGTAAAGATGGCTGATAAAATAGCTTACTTGGGAAGAGATATTGAAGATGCTATAGCCCTCAATATTCTTACATTTTCGCAAGTTAAAAAGTTGGTTAAGATAGTAAGACCATTCAGTAAAAGGCGAATACGTGAACTTAATAATACTGTTATCATGCATAACTTTATTATTGATCTTTGCGAGAATAGTAATACTGACCATGGGATCAGGTTTTCAGAAAAGACAGTTGAACTAATGAACTTATTAAAAGATTTCAACTATGAAAATATTTACTATCATAAACGGCTTAATAATTATAGGAAATACGCTGAACTCATAATAAACGCAATATTCGCCATTTTAAAAAGCTTTTATAAAAATGAAAAAACACTCTACGAAGTGAATAGATATTCGAGATTATACCCAACCTTGTCAAGTGTATTTTCAGAATGGCTTTTGAAATACTCATATCCTAATGACCGTCCTAAAAACTTTCAAAACAAGCCTTTATATGACTTAAGAAAAAAGAAAAATTATTACCTTGCAGTTTTAGACTTTATTTCAGGAATGACAGACATGTTTGCCATCAAAATATTCGACGAGATAACTACGTTCTAATGAATTAGAAAAACAAATATATTATAGATCTTATTTATGACCACATAAATATTTTAATTTTTATATAAATCTCCTAACCTCAGCATATACGCGGATGGAGAACTTACCCAAAGAAAGTGGACACCAAAACATAACTAAAGGGAGGTGTCCAAATGGCAAGAATAAAAGGACCAAAGAAGACAAACCGGTATCCGGATGAATTTAAGATCAAGGCAGTCCAACT
>Ga0209986_10004670_pt1 | contig 11551 bp, 8 predicted proteins | sample BlataG_FD_183168 | JGI IMG/M metagenome (GOLD analysis project Ga0209986, IMG submission 183168) | Deep subsurface microbial communities from Black Sea to uncover new lineages of life (NeLLi) - Black_00105 metaG (SPAdes) (version 2) | ecosystem: Environmental > Aquatic > Marine > Oceanic >...
CCGGAGAGCACCGAGCCAAAAGTAGTCTTCATCTCAACCGGGGTCTGATCTAAGACAAAGTTGTCGTTGACATCCAGCACCTCTACCATCACGTCACCTTTGGAGACCCCGTCTGCCAGCAGGCTCAGAGGATAGTTGAGAAAGCTGAGGCTGGCCGGAGGTCCGGAGACTATCAGTATGGTGGTGTCGGCCACCACTCCGTCCGCTCCCCAGGTTTCTGCCCAGATGTGGACCAATCCGTCATTTCTGGGATCACCCGAGAGATATATCGTGTATGCACAGCCCTGCTTGGTCTTGTCACAGCAGTGCACCATTCCCTCTTCAGTTCCGAAATGGACCGAGGTGGAATCCGGCACCGGATTCCCGTACACATCAACCACGCAGGCGCAGATGCTTGCCTCCACGCAATCTTTATCCCATCCCCTGATGTTACAGGGGGTGACGCCTAAGGATATGTCCGCCGGCGGTCCGGCGCAGATGGTGACTATGGAGGAGTAAGAGAGAACCGCTCCCACCTTGGCTCTCAGCCTCACCGCGCCGGATTTAGTGCCGCTGGAGAGGGTTACCGTCGCCTCGCCGTAGGCGTCGGTCTTCACGGTAATCGAATCCTGAGCCACGCCGTTGAGCGATTCCCCTCCACCCGGGCCATTTATGATATAAAACTCAACCGACCAGTCGGCGCCCACCCGGTTGCCGTTATCGTCATAACATATGGCTCTCACCTGAGTCGCTTCCATTCCACCAGTACCCCGCACCTGGATCTTGGGATTGTTCGGCATCAAAACGATGTATGCCACCGTGTCGGTGGGAACCAAAAGCAGGCTCGCGTCCTCCTGAAGCACATTTCCGTCAGGCTCGGAGGTAACCTTTAGATAAGCGGTTCCGGTCCGAACCCCGGCAATGTAAGTAACCTCGACTTCACCGTCCTGAGTCAGGGCGTAGGAGGGTATAAATCCCATGGAATTCCAGCGGCCGTCTTGATTGACGTCGTACTTCAGCATGTCTATCCCCTCGGTGAAATAGCCGTCACCGTCGGTGTCGTCGAATTTCTCTCCTGCGGCGAACTTTACTATGGTGCCGTCCTCAGCCAGATTGCCGGTGGTGTCGGTGACGGTGACTTTCACGGTGGACGTTGAAATCCCGTCCGCTGGCAGCCAGGCTGGGGTTACCTCGATATCCAGTGGCTTGATAGCTCCTCCGGAGGTCACCACCTTGATCTGGATGCTTCTGGAGGCAACGCCCGGGACGTTCACCTGGATGGTGGCGGTGCCGAAGTCGGTGGGAGTGAAGATGCTGGCGGCAGAACCGTTGGCATCGGTTGTATCCACCGACGGAGTACAGTAGCCCACGGCGGCAGGAGTGACAGAGAAAGAGATCTGGACGCCGGAGACCGGTCGATTAGCATCGTCTTCCACCACCACATTCACCACACCCGTCTGTCCTTTTTGAATCTCGTCAGACGGGGCGATGGAAAGCGATTTGATCAGCACCACCGTTTCACTATCCTTGGTCGACTTCTCGGAACATCCCATCATCATCAATGAGATTGACAGGAAGATCAAAGTTGACCAGCCAAATACGCCGAAAAAACTGAAACATTTCCTCGTCATGATTTTCTCCCCTTTGGCTTTAAGATTAATGGCCTTTGGACCTGGCAGTTTCCTGTTGGATCTTGCCGCTTTGACTCTAAATTTTGATATCGGCATAAATCCGTGAGAATTTAGAAATCCGGTAGGTTTTGGGCGAACCTCATTGAGCCTGACGAGCTTGCCTGAAGTTGGATCGTTTTGGGGGCAAAATGCTGGGGGGGTCTACTTTCTGCCGGTTGAAAGAGCAAGACGGGGAGGAGAGGGTAAGGAAAAACAGGACGAGGAGGCTGGCGGATCAAAGGGGTAGTAGGGACAAGTACGAGCGCCACCACTCCCGTAAGAAAGCCGAACGCATTATGTGAACCCAAAAGACGTTGATCTCGCCCTCGCATTACTCTATATTGTTACCATGTTCGACTTGCTTTATCAAATCGGGGAGGGTCTCTTACGCCATAGGTCTCGAGCCGTCAGATTTTGGCGCACGAAGCCCGGTTTGTTGTTTTTTTCAATCGTTTTCCTCCCACTGATTACCTATTTTCTTGAGCTACTACTGGATGTCACGGCTTGGCAATTGCTGTCGTTAACCAAGTTATTCGTTATTTTACTTGCGTGGTTATGCCTGTATCTTTTTTGGTTGGTAAACTCCGGAAGGCTTCCTCTAGACAGGCGGAGGTTGTTGATTGGTCTGGCCATAAGAGTCGACGAGGCAGCCGACCATTACTACGAAACGATAAAGCAGAAGCTCCGAGTCGAGCTGAATCGTCTACATCTGACGAGGAAAATCTCTCTCAAAGAATTTGGAGCAGACATAGTCAAAGATGAGGTGGCGGCCAATCAGTTGGTGATTTCAAAGGGCATACATCTGCTCATGTGGGGGGCTGTCATATCCGGACAAAGGGACGGACGGGATTACAGTAAGTTTGAATTGTTCTGCACGTTCTGGCATCAGTCGCTGAAACCAGAGGCTTACGCACAATTCGTTAGCAACGTCGCTCTAGCACTACATAACCGGAAGTACGATATATTCGCAAACAGGTCCTATGCGGACATAGGTAAATTCACACAAGATATCCTCGAGCCTTCCTTATTCATCATAGCGCTTGCTCTGTTCGTAGGCCGAAACTTCAAGAGATCAAGAGGAATATTCCTTGATCTACGGAATCTCCTGCTCAGCAGAAACGATGTGGCTGACAACGCCGCCCTCCAGGCTCTCTTGAGCAACGTAGACCATTTCTTGATAAGCAACTGCTTCATCCTAGCTTACAACGCTATAGACAGGGGGGAGAACAAGGTAGCCATCAACCTCCTGGAATCCGTCAAGTGCATTAAGCCAAACGACATCGAGTGCCTAAGCAATCTGGCTCGCCTCTACTATCGGGTAGGAGACGCCGGCAAGGCAAGAGAACTGACTGAAGAAATGAGGAAATTGCAGCCCAACAGCCATGTGGTACTCGCCAACGAGGCCTTCTTCCTTTTGAAGGACCAGAGATATGAGGCAGCTTTGAACAAGTATAAGGCCCTTGACAAGCTTGAGAGACTCCAGTTCAATCCGCTTGAAGTCGTGCAGTTCCTGGATGAAGAGCAAAAGACGAGCCCAGACAGATGGCTTCTCTTTGCCATTGGCTTTTTCGCCTTGAAATATGACACTGCCCTTGGTCTAAACACACTCAGAACTTTCATGAAGCGCACGAGGCGTAGGAAGGAATTCGACAGTATGAGACGGTACGCCCGGCATTTGGTGAATCGACAATTGGGGGCTCGTCCGCGGCGTCTGAGCAGTATGTAAGACTTGAAGTCTCTCCAGTCATCGGGCAGCACAACCTCGCACTCTTCAGCAGGCATCCTTCTGCGCGGTCGGAACCCAAACAAAGAAGGTCGGACAGGCAATCCACTGTCCGACCCCTTTCCGTCGGTTACTTCTCTGCGCCTGTCAGTTCCCGTCTACGGAGGCGAGCAGGGCGGATAACCATTTCTATAGAGATAGTTTACCAAGCAGACTACGTCTGCCACGTTAACCACGTCGTCCGCGTTACAGTCGGCCGCCTCCACCGGACTGGGTTCCGGGCAGCCCCGGTACAGATAACAGATCAGGTATACCAGGTCGCCTACGTCCACCACTCCGTCACCACCCGGAATGTTGATGTCGCCGCAGATGTAGTCCATGGTGGCCACCTGTTGGGAAGGAATGTAGTTGTGCTTGGTGACGGTCACCCACAGACTTCCGATCGTGGTCGGTGCGGGATTGAGGGTGATGTCCCCGTTGACATCCGTATATCCGGTCAGATAAACCTCGCCTTCTTTCCACAGACAAACATAAGCCGACTCCACCGGTGCATGCGTGGTCGAATCCTCGACGTGTACCGGGAAGGCTATTTTCCCCTTCAGGAGAGTGGAGGGGCAGTCTACGGCAAAACTGTCCGGCTCATCCGTCCAGATGGGCATCTCCGGCTCGCCCTGAAGATTGAATTCCCATTCGCAGTACTGCAGGGTAGAATTACTATTAGGGTAATGATTCTTGGCGTCTGTCAGGGTCTGACCCAGGTTTGTCTTATTGCGGCCAAACAGAGAAACCCACCACTCCCGGTCCAACGTGTTGGAGAGGCTGTTCCACTGGAACGAGTAGTACAATCCGTTGCGCGTATTGCCGTTGAACGCTACCGCTCCTTTGTTGTTGGTGTGGATGACGAAATACTCAGCGATACAGTCCTCGGAGTCCATGTGGTTCGGGTGGCACCCGGGAGTCGTTATTATGGAAAGCTGATTGTAATTGTTTATCTGATTCTGCACGTCCGTGATACCAATATGCGAGTTATGATGATGGGAGCCTGTGCCCATGATGGTGATGTTGCAGTGATCAGCATGATTCACCAGGTTTTGGCCCGCGGTAAGGGCGTCGATGAATCTCTGTTTATGGCTGGGCGGGACGGCATCGCTGTCGTATATCTTGGTGACGTTGAAGCGCGGGGGAAGGTAGTTATCGTAGATATCCTCCTTCAGATTTTCAACCGGCGTGGCATCGTCATAATCCATTCCCAAAAGCAGAACGTCTAAAGGATAGTCCGTTCGGGGGGGATCCTTTTCGTACTTTAAGACCTTGTACATGAAGATATTGATTTCGAATTGGGTTTCTGCAGTAACCCTTCCCACAAAGACGTCGTGAACCCAGTTGTCGTTAAAATCAGAGTAGTATTGGTCGCTGGGGATGCTTCCCTGGGAGTAGTTCCTGTATTGGAAAGGAACGGTCTCGTGCTCACCACCTAAGAGAAAATACATGGTTCCCCAGGTCGAGTTGGCGTCGATAATGAAGTTGCGAATCTTCTGCTGGTCGGTGCTCCCGCTGTAGTTGGCATAAATCCAGTCCACCGTGGCCACCGTATCCCTGACACCCTTCTGATTGTGCCACTCCACCAGCAGACCATACAACGGGGCATGCAGGGGGCCGGTGATGATCACGTGGTCAAAGGGGCCGCCCTCCAGTGCGGTCGACTTGTCCATCAAACCGGTGCGCAGCTCGACAGCCTCAGGGTTTTGCACCAGATCCTTGACCATCACCTCATAGGTTCTCCTGCCTCTCTCCGAGGTGTTTGGCGAAAGGTAATGGCTGCACTCATATCCACCCACTCCCTGGATGACAAAACTGACGGAGGTGTAAAGGATGAGTTTCTTTTCTGCAGGAACCCATTGTACGGGATTGAGTTGAAGTATGGCCAGGCCTTGCCCGGCCAAATCGGCCTGACGGACAAACTCAACCAGTTCTAAAGGATAGGGCTGGCCAGAGGAATAAATCTGGGGGTCGGGTTCGACAAAAGCAATACCCTCCCCTGAATTCCCTATCGTTCTGGGTGGCTGGATCGGAAGGACGTTAAACTCACCTGAAATCTCCTCCTGGACAGCCTCCGCAACCCGAATACCCTGAACCGCCATCCCCGCCGGCAGGGCCACCCGCAACTCAATCGACGGCAGCGCTGGCTTTCCAGGCTCGTCCGGGTAATGGCCGTTTTTCAGTCCCACCACATCATACCCCGCAAACTTGTCCAACAAAAGATCGCCTCTGGAGAATTCAGCCGTATAGTCTACCTGATAGGCGTCCTTTCCCTGGGGGCCTGCCGGAGCAGGCGATAAGAGCGCGGCGGCGAGAAACACGATCCCAAGAGCAATAATCGATTTTGACCTGTTCATGCTTCGCTCCTTTTGTTTTTTGACATTTCCTCGCAGTGTGAAACAGAAGCCGGTAATTTTCGGATCGATATACCTCCTTTGCTGCAATCACATCTGTTCATTCGGCAATCCCTCTTTCGACTTTAAAGCCGAATTTCGAACGAGACGCTCCGTGAGAAACAGCCACCGGTATCCCGGAGAGAAGATTCTTGTACTGAAACGGCAAAACCTGCTTCTTTCAAGCTCAACTCAACCCAAACTGCTTTCTTGCTCTAAACGCAATTTACCTAAATTTCTCCTTTTGTCAACGTTTTTCTAAGCAGGTCCGGCAAGTTCTCGCAAGTTGCTCCCCGAGAGAGAAATATGCTACCTTTCGGATTTTGCCGAAAGGCAGGGGAAGAATCCTGATGCTGAATGGAGAAAAAGATCCGGTTTGGAGAATTCTGGCCGAGAAGAATTCCGATAAAAAAGACCTTTAATCTTTCATCGACTCCAGGAATTTTGCATTGTTTTTGGTCTTGCTGATGCGGTCAAGCAGAAACTCCATGGCCTCCACGGAATTCATCTCGTTCAGGAACCTCCGCAATATCCACACCTTCCTGAGATCCTCTGGAGACAGCAAGAGCTCTTCTTTTCTGGTGCCTGAGCGATTGATGTCCATGGCCGGGAAGATACGGCGGTCGGAGAGCCTTCTGTCTAAAACCATCTCCATGTTGCCGGTTCCCTTGAACTCCTCGAAGATCACCTCATCCATTCTGCTCCCGGTCTCCACCAAAGCGGTGGCGACGATGGTCAAGCTTCCCCCGTCCTCGATGTTTCTGGCGGCTCCGAAGAACCTCTTGGGTCCTTTCAGCGCGTTGGAATCCACTCCGCCGGAGAGTATCTTTCCGCTGTGAGGTACCACGGCGTTGTTTGCCCGGGCCAGGCGGGTGATGGAATCCAAGAGAATCAGCACGTGGCCTCCGTGCTCCACCAGTCTTTTGGACTTCTCCAGCACCATCTCCGCCACTTGGACGTGGCGGTCTGCCGGCTCGTCGAAGGTGGAGCTGATCACCTCACCCTTAACCGACCTTTTCATGTCGGTAACCTCCTCCGGCCTCTCATCGATCAACAGCACGATCAGCTTTATTTCCGGGTGGTTGGCGGTAACGCCGTGGGCAATCTTCTGAAGAAACATGGTTTTGCCCGCCTTGGGCGGAGAGACGATTAACCCCCGCTGTCCCCTGCCTATGGGAGCCATAAGATCCATAATCCGCATCGAGACTTCGTCAGCGGTTGTCTCCAGCTTTATCCTCTTCTCCGGATAGAGGGGAGTGAGGGCATCAAAGAGTACCTTGTGTTTCGCCACCTCGGGATTTTCAAAGTTGACCGCCTCTATCTTGAGCAAGGCAAAGTACTTCTCATTCTCCTTGGGAGGTCTCACCTGGCCGGAGATGGTGTCGCCGGTGCTCAGATCAAAACGCTTTATCTGGGACGGGGAAACGTATATGTCGTCCGGTCCCGGAAGGTAGTTGTAATCTGGTGATCGCAAGAAACCGTAACCTTCGTCCAGGATCTGCAGGACTCCTTCCGCGAAGATGAAACCGTCTTTTTCGGTTTTGGCTTCCAGTATCTTGAAAATCATTTCCTGCTTTCTCAAGCCGGACAGACCTGGGATTCCCAGATCCTCCGCTAAATCCAGAAGCTCCGAAATGGTCTTGCTTTTAAGTTCTACTATGTCCATTTGTTCACACCTTTCCTTTCGTGTTATAATTGTCCTGTTTCAGAAAATTTCTGTTCCGACAAGGTTTCAATCACTATCCGTTTGCTCGTTTCACAATAAGGTTCAAAAGAAGGAAGACAACCAAGATGTCCCGAGGTTCTCTTTATGTTCACGGCTGGCCCTACTTGGCGCCGGGTCATCCAAAAAGTTCACCGCCAAAGCTTCAAAGCCCGCATGATGACTCTATGTATGCAACTTGTCGGATTGAATCTATCCTTTGGGTAAGACCTTAGATGGGGTTCGATCCTTAGAACGAGTGATACTACCCCTCGGAGTTAACTTTCCTTTGTCTCGTGTTAGCCTTGTTATTAGTTATATCGACCTCCCCTTTCGAAGTTTTACCTGGTTATGGTCATCCGGATCGTACTTGAGATTGTCGTCATTTGGCGAACCTGCTCCCGAATCCACAGGTTAGCGCCAGGCTGGGTGACACTGGCTTTACGTCTGGGTCATTCTCTCCCGCACCTCTCCAGAGATTCTCGCTTCCATTTAGGAGCCGGATTATCTCCCCTTAGACTTTTTGCCAGCTATCGTCTCTTCAGTAACTTCCTCCATCTTTGCGTCCCCCCATAGACTCTCCAGTCCATAGAATTCTCTGACTTGGGGAAGGAATATATGTACGACCACGTCCACATAATCTAGGAGAATCCACCGACAGGCCTGATATCCTTCGCTGTGCCAGTAGTTTATTCCCCGCTGCCGCAGGTTTTCGGTGATCGAATCCGCGATAGCCTTGGTCTGAACGTCAACGTCGGCTGAACAGATTACGAAGAAATCGCAGACAGAGGAGAGTTTACGCAGGTCTAAGATTTTCACGTCAAGAGCTTTCTTCTCCAGGGCAAATTGGCCTGCCAGGCGTGCCAGTCTCCTGGGCGTCATCTTCAAAAGGTCTTTTTCCTCCTTTTTGCTGGCGGTTTTTGACTTGTTCGAAATTGGTTGAATGGCTATGTCTCTTCAGCTTGCCGGTAGGAGTTTTTCCCAATCGTCGCCTATCACAATGGTCAACGAGATCGCGTGGTAATTATTCTCCAGTTTCCTGCACATCACCCTCCTCCGGCCGATACCCAGAGCGTCAGCGGCAAGCAGAGCGGTCTCGGACGGCGCGCCCTTTTCATTGCATCCCAGCCGATCGAGAATCAGGCTCTCCCGTGGCGCGGAGTCATCCAACTTCCCGATCTCCACGATCTGATATACGACATTGTGCACTCGCAACCCCTCCAGTTTTTCTGCCACCTTCTCGGCCACGCCTTCCTTTTGGAATCCGTCAAGAATCTGAGTGCGAGCGAACACCAACTCTTTCTGCTTTTTAGCTTCAGGCTGACCCCATCTCTTGTACAACGAGAAGGCATATAATAGAAGGAGAATGGCCGCGAAAGCTATGGTAATCTCCAGCAACCGGGAGCCCAGATACGTCCGCCAACTTACTTTCTTCGGTCTTTTTCTGCGGTAATACCTGTAGACTTTTCTTCTTTTCTTCTTCTTGGACATCCGCCTTAAGATGCAACCTTTACTTAAGGAGCAGAGGAGACTTCTTTAAGTTTCTTATGTTAGATTTGAAAAGTTTGATCGGGAAAAACTGTCATCGGGTCTATTGGACCCTGCGGATGAGCAAAATCTTACCTCTCCCGTTCCCGCCAGAAATTTTCGTTTCCCAGGCCATATGCGGGAGGAAGGGTTATAACGTTTATCCACAGGGAAAAGCTGCTGCTTGGTCTATAGTGCAACTGAAAGTTGGGCAAAATCCTGTTTTTTACCGTCAGGGCATCCCGCCGGAACACTGAGAGGGGCTGGTGCAAATAATTCAGACTCAGGGCCACGCTCAAGGGATCCGACAGTTGGTATTTCAGGGTTGTGGTGTATACGCCAAAGCTCCCGCTGGTTCTCCCGTTGGAGAAGTAGGAAAACGAGTAGCTGTGATTCATCTTTAGTCTTTGGGGATCAAGAAGGCTGAAACTCTTGGAGTTCGATTCGAAACCCAGAAGATTCTTTTCCTGAGAGTTTATGTCAGAGGCCTGAGCTGAAGACAAAAGTAGACAAAACACCAAGGAAACCACTGAAAGTAGGAACTTTTTATTCGCCTGTCTCATCCAAATCACCTCCGTATGACCGATCTGCAAGAAGGAATATAGAACCTTCCTCAAAGTCTGTCAATGCTTTTCTCTCGGGAACCTTTGAAAAACTTCCGAAGGCAAAAAAGCCCTCCCTGACCGGGCATAAGAACATACGCCTAAGGCGCGGCCGTCGTTTGGTCAAACCCACGACCCAGAAGGAGCCTCTCCATTTCCTTAAGCTCCTCCTGGGAGTTTATCCCCAGGGTTTCTTTAGGATCGGCTACCACCACCCCGCACACTGGAGATTTGCCTTCTTGCAGGAGCTTCAGGGTATCGGTCAGGTAGTATTCTCCTTGCTCGTTATCGTTGGTGACCTTCTCCAATGCCGAAAACAGGGAGGCTCTGTCAAAACAAAAGGTACCTGTATTGATCTCCCTTATTCTCTTTTGATCGGCATCAGCGTCCTTTTCCTCCACGATTTCCTGCACCAATCCCGTTTCGTCTCTGACTATTCTTCCATACCCAGCGGGATCATCCAGAATGGCGGTCAAAACCGTGGCCGAAGCTCTCTTTTTCCTATGTTCGTCAAGGAGCGTTTTCAAAGTACCCGACCTCAGCAGGGGAACGTCGCCGGATAGAATCAGCACGTCACCCTGGAAATTGGACAGCAGCTCTTTGGTCTGCAGAACCGCGTGTCCGGTTCCCAGTTGCTCCTTTTGAACTACGAACTCAAGTTCCAGATGTTTCAGCGCGTCTTTGGCTTGCTCCCACCTGTGCCCTACTACCAGGAGAATCCTCTCGGCTCCTATCTCTTTGGCGGTGTTGACAACGTACTCCACCATCGGCTTTCCACCCAATTTGTGGAGCACCTTGGGCAGGTCGGATTTCATCCTCTTGCCCTTGCCCGCTGCCATTATCACCGCTGCTACTGGTTTGGAATGCACTATTCGCCTTTGGGGTAGGGGTAGCCGCAGGCTTCAGCCTACGAGGTTTACATGCGCCCGTAAGGGCGGCTACTTCCTGGTCAGTATCCTGTTTTCTTTATCGACGTAGACTACCTTGGGCTGGTATTTTTTCGCTTCCTCGTATTCCAGGTGGCAGTAGGAGATGATGATCAGCAGGTCCCCCACCTGTCCCAATCTTGCCGCTGGACCATTCAAGCAGATGGTTCCGGAATCCTCCTCCCCCACGAAGACATAGGTCTCGAATCTGGCACCGTTGTTGAGATTCACCACCTGAACCTTCTCGTTGGCGAGAATGTTCGCCTCCTCCAAGAGCCTCTTGTCGATGGTTATGCTCCCCTCATAATTCAGATCGGCCCCGGTGATCCTAGCTCGATGGATTTTAGACTTACAGATTGTTACCAACATGATAGCTTCCGTGAAAATAATTGCTGCAAGAGAATTTTGTCCGTTAAATCCGCCCAGACGGACGCCCCCAGACGGGGGCTCGTCTGAGCCCGTCTGGGCGTTCCATCCGTTAACAGCCTCGGTTCTCTTGCCAATTAATGTGAATATGCGCCAGAGGCAAGCTTTTTTGTTTTACCGAGCTCCTTATTGCTTTTACGTCGAGTTCCCCCGCCTCTTTGAGCAGATTTACTGAAACCTAAGATACCGGTACTTGTTGCGTCGGGATTGCAGAATCCCGATGGAACAAGAAGGCTCAATTCACTTTAACTTTGATATTATCTATTAACCTCGCCTTTCCAAACCGAACAGCCAGAGAGATAAGAACCTCACCTTTCAGCCTTTTCAAGGGCTCCAGGGTTCGGGCGTCGGTAATGGCGATGTAGTCTAACTTGGCTGAAGGCTGTTTGTTGATCATGTTCCTCATCCGGGAGATAATCCTGTTGGCGCTTCTTTCGCCTTTGCCGATCAACTTTTTTGCCTCGCGAAGCGACTCATACAAAACTGCCGCCTGTTTTCTCTCCTCTTCAGAGAGATATCTGTTCCGCGAGCTTAAGGCCAGTCCATCCTTTTCCCTGATGGTGG
>Ga0209986_10004672_pt1 | contig 11548 bp, 8 predicted proteins | sample BlataG_FD_183168 | JGI IMG/M metagenome (GOLD analysis project Ga0209986, IMG submission 183168) | Deep subsurface microbial communities from Black Sea to uncover new lineages of life (NeLLi) - Black_00105 metaG (SPAdes) (version 2) | ecosystem: Environmental > Aquatic > Marine > Oceanic >...
GAGTCAAATAACACCGATGATGCCCGTATGCTGGCGGAGGCTCTTCCCAACTTGAAGGAGCGCACTGATCTGGACACAATCTATACCGATGGTGGACATGGCGGTCCAAAGGCTGATGAGGCTTTGACCGAGCACCAGGTGACCCAGGTTCAGACAGCCATTCGGGGACGCACTCCCCATCCCGGCAAACTGCATCTGTCTGACTTTGAGATCAAGCAAACGCAAATGGGTAAACCGCTACAGATCATCTGTCCACATGGGCAGCACGTTGCGGTGAAAACGGGCAGCAAGCACAAAGGTTTTGTAGCCCATTTCGAGGCTGCCGTCTGCCAGGCTTGTCCATTCTCCCAGGCTGGGCAGTGCCCTGCCAGACCGGGCAAAAGAGATGTGCGTTTTCGGCTGTATTTCAGTCAACAGCAGGCACAGGTATCTCAACGCCGTCGACGCAGCGCAGCTAAAAAGAAAGAAGGACGCAACTTGCGGGCTGCGGTAGAAGCCACAGTGCGGGAGGTCAAACATCCATTTCCGGCTGGAAAACTGCCTGTGCGAGGCAAGTTTCGAATGACCTGTATGTTGATTGGTTCAGCCACCATGACTAATGTGCGGCGCATTCAACGTTATTTATTGAGCCAAAAGAAGCAGGAAGATAGGAAAAAAGATCAAATAAGCAGGCAAAAATGCGACTCGAAATTGCTAGGTGATTTCTTTTTCGCTATCTTTGTAGGCCGCTTAAATGATTATTGGCAGTTATTCTCTCTTCGGAGATTATGTTTCGGTTGTTAAAGTACATGTTTTTGCAGTGAACTCATCTTATCAGAAAATTATCTCTTCAAATCTACACTTCCGACAAGATAAGGCATATCTAAAGGAAATTGATATTACTCTCTATGACTCTTGGGTGTTCATTAAAAAATCTTCAACGTCCTTGATCTTGACATATCCTCCGTCTCGTTTGAGCTCGGGATGTATCATAGAGAAGAAAATTGATCGATTGAAGCGATGTCCTTGAGGTCCATAATCCCACCTATTCGAGAGCAGATAAAGTAACTTTCGGGTACGCGTCATCGCTACTATAAACTTACAGCATTCGATATCATGAAAATAACCATTAGAGTAAATTTTGGGCATTATTCCTTCGTTCAATCCTACGATGAACACATGACCTGCTGAAAGACCTTTACAACCCTCAAAAGAAGAAAGAAGTATGGAGGGCTTGGAATGATCTGGATCAGGTTCTTCTTCATCTTCTTTCGCAGGAAAGAAATGATCAATCACAACCTGAAATTGATCTCCTAACAGTTTTTGTAAAGTAATCTGATCATCTCCGCTCAACTCCTCCTTTCCCAATTTTTCGATTACCATAGAATGCTTATCAACGAACTCCTGAGGGATAAGAGAATTAATTGGCGAACCATCTTGAGAAGAATGAACAACTTCTCTTAGGGTTCTATCAGAGAGGACACAACTCGCCAATATCCGCCAGCCGAGATTTGAGTCTGCCTGCTTTAATAGGAAATTGTAGCCATCAAGAATTGAGTATCCCCGCCTTTCAGCTTGTTTGAAAGCAATGTTCGAATAATACTTCTTTAGATATTTATATAATGGATTGAGATATTGACGCTTACCTACTATGAGGGCACATGGATAGCTTTCTTGATACGCCTCCCGAATATCTCCTTCGGGAATAATCTCTATACCAATTTGGATTAGCTTGGATTGGCATGCGATGTTCGAAGTAGTTGCGGATATAATCTTGGGATATTCTTGATTTTCATAGTCCTTATCCTCAAGAAAAGGAACAAAAGGTCTTGAGATTCTTGATACGAAATTACCCCTTTTGATGGCGGCCTCGACGAATACTGTTGTTGCTTCAACGACTATTCTCGGACATCGGCTACAAAACGGGAGTTCGAAGATCTCATACTCGCCAGAATATATTTTCTCTCTTAGAAAGTCTGGTGATGAATTCCTTAGGCTAAAAACTGCTTGATCATCATCTCCAACAATAAGAATCGGGCTATTCCTCTGAAGTTCATTAATAAATGCGATCTCCAAAGGATTGAAATCCTGGAATTCATCAATAACTATTTGATTGTACTTGGGCAGGACATACTCGTTTTCTTTAACCGCTTTGTAAACCCTAAACACTGAATCATCAAATGAAACTGCTCTGTAATAATCGCCGCGGTCGAGATAGAAACAAATCTCATCAGAATTTTCATCCAAGTTTTGGAAAGCACTATTAAATTTAGAATATTCATATCCTAGAAAATTCGCGTCCTCCTCGATCAATTGCGTCAGGAAAGGAACTAGTTCGATACTACCATATCTCTTGTGAAGAATCTTTTTACAGTATGCATGAAAGGTCTTAACTTCTGCTACATCACCAAACTCATTATTCATATCATCGACAAGCTTTTTGATAAAAGTCAGCGCAAGATTGTCATTTCGCGCTGAATTTCTGAAAAGTTGTCCAAAGGTATGAGTTTTTCCAGTACCTGGACCTGCCACGATTAGTTTCCGCGGATTAGGAGAGGCAAGAACTGTATCGAGGTATTGTTGTCGTTTCTCTGATTGCTTCTCTAGTAAATTGTTGATCATCATTGAATGCAGGTTCTTATTTCAACTTTAAAGAGTGCATTATGAGTGGGAAATTTAAAAAAATTTTTACACCATCTAAACATAACTACTAGTGAAAAATCGTGCGAATTCTCTCGGAATGTTTCTTTATCATTAGTGTGAGGTGTTAGCCTTCGTTGATTTACAATCTGTACAATACCCATGAAGAACTCTCCTTCCCCTAAATTGATAGAAATCAGCACAACCTAAAAAACGTATCTTCTGTACAAAGTGCTGGAGAGCAGAATAAGAGGAGCATGTAGGTATATCATATGATATCAACTATACCCTTACTCAATATGTTTGGTTTTAAATGAGCAAACATAATATCTAAAGAGATCACTTGATAATGTAATTATTGGGTAAAATCAGTAACAGTGATGTTCTTTAACTAGAGTAAAAATGTAAATGTACATCCGTTCACCATGTAGCATGGAGTCTTCTATCCGGTCTCCTGACAGCTCCCTGAGCGGGAGTTACACAGATCAATAGACGACTTCTTTCCGGGGGCCTTATATTGGAATTGGGGGTTTTTATATAGCTCATTTAAGAGTAGTAATCTCGGAGTTCCCGACTTTGTTTTATAGGAATATTTTCAGGTCCTTTTACAACCTTTCCAGGACCGCTTTGTTTTGCTTCTTGCAAACCAATACTAGCACGTACAATTAGATCTCTAACGTCCTCATCGCCATATAATTGAGCAATTCCAACACTACAAGAAACATATAGCTTAGCTGCAATACGAGACCAATGATATCGACGAATTATTGTTTTTAACCTTCCTGCTATCTTCCAAGCAAATTCAATATCCGTTCCTAATAATATTGCATAGAAGGTGTCCTCTCCACAGCGTCCGCAATGCTCTGATTCTGTTTCAGATAGTATTATTGAAGCTACTGTTTCAAGAACTTTATCACCCACCGTAATACCATAGTTATTGTTGATAATAGTCAAGCCATCGATATCAATCATTAATATTGATAAACTTTTATACCAAGGTAGGTTTTGATAACTTCGTACTATTGGACCAAGCTCATTTCTTAGAAAAGTATCTCCAGAATCTATTCTTAAGTGATTGCTAGGAGCGGGATGAAAAGTCGATTTCCTACTACTTTTCTTCCTTTTCGTTAATGGTTGCGGAAGTGGTTCGTCTTTAACAAGTAGCTTTGGAACTTCAAACTCGTTTAAATTCTCAAGATTAATCTGATTACAGGCAAGATCAAATGATGTCCTTATGTCCATCCAGTATCCAATTGCTTGATAGAATGCTGTGGAAAATGTTAATGCTGATTGATCAGTGATCGCCTTTGACATACCAATCACATAATTTATGTGCTCAGCAATTGCATTCGCTTGGTTTTCGGAATAACATGCATTAAGAATTACACAAGAAATACTCTCTTTAAAAATAAAAAACAAGTTACTTAATGCTTCATAGGGAACTGGATGGGTTTTTCCCGTTTTATCTTCTAATATGATTTCACTAGAATCGCTTCCATGCCCACTGAAATGAACAACATCAGGTTTGTGCCTCAATATTAATCCTTGCAGATCAGAAACTCTAACAGCCCAGTGCTGAATTAATTCAAATTCGCCGCCATGCTCCGATAGCTGTAAAGCGTGATCTATCTCACGAACTTCTTCATCTAATCGCAACCGAGTGGAATCAGTGGGATTTGCAGCAAGAAATAGTATTTTTACTCTTCTAGGCATATCATCATTGTGTAGATTCAACTATCAAGTGCAACTTTGATGGTTGAATCCAATAAACAAAAATTTTCTATTTCTATTGGGTAAATAGAACTATCTGAATATTTGGATATGAGCCATAACACAGATTTTTGTCAACAAATTTAATTATATCAATGAAACGCCAAAAAAGTTGCCTCAATCGTATTGTTTTGAGCATAGTGTTGTTGATCTAGAAAACATAATAACCATTGTGTTCACATCAAGAATAAAAGAGCCGATTTTTCGGCTCTTGTTTTTTACTTGTAAATCTGCTACGGTGTTATTAGTGGACATAATCTATCTGCGCGATACTTGTGTACATCTGATAAAATGAATTTTGTCGAGCCCCTCCGAGACCGAAAAAAGATTGCTCAAATAAAAAATTTGCTTCGTGGACAACACCGGTACCGCGATTTACTCCTTTTTGTGGTGGGGATCAATACTGCATTACGGATTTCAGACTTGCTACAGTTACGTGTTGGTCATTTCTTTGATAACCATCAACATATTAATAAACGCTTTTGGATCAAAGAACGGAAGCGGGGTAAACGCCATGAGGTAGTAATTAATAATAGTATCCAAGAAGCACTCAAAGAGTATCTGACATCATATCCAGGAATTGTCAACAACCCTGAGAATTTTATATTCTTCAATACCAAAACTTACAAGTTTTCGAAACCAATTAAGAGGGGGCAAGCCTGGAAGTTCATAACTATTATCTGCAAAGAAGCCGGTTTATCGGGCAACTTTGGTACTCACAGTTTGAGAAAAACCTGGGGGTATCATGCACGAACGCAGGGAGTAGATCTGGGGCTAATCATGCACAAGTTAAACCACGAAAGTATCGCATACACAAAACGCTATTTAGGTATCACTGATGACGAACTGCATGCAGTTGCAAATCGATTGAACCTTTAATCCTCGATGATTAAAAAAAATATCTCAATGTGTAAGATATGGGGAAAAAACTTGATTATCGAATAGGGAATATTGTGTGAAAAACACAAATCTTGATAAAGAAACTAACTATCATTTGACATGAAAGCCCAAAATACTCACATTATTATTGAATTTCTATATAATGGGAAACAAAACAGACTTTCTAGAAATTAATTTGCCGCACTGTCTCGGAATCATTCTGTAACGAATCAAGTCGATATTCGATCATTTGGAGTAGATCTTCTTCCTCATAATAGTAGATAATGTCTGGAAACAATCCCTTAATAAACTTTGATACTTTATTTCTAGCAAGGGCATAACATATTACAATTACTTCTTTTTTCAGAGCGTATGCATATCCCAACTCAAATCCCACTCCATGGCTATATATCGTAACATCACCTACCACAATATCGGTTTTTTCTATGGACTCCAAAGCTTTAGAGGCAATTATGTCTGGAAAAAGTCCCGGGCTTGGTTGAATTATGTTATAGCCATTTTCCCCTAACCACGGAATTAGAGAATCAATCCAATTATGGGAAGGAGTTCCATTTGTCATAGAATATGCAATATATGCTGTCTTCATTAGATTACCTAGCCTCTAAATATGATACAGCATAAATGTATGTATCACCAGCAAGAAACTTGTTAACCTGTGATATATTGCCGATATCGACGCCGCACACAATCTTAGCCTTTTCGGCGCTCTTGTCCCAAAATGGGTAGAGTGAATAATCTCTACATGATTCTACCCTTAATATGCTCCGGCTCCACGGTCCGATACCTTTTATCTGATCAACTTCGACCTCCCCATCTCGTTTTAGTGTCTCAAGCACCGAGCATATTCGTTCAGCCTTGTAGCCGAATCCAAGTTCTTTTAAATCATAGGGAGCTAAACTGTCTAATTGTTCTGGACCCGGAAATGCGAAAATACCTCCTCTCTCATAACCAAAAGTTTTTACAAAGACCGAGAACAACTTCTTAGCATGCTGAGAGCTGATCACTTGTCGAATCATTGTTTTTATAATTGCCTCTTCCCTATTAATCGGGAAGGTGGGAATAACGTAATTGTTTTTTATGAAATTTAGGAATCCGCGACTAACCTTTTTTTCGTTTCGTAGGAATTGTAATAATTTTTTTCGGTTTGGGAGTCTTTCTCCAAGCACCGTTTTTTCATCGCTACCCAAAACACTGACATGACATGCTTCAAAAGCCAAGGAGAGTAGCCGAGTAGATGAATTACCGAAGTAGTATCTTGAATAAACGTTATGTTCCCCATTATAAACAAAAGGTGTACAAATATCAACTGTCGGGTGTGGGTACAATCTAAATTCCATATATGTTACTTTCTTCGATCAATACATAACTCTCGAATTCTTTTTCTAGGTCTCCAACAGGCATTCCATGACTAAATCGTTGATACGCAAACTTGACTAAATATCTTAATGAATCAGGAGTAAACCTAGAATTTAGGGAAACTTCGGGCTTAGCTGAGTATTTCCTTAATCGATGAGCAGCAAAAGATCGCTCTTCTACATCTATACTATCGATAATTGCTCCCTGATAAACTACTTTCCCTGTTATTTCTGAAATTTCTGTACCCGGAAAGGGCATCACTGGGAAAAAAGCAACATCATCAAGACCTCCGCTTTTTAAATTAATAGCGTAGTTTATTGTATCACTTATTTGTGCATAAGACTCCTCGGGAAAACCAAGCATGAAGAATGCTTTTACAAATATTCCATTGCTGTGGATAGCTGAAACAATCTCTGCTGTTTTTTCCAAATTTAAACCCTTTCTGATGTATTTTTGTATCTCTGCATTACCACTCTCAATACCTAGATCAATTTCAAAACAACCAGCCTGTGCCATTGCTTCTACAATATCGGCCTCTAATTGATCTGCCCTAGCTTGACATTTCCATTTCAACTCTAATCCAGCTTCTTTTATTCCGCTACAAAAGGCCTTGATCAATTTTCCTCGTTTATGTGAGAAGTTATCGTCAACGATCTGAACTTGTTCAGGTTTTAATTGTTCAGTAATTTTAACAAGCTGTTCAAGGAATGTATCCATTGGTATTTCCCTAACCTGTCGTCCCCAGAATTTTGGAACTGAACAATAGATACAGTTGAAAGCGCAACCTCTAGTAATATGAAGGTAAATTCTTTTCTTGATATTAAAATATCTATCAAGAGGGAGGTGCTCGAAATCAGGAGTTGGTATCTGGGAGAGATCAAACGTTTTTCGGTTTGTCGTCCCTATCGACCTTCCAGAGACTGAATAAAAGACTCCTGGAATAGCTTTTGCCTCTTCTCTTTCCTCGTTAAATATTGCCCTGACAAGCTCACGAAAGGCAATTTCTCCCTCCCCTACAACTGCAAAATCGATGTATCCGGTAGACAAGGTATGCTCAGTTGCTAAGGTCGCATGGGGGCCACCACACACTATAACTATTTCCTTACAAATCCGTTTAATATACCAAGCTATCTTGTGCACAATATGTATATTTGGTGATGAAGCGTTCAGACCAATGATCTTGGGAACGGACTCTCTAGAAAATATTCTATCAACCGTTGATAAGACCCCCAAATTTTCGGCATATGCGTCAAGAATATGCGCTGAATACTCATGGCTTGTCAAGTATGAAACTAAACATACAAGACCTAAAGGCATATTGTGATCATAACTTAAGTAGTCATCGCGAGGATGAGCCATACTTGTTGACGGGGTATTTATTAGTAACACTTCATCGGAGACCACTTTTTTCTGAGCTTTAAGTGAGAGATGCTTTACAACAGCTAGAGAATCAAAGATAAAGTTAGAGATATCTACAATTGAATCGGGATCTAAATATCCCTCATATATTGCATTTGCTTCTGAAAACTCTGGGTAGAGATTGGAAAAGCTAACGCATGCTTGCTCCTTGCTGGCAGCAGGATGCAGATCTAGAACAAGATACGCTCGAATAGCGTCATAAACGCATTGGGCTATAGATCTTATTTGATCTGTTTCACTGGCTATACGTGGCATAATGGCCACTATCTTGTTCTCTTGCTTATTAATCCTTTGCGCACATTGCTCAGCAATAATATCCATTGGTTGAGAAAAATCACTAAAAGGGTTTTTGCCTAAGAGATCGTTAAGAAAAGTCCTTAGTAGGTACCTGTTTACAATCGGGATTTCAGATAATTGGTCATTTGAGTAGATACGGGTATCCAAAAGAATATTAAATTTTGTATGAAGCTTGTTAATAATTTTCCAAGTATAGCTAATATGGCTTTCATTAGAAATAGAGAATACAACTAATAAATCGATATCGCGAAGTCTGCCTATAGGAGTGTCGAGCTCAGTTGTAGTTCCTATGTACTTAATAACGTCGCCAAATGTGTACTTCATGTGAAGTACAAACTCTTGTAAAATGGATTCGAGGGAACTGATATTGCTTGTATAAATTGGGCTACGCATTTTCTTTACATCCCATCATGTTTTTCCAACCTTAGAGAATTACATTGCGTGAGCAACCTAACGCCGCAAATTAGCCGCCCGCTTGCAGCCCCCGATGAACCACCCACTCTCTTACGCGATGGCTACCTCAAGCAAAATCCCCGCTGTTGGGGTCGGCTACATTTGCATTGTTAGATGCGATTAACACATAATTCTGCTGCTTAGCGACCTCTACGACCATAAATATATATTTCAGATAGTCCTGTTCTAATCCCAATTTCTTCAAATCGAAAAAGTGTTATTTTTTGGCGTACTTTTTCAGCTAAGTGAAATGGTCGATTTCGATCTACTATGTTGCTATTCGGGACTATATGGCCAGGAACAAGTGCACCATCTTTTCCAATAAAACCGTTACTAATAGATATAAGTACAACGCCGCCTTGCCTAACTATCCTATATGCTTCTCTAACTGCCTGATTTATATTAAAGAATGCCGATTGATATGTCCGTAAGGAAACATATATATCCTGTGAACCAGCTAGGATTTTATTCAAGTCCTCTGCAGATGAAATCAAACTTGTAGCCATAGGTAAATTGGCTTGTGCTTTTTTTATGGATTTTTTAGCAATATCAACAATTGTAAGATGGTTGCATGTATCAAAAAGACCTTTTCCCTCAAGGCCATTACCAATTCCAACATTAATAACTCGACGCCTTTGATAGTCACTTGCATGTAACATCCTTAAAATATCTCGAATTTCAGCTAACCAAAAATCACCTAAGCCTCTTACGTCTTCATCATATGTATAATTTGCATATTTTTTATCAAATGCCATTGCTCGTACTTCATGAAGCAACTGGGGTAATTGGGGTAAAATATCGGGAGGACAAGCTGTTTCACAATAACGAATTAAGTCATCAACTGTTAAATCCCAATCACTTGGAATATTATCAAGGTCAAAACCATCGCGTTTTAGAGAATCACAAATTTGGTCTGAAATACGAGACTTTACATATAAAGACTCTTTTGGAAGATGACTTGCTCGAAAGGTATTGATAAAATCAGAATTCAGATTTTCAATTTCTTGCACTAAATGCCCAGGAAATCGTTCCACTTCTATATTACTCCATCGCAGCCAAGTTTCTCCACGTCCCAAAATTTGAGGATTTGGATCCAACATACCTATATATACTTTTGAGATCCCACTATCTTTTATTCTTTGAGCACAGGATGTTTTATCAGGTCCTCTAACAGTACAAGGTTCTAATGTAACGAACAAAATTGCCTTCTTTAAATTCAGACCAGACGCTTTTGCTTTCTTTAGTAAGAGATACTCAGCATGATCACCTTTTCCTGTTTCTCCTCTATTGGCTTGAGCAATAATTTTACCACTTTGATCAACAAGAACCGCTCCCACTTTAGGATTAGCTCTTAGATCTTCAGAAACCGACTTTTTGGCTTCATTTATTGCCTCGACCATAATTTTGTGTTCAAGATCAGTAGATAACATTTAAAATTTCTCCCTCTAATCTAGACATAACCCTAAGGACTGACTATTTTGTAAACACATTAGAAAATGATTAGGCGAATTTGAATCTTGAAAAAACGAAAATATTAAAAACACCTAAGGAAATAATAAGCCGCCGTGCGTTTTTGCTCCTGATATTGCTGAAATTATAACCAAACTTGTAAATTCGCGCCGCGTACCCTCCGAACGAAGTGAGGTCTGCTCTAACTGGGGTTAGGTAACATTATTTCTTTTTGAAAATTATTACTTCTATTCCAGCAACATCCCAGTTTTCATAAGACTGAATTTTAACTGCCGCTTGATTTTCTTGTACTAACATTTCACTTGGCTCTTCAGAAAAACCCAACAAAGATATTACAGCATGTTGTTTGTGTTGAGGGGTTGGAAATTTTTTTGATTTGTTGGAAACAATGAATGAAACTGCTTCACGCGGTTCTATACTATGAATATATAAAACACACGCTTCGAGATCTGCAGAATCCTTGCCATTTAGTCGAATTACGTCACCAACAAACTCGTAACCAGAAATCTCATGCGTGAGTTCGAACTCTCGTTTTTGGGTTTCAATTCTTATATCTTTAATTTCAATGCCACTAACTCTGACTGAAATCTTAACTGCGACGTCATATAGAATTTCATCTGAACGATTGATAACTTTTAAAGTTATCTTTGTTTGCCATTTACCAGCCACTAAACGAAAGGCATTTGGGGATATTGAAATAGGATGAGTGGGTAATGACTTTGTAGGATTTCGCTCACAATGTAAACACCATTTTTCTTTATGCCTTCGAAGTTCTTCTGGAGAATATTTATTGCCAATTGGATGATTTGGATTGTAATGTCCGACTTCTCCGTGACATCGCAAACATAGAACTATTGCATTATCAATATCAGTCGATCCGCCTGAAGCTTCAGAAATAATATGGTGCACATTTGTGTATAAACCTGCAAATTCATGACAAACGCAACAGCTTCGGCGCGAATTGACTAATGCTTCTTCTCTGACAGCTTTAGGAAACGACATTATTTACTTACAACCTGCCACCTAATGAGATAATCAGCGGATGGCGGTTTTAACCCAAAACACTCTTTGTAAGACATCACGGTTGAAAAATCGCGCCGCGTCCTCCGCTGCGAAGCAGGTCATGGTTCACGCGGGGTTGGATTGCGCAATTTACTCCCAAAAATAAAATTTCTCGCCCGGTCCATCATATCCACATTCTCCTGTCCGTGGGGAGTTTACAACAGGCAAGAAATATTCTTCATCACAACCATGACCATTTTTG
>Ga0209986_10004673_pt1 | contig 11547 bp, 8 predicted proteins | sample BlataG_FD_183168 | JGI IMG/M metagenome (GOLD analysis project Ga0209986, IMG submission 183168) | Deep subsurface microbial communities from Black Sea to uncover new lineages of life (NeLLi) - Black_00105 metaG (SPAdes) (version 2) | ecosystem: Environmental > Aquatic > Marine > Oceanic >...
GGTTCGATGGGCAGAAGAAGTTGCGATCGCAAGCTTAATGAATGCATGGTATTGGGTAATGCTTGAAGGGAATCCGTGGATGGATTATGTTTATAACACGACACTTACGTTTTCAGATAAATCATTATACGATCGTTTTATTAATTTGACACGTTTCGGTGGAGGATTCATTGATCCAGTAATAGAATACCGTAATAACACGAAGTTCGTGGATAGAATTGATGCGGGAAATATAATCGGGGCACATTGTGGTATCTCCCTTCCGACATTTAATGTAACATCATCACATTATTTCGTGCCACCTTCTTGGACAAGTTATGGGCAAGGTGTTATTGCCGTGTGGGAAGCAATGGAATCAATAACGGACGAAAATGGTACGTATGAACTTACCTTACCACATCACTTCTTGTTATACGATACGTCTGGAATGGTGTCTGCGTTTTATGAAATGGACGGAGATTATGATATTGGTCTAAAGTTTTTTTTCACGGCAAATCTAATGTTTGTTGAAGGAGCTGTCATCAATTCCATTCAGTCACTTAATGATATACATGATCATTACGAAAATAGTAGTGAATGTCGTGATGGATCAAATATGACAATTCATGATGAATCTGGAAACTTGAGCGTTGAAATAGAAACACAATGGTTCGGGAAAAATTTAACAGCGTTAACAGCATTATTCATAAATGCAAGTAAAGTCGCAGATCATGTCCGAACAAATCATACCCTTGATATAATGTTCTTTTTATCAAATTTATATGATCAACTTTCCGTACTAGCTCCAAAATTCTGGGAATGGAAGGAAGCGGGCAATGACTTTGGAGTTCCAATGTGCATTAGTGACTTATTGACAGAAGTAACCAATGCGATTAGTTCGTTGTGGGAATGGGTAGGAACGCTTTTCTCAACGGACGGTGTTGTTACGATGTTTGATCGTGTCACGCTAGCTCTCCAATTATTAGAACGGACGATAGAAAAAGATACTACGGTACTTGAAATTGATATGGATGATGTTGGCACAAATTACGTTGATGTTTTATTCAATTTTAGCAAGCCAGTTACCATTAATATAGATCCAGGAAAGGAAGAAAGGTTATTCGTGACAGCAAGTAATAAAGGAAGTCCTACTGCCATCGTGCAAGTGTATCTTTATCATATATCTGGTGGAACATATCCACCGCCTAGCGGAGGTTTAACGTACGTGGGTCAGCTAACGCCACAAGCATACCAAACAGATCCATTTTTAGGAGTGGATAGTTTTAGTGTTCACGAATTTTTATTAACACCAGCACATGATGGAGCAGTTGTTCAAGGGGTGATGCTACGGTGTTGGGATGACGTGGCAATTGATGCAGTTGGAATTCTCAATAACACGGATTATAATACCCTTGGATCCATTATTGTCCCAGATTTCACATCGTGGCGAACGCTTGGAAATTATTGGGATCGTAACTTCTTGATCGTGGATGATCATACAGAGAACATTTTTGGAGCATTTCAATGGACATATAACCACACCAGCGATCCAACGATCACTATTTCGGTGGATGCGGAACGGGTAACACAAAATATAAGAACTCTTTTAGACGAACTATTACTTGAATTACTTGATGGGTTTTATTGGGACATTCAAGAAGCTATATTAGATCTAAGTCACCAAATAGCTTTTTTCTTGGCAATTCCTCCCTTTTTTAATCCCGCTCACGTTGCAATTGGACATTTTAATAACTTGCTTTGGCTTGGAACTTTGGGAACATGGCACCCCACAACGTATCGATATTCGATCGACCCGTTAATATGGTACGAGGAATTTGATCCAGACTTACCACCAGAAATAGGTGTGTTACACGGGTTACGATGGATTATATGCAAGTTACTCCACTCGGTCGGTACTGATCTCATTAATTATCTTTCACCGTTCTTAGGAGGCGTGATGGCATTCATACAAGGATTCATGAAAAAAGTACAATCTGGTTTCACGCAAGTAGTGGGTCACGTTCTCAACATCATATCTCCAATTTTACGCGGAGTTTTCGCAACATTTGAAACCATATCAGATATGTTACACGCCCTTTCTGATGCAACACGTGATATCATTGAGATCACGGGTGATATGATAATTGATACGTTTGAAATGGCAACGGGATTGTTGTTAACTATCACGCAGTTCGTTGATAACATTGCAAATGAAATCATAGATGATATCTTCGGGTTTATTGATGATTTGTGGACTGCCACAGCTACTGTTGAAAGCATCGTTGGAATCGTCCCCGCCATCGCAACCACGATTGGAGATCATTTAACTGATGGCACGAATTTCTTGACGATCTTCGCAAATGCACTTACGGTTGGGAAGAGCAAGCCATTGTTCGAATTTCAAGTCAATGCGTACGAGCCGTTATTGGCGATTGACAACGCACATAAGGGGCGGTACGTCAATTTCCTCACGGTTGGTCACGATTTTTACCTCGTGGTGGATAACGTGTCGAGCGGTCGTGAACCATTACAAGAATACTGGGTCAATCTCACGAGCTACAACGGTGGGAGTTTTAACCTTTCGCTTGCCGACAACTTCACAGAAGTAACAACGGGTATCTATGTCTTTGAAAACGGAACGAATTATCTTCCGTCTGACGTGTACATTGCAGTCATGAATGGAAGTACAATGGATGACGTGGTCATTCAAGAAATGAACCGTGTAAACCTTCATCCACAATCCGTTGAAGAAGACGATGCAATGATAAACATTATCGTGGACTTACCTTATGCCATAGCACTTACACAACAATATCTCGCATCCGTGACATTGCAAAACTTGGTGTATGCCAACACGAGCGTAGACATCGTGTTCATGATCAGAGATCAACTCTCTGGCGTGCCGTTCGTGTATCAAACGGGTACCGCAGAAATCACCCCATTTGGAGTAACGGTTGTTGGGTTTGATGTCACCGTGTTAGTTGCGTTGGTGGGATATTATGATCTGTACATAGAGGTGACGGAAGATGGTACGGGTGACACCACGACATACACGAGACAAGTGGAAGTAGTCCTTCCAGACATGGCGTGGATCATCATAGAAGCGATCGCATCATTTCTTGGGTTAGGTGGATTGCTCTTTGCATCGAGTTATCGAAAGAAACGCAAGAACAAGAAAAATGAATTATCCGATCTAAGTGATCTTTTTGATTGTACTGACACAGCATTGTCAATGAAAGATCGAAAGATGTGTGATCTCCAAAAGAAAATGTGCTTGAAGGATAAGGATTTCTGCGACATGTAATCACGATGCATTTTTTTCTTTCTCTTTTTCATTAACCTTTTTAAAGGGGTTCCAGCATGTCATGTATAAGGTGTCATGAAAACATGAATAAAAAATATTTAGTTGCCTTCTTAATCTTTGTATGTGCAACAATTGGGTTTATCCTCGGATTTATTGTGTGTTGGGGTTATCTTTATGCGTATGATATTGGTTTTAGTGGAAATGATATATTAATATTTTATATAATAACTAGTACATTAATAATTGGTTCTATCGTTTCTAGCATAATATCTATAATCCTTTTAGTACAATTAATCAGAACGAGAAACGACTATTAAGGAAGGTCGAAAACCAATGGAATGGGGCAAGACACGGTACGTGGATTGCTTGGATCCCAACGGGCTTCCCAATCTTCCAGACGATTCCATCGATTGTTGTTTTACCGATCCTCCCTTTAACATCAAGTATGCCGAAAAAGGCGTGCAACGAAAGGGGAAGTTCTATGTAACGCACCACAAGAAAGTGTATGCGGACGAACGCACGCCCGAAGAGTATGAAGCGTGGTGCGAACGGTGGTTTCGAGAGGTACAACGTATCTGCAACATCGTGGTCATATACTGCGGTGCAATGAATGAAAACATGTGGCATCGCATTGAGGAACCATACGATAAGCTCGTGTTGTATCGTCCAAATTCTCCCACGGGTGGTCGCATCAGTCACCTTCGGAAGCGGTTTCCCATCCTCGTGTATCTTGATCCCGAAAAGGTGAAGCGAAACGGTCGCAAGATACCCAAGCTTACCCAAGACGTGTTCGTGTATCCCGCACTATGGGGATTCTTGGTCACGCACAAGTTCATGCACACGTGTCCGTTAAATCACGATTTTTGGCACGATCTCATCTCCCAGTTCAAGCCACGAAGTGTCATTGATCCCTTCCACGGAAGCGGAACAACGGGGGCGGTCGCCACGGCACTCAACATCCCGTGGATTGCGTTCGAACGGGATCGTGCGTACGAAGTGGATGAGTGCTGGCGGTTAGAACAAGCACGTAAAAAGAGTAATCAACGTGATGTCACTGCATTCTTTTAACGAGTTTTTTAATGGCACGAATCCGTGTTTTTTGTCGTTCCCGTTTTCGTGGTCGATCGTGACGTTTAATCTTGTCACTTAGGTTTTTCATTCCCTCGAACACGAACTCCACGTCTGGTTTTTGATTCCATCGGGGGTTCGCTTCCCCGCAACGTGGACACGTTTTTTCCGTGCTATAATAGGACGACTTACATTCCATGCACGTTAAGACAAAAGCAATTCTCGTGACGTGATCGGTCATGATCGTGACATTGGCAATGCACTTAATAAAGGTTAAAAAAAACGATGAATCGTGATTAAAGAATCTTACACGCCTTTGCGAGTTCGGGTATTATTGTCGTCCCAACGATCTTTTCGGCAAGCGATAACTTGTCCCATTTATCAACCGTGGGAACATCACCACCATAGAGGTTGAACAGCGTTTGGGCTTCATCAAGGCTCAACGCTCCACACGCAAATGCGGTCGATTGAATCTTTTGAAACTCCACGAGTTCGCTCCATTCAATCGTTAATTTTTCTTCCAACCCGTCCTTCGTTTCCTTCGGGATGGTTTTCAATTTTGTAGTATATTGATTAATTGATTTTTCAATTCTATTTACCATGAACATCATGTCCGTGTAAAAAGGATAAATGGTAAGGAGCAAACTGCCCCTATTTTTACATTAAAACCACGAGCTGTTTTTCAGATTACCGCGAATCCTAAGTCGGATTGGTATCCGTCGCCATGTTTTCAATATGTTATTACAATATCACCATTCATATATAAACACTATGCCGAACAATTACCTATCTTTTAAAAAGAGAATGCGGTGATGATGACACGAAACTGGACTACGTGATATCTGAATTTACCACGTACACGGTACTTGCATTCCGTGTGAGAGAGCTGGACTACGCAAACTTAAAATGCCCTCAACAAGATCTCACGATCTGTTGAAATCGAAGCTGGATTATGTGAAATGTATCACTTGTTCTCAGAAAATTTTACAAATCGAATCTTGGAGCTGGACTACATGATAAGATATCACTACCGTACCTTATAACACTTTGGTTTTGGAAAAGCAAAGCTGGACTATGGAAACATGAATTTCACGTAGAAATCTTCCGTATAAACGGAACGTACAGCTGGACGATGTCATTGAATATCTTGTTTTAAAATACACGTACAATCACTATACGTGTAGCTGGACTACATGTGAAACACTTATATTGGAGAAACACGTGCAAGACACGTGTTTCAAAGCTGGACAGTGTTATTTATACTCCTAGAGTAATCATTAAATTAATAATCGAAATTCAAGCTGGACGATATTATCGTATGGATCAGCGACCTCGTTTTTAACTTTTAAAACGAAGCCGAGGTCATTCTTCCATGAATAACCGTCCACATGCGTTGCACTTGAACTCGTCCTTTCCATGACGATTCGTATAAACCTTCACGATTTTCCCTTGACATTTTGGACACGTGAGGTTTTCTGGAACGGGAACGTGTAGTACCTTTGTTCCTCGCCACGATTTAACTATTATGATTGGCACGATGCATCACTATATGGCTTTACATTTTTCCCGTCCCCAAAAACCGTCACCAATGCTCTTGCTTTTAAACTCTTCAAGCACGCATTCGTGCATCGTTTCGTCTGTTAGCGTTATCACGCACGTGATCTTGTTTTTATCCATTCGTTCAAGATCATCACGATTGAAAACTTTACAAAACATGGTTTTTATGGTCGTCATGAACCTTCGTTCGTGATAAATACTTATAAATGACATGTCAGAAATACACGTTAACCTTTATAAACGACCACGATCATTTAATCATCATGAACGCTAAATCGCCCAACACGGCACGTGAACAAAAGAAACAAGAAATTCCTCACGCAAGTGGGGGTGGCTCACGATTACCAGTCTTGTTAGTAACAGCCGACACCACGGGCGAAGCGTGGATCAAGGCGTTGCGAGCCGTGTGGGATCATGGCATTGAAATTCCCAATCATTATGAAAAAGAACTCTCAAAAGAGGCGACCGTGCAAGTGAATGTCTTGAACCCGTTAAAAGAACCCCGCATTCACAAGGCGGATTACGTTGGCGTGTCTGATATTGTATTGAATCCAACGTATGTTGACGAGGTGTTGAAAGGTACGAAGGATCATAAGGTGGATGAAGGGAGTTTATCGTACACGTATCATCGAAGAATATGGAATTGGGGCAAGCCAGTTAAAAAACACGATGCCATGTTGAAGGAGCAAGGATTACCACGCATCGTGTTTGACGGGTTAGAAGAACACGGCATTGATCAAATGGATTATTTATTAACTAAGGCTACGGAAGAGTACATTAGTCGCAAGCTTCAAGTCACCACGTGGCAACCCCACAAGGACTTGGTAGTGAGCGGTGCACCGTGTTACGATAAGGAAACGGAAGTCCTTACAAAAGACGGATGGAAATTGTTTAAAGATTTAAACGATAAGGAATCGGTGTTGACGTTAAACCCAGAAACGAACGAAATGATATACCAAGATATTGTTAAGAAAATTTCGTATGAACACAAGGGAAAAATGTTGGTTCATGAAGGACATAATAGCAATTTCTCGGTCACGCCAAATCATGAAATGTTCATTGAACGCAGAAGGGTAAATGAAAGAGCATTAGTTAGAGCAGATCAATTACCACATGAATTTTATCTTAAGCGGAGTGGAACGTGGAACGGTATTGAGCAAGAAACATTTGATTTAAACGGAAAAAAGATCTCAATGGACGAGTGGCTTCGTTTCTTGGCGATATATTTATGTGACGGAAGCACGACAATGAACAGTAACCCCGAAGGGCAAAAGCACGGAAGATATAGATCACGAATTACACAGAAGAGAAAAAAGGATCAATATAGACGAATAGTTAATGCAATCGCCACGCAATTAGAAATGTCAGTAGCCGAGAAGGATGATGTTCATTGTGAGGGGGCGATCCATTTCACGTTTCATTCGAAAGATCTTAACACGTATTTTAAACAATTTGGAAGATCTAGCCAAAAATTTGTTCCTAGTTTTATTAAAGGGCTTTCGTCAAGACAAATACGAATATTTCTTGATGCATTCCAATTAGGAGATTCATCTAAACGTGGACAAACCATTAGATATGATTCAACGGCAAAAAAAATGATAGACGACTTGCAAGAACTCGTTCTTAAAAGTGGGAATGATAGCGGGGCAGATATATGGAGCCGAAAAGATAAGGAATATTATGAATTAAAAGAACGCATTTTTAAAAAGGGATTATCTGTTGCTAAAAAAGAGATAGCCCACGTGGATTATGATGACGTGGTATATTGCGTGGAAGTACCCAAATATCACGTCATTCATGTTAGACGAAAAGGAAAACCAATGTGGTGTGGAAATTGTCTCCAGCGTCTTTGGTTTCGGATCATTAGTGGTGACGATGGAAAAACACCAGAATCCCTCGTTCTTCAAACAACGTGGCGTTCCCGCGATCTCACCAAAGCGTGGGGATCCAATGCGTATGCAATGGTCGAAATTGGAAAATGGGTCGCAGAAAGGCTTAGTGAACGGTTTAAAACGAAGATAACCTTGACGCAATACGTGGACGTGAGTAACTCGTTGCACATATATGGATCAGATTATTCGGAAGTCGAGAAGATCTTTTCAACGTTAGCAAAACGAAACCCGAGAAAAAACAACAATTTAATACCACAAAAACAACTTTTTATTGCCACAAAAAAAAGTTGTTCAAACACGGAATTAGACTCAGAACGTGCGTGTCAATGTAGTGGGAATTGCGTAAAATATTAACGGATGCATCATGAAATGATGGAAGTTGAAGAACGCAAGCTCAATCAAATGATAGAGATCATTCTCATCGATCTCGTCAAGAAAGGAATCACGGACTTGCGAACGATGGTGTATGATCACGTGGACACGTTCATTTGCTCCGTTAAGGAGTATGACAATGATCTCGATGTTTTTTGGCTCGTGAGACGCATGGGCAAGCTCGATGACGTGCTTGCACGAAAGATCACTCCACGGAGAATTTATCACGTGATTCGAATGAGTAGTAAGAACGATCTCATCACGTGCAATAACGGAACGATTTCATTAACCGAAAAAGGCAAGAATCACGAATTAATATCATGACCATCTTTTTTCAATACAAAAGTTAGGAAGGAACAATTTTGGACGAACGGGATTTAGTTGATAAAGTAATTAAAATTGATGAAATAGAAATTAAGGTTAAAAATAACAAGATGTGTGTCGTTTGTAGTGAATGTGGAGAAAGAATGGAAAAGATCGATACAAACGGCTTACAAACAACATTGAAATGTGATTGTGGATTGGAAGTGAAACTCTCTTTTTAACTTTTTTTAATCACGGGTATTAAATTTTCACTTATCATTTAGTCCAAACAACGTGCGGAACACATCACGGTATAACATGAGGTCTTCTCGATTTTCATTATAAATCTTGTTTTCTAATTTCATGATGACTTCTTCAACGTTTGTTGAACGTTTCTTTATGAGAGATCTATGTAACGACACGAACACGTCAATCGTGATGAGATTGTGAATGGTTTCCAAGAGTTCCTTCTTTTCCTTGATTTCAAGGCGTGGATTAATTATTTCAGCGATGTAAAAATGATCCTTGTGTTCTTGTTCCATGATAATCTTCGCACGATTTACCAATGCATTTTCACTCGATGACAACGACATTCCTTCATGTTCTCGGATCACGAATGGATAAATCCATTGGAGTTTAAATGTCTTCATTATCGAATGGCTCACGATTGGCATGTCTATTTGATGACCCCTAAATCTTAAAATTTCGTTCTTACAATTTGACACGAGTTCGTGCAACAACCAATCGGTTGATTTTCGAGTTTCATCACTAACCAAGTCAGAAATCAACACGGCAACCCGAACACCTTCCAAGTCACTAACCAACACCTTGAATCCCCATTTATAATTCACTTCCATGGGATCTGCCATGCCCTTCTTTTTCTCATAATACATCCCTTCCTTGTCTAGATCAAACCCAATTTCTTGTCCGAACATTTTCGTGGCACTTAGAAATCCACTTACCATGGATGAGTCAAGTCCCGTGTTTCCGTAATCACGGTAAAAACACGTCATTCCGCTATCTCCTTGAATGATGATTACCATGACGATATTAAGACTTTCACGAACCGTTTTATAAATTCCTTCTCGGTTTTCAATGCGTTTTTTCCGTTCCTTCATTACAAACATGCATGTTCCGTATGAACCGCCACCAATGATGGCACAAATACTTGAAATGACGAGTATGATGAATGCAATGTTTGTTGGCGGAGTCGTGACGATCGGGGTAATGACGGAAATTGAGATTGCAACCATTCCGCCGTCCGTGTCGTTATGCCATAATGCTAGCAATCTCCACGTACCCTCATTAACGGATGAAGGAATGCCATAGAAAATGGACGACACGTTATCTCCATCGTATCCATACACGATTTCATTACTACCGTCAATGATGAGAAATCGGAACGTTCCCGTTGGAGTGGTAATATCACAATCAATATACTGGAGCGGTTCGTACTTTCCATTGTTATTAATGGATACATTAAATGATGAATTGCTCGATGTAAGTGTCATTACCAGATCATTTGCGTTGAAAGTATCATTATGAATCGTGATGGAGTTATTATTAATGTCACATTCTCCCTTTATGTCAGTTCCATTGAGCGTGATCGTTCCAGCATTCCATGTATGGTGCTTGATCATGGTAAGCGTGTAATTATCATACCACCGAGTGACATTCCGTTGCAATGACCATGTAATCGTGGAGTTTATCGTGATCGTTCCATTCTCCATGAACTCGTTCGTGAGATTGTATTGATATGTAACATCACACGACACCTCAAAGGGAAATATCCCAAAAAACATGTCAAGATCATTCATGAAAACGATGTCAAGAGTCGTGTTCGTGCTAGTAATGGAAACATTTTCAATGACAACGCTACCATTTCCACGTACCGCACCATCCGTGACATTAAATTGGTTTCCGTTTATATTTGCGGTTAAATTGATTTCACTTGGATATATCGTGGTAAATCCACGAATTTCTGCGAGCATGACCATCGAGTAATTGTCGTGTACAACCCACGTATTTACCCGATCTTGAACCCACACGTTCGTTTCGTTGCCGTGAAATTCATTTGCGTGCCACCAAATTTCATGATTATCACTCGTGAAATTCGTTCCGTTCACGACAATGTAATAACATTCCGCATTTAATTGCACGCCATCTCCAAAACTTTGAACATACCACCATGTATTATCTCTCATGTTTAGATCGGTAGATGCAATCACGGTACCGTTTGGTTTTCCGTTACTATCGTTATATCCTTGAATGGACACGGTCACGTTCAAGTCACCGATTGTTTTGGCATCGAGTTCTACTTGTGAAAGTTGGGTATGTACTCGCCCGAGCATGTATACCCCATACACGTGAAATGGCGTGGTCAAGTTTACTAACGATGCAACAACTTTTGTTTCGTTATCGATCTTGAAAAGGCGACCAGATGGATCTGTATCAATGGGTATGACCATTCGCCACGGAGTCAAGTTCGTGATGTTGATCGTCATGTCCGTGACGTTCCATCCCGCAGACGGAACGGGAACGGAAAAGTTTTCTATTTGAAACGTTTTGTTTCCGTGATTTGACGTGGTTTCGTTGAATGAGAACCAATCAGTTAAGTTAAATGCGTGATCACGTACATCATCATACACCGATCCTTCGTGTTGATAGGTGCTTGCACGAACGATCATGACTGGAAGCGTTAAAAACACCAGCACCGTCAATAAAAACACGATCATCATGAATTTTAAAGGCTTGGATGAGGCGGTCATTTTTGATACCATGGGTTATCTCACTTTTAATCTTTTTGAACTACCCATCCCTCAATGGACGTGTTTTTTCATGCGTTTCATGATAAAAATTCAATCTTTTTAAAATAATTCGATCATTGGTGAGTGGTGAAAAAAATGTCAACCCCAAAATTGAATGAATTATTAAAGGAACACGAGCATCGGATTAAGACACCGAATGTCAGATTAATGTATGGGTTTATTGAAGATCCGCCACGGGTTGCAATACAATTCATGGTCGATCCGATCCGATCCAATGGTGACTTTGGAATCGGGGTATGTGAAC
>Ga0209986_10004674_pt1 | contig 11547 bp, 9 predicted proteins | sample BlataG_FD_183168 | JGI IMG/M metagenome (GOLD analysis project Ga0209986, IMG submission 183168) | Deep subsurface microbial communities from Black Sea to uncover new lineages of life (NeLLi) - Black_00105 metaG (SPAdes) (version 2) | ecosystem: Environmental > Aquatic > Marine > Oceanic >...
TACTCTCATTCAATAGGTAAACACCGGCATTTATCAAGTTTGACAGCGGCTCTTTCATCTTTTCATGAATTTTCGTTATCCTTTCTCCTTCGGTCTCAACAACGCCGTAATCCTCTGGGTTTCTTACTTCTATTACTCCAAGTGCAATATTAACATCGTCAGTTATGACTTTTTCGATATCCGCAGCGCTTACAATTGTGTCTCCGTTCAGCATAAGGAATTTGTCTTCCACCAAGCCTTCAGTCCTCCTTAGCGCATCAGCAGTGCCAAGCTGCGTTTTTTGCGTTACATACTGAATATTGACATCCCACCTTTCCCCTTTCCCAAAATAATCACGAATGGTTTCATCGTGGTATCCGACAACAAATACGAAGTCATTAATTCCAACTTCTTTCAGCTCCCCTAACAAATGCTCGATTAGTGGTTTTCCTGCTATTGGAAGCATTACTTTTGGTCTTTCGTAAGTAAGAGGTCGCATCCTTTTCCCTTCGCCCGCCGCTAAAATTACCGCTTTCATTTATCGTTTCTTTCTCGATTCGATGATTGCATTAATTTTCATATTCAACCTTCGTTATCTTCACTAATAAACTTAACTGCATTTTTTTATTATTTTTATAGTCCAAGCAATTGCTTATTCCCAATATTCACTTTTTTTAGATGTCTTTTCGCTGCATCATAGCATCTTTGCACATGTTCTCTCGGCGTGATTGGCATATCTCGCATGTGAAAATCAGGATGGAATACAAGAAGTGAATAAGGGATTTCTGGATTAATATTTGCGATAAAACGAGCAATATTTTCCACCTCGAACTCATCCACGTAGAAAGGCACAAGCAAAGTAGTAGCAGTGAGAACAGGCGGGTGGGAACCTTCAAAGAACTCTTCTGCTATCAGCTCGAAGTTTTCGTAAGCCCTCTTGTTTGGAACGCCGCTAAGCGCAGTACTTAAGTTGGAATCAAAGGCTTTGAGGTCGAATTTTACGATTCCACCGCTTCTAAATGAAATTTCTGCGGCGTGCTTCACCAAATTCCTGTTGCCACAGCCATTCCATTCCCAGCATATCCTCACCTTTTTATCCTCTAAAATCCGCTCTGAAGCACGTATCGCAAAAGGGAGTTGTGGCTCGGGACTTCCACCAAAAAAGCACACGCAATATGCATTTTCTTTCCGCAGCACCTTAGAAACAAAATCTTTTACGCTTACGGCCTCAGCAATTCCTAAATCCTTATGTGATGCATTCTGGCAGAAGATGCAATCGAAATTACAACCATAGAAGAATACTGCGATGTTTACTTTTCCGAACTGCGAAGAACCGGGGCAGAACCAGGCGGCGCAGCAGTTGGTCGGCAGTGGGTCCGCGTATGCATGCATTAATGCATGGTCATGTGGCGCTAAAGACCTTAATTTTCCGTTTATATTCTCTTTCAGCCCGCAATAGCTTCTTTCGCCTTCTTTCATCATGCACTCATTTGAGCAAAGCTCGCATTTTATCCCTTCTTTGCTCTTCGGCGGTTCTGCTGGAAGACCGTATTCGGCTCTTATCCGCTTATGTGCTTCTTTTGCATAAAAACTCGCATTTTCTCTGCCACCACGTATGCAATCAACACAAACTCGCAACGACTCTGATGCTTTTTCCTTTCCACATATCATGCATTTTTCCATTAATTATTTATATTTGTTTTTGCGGGATAAAAATTCTTATTTTCGACTTTAACAACCTTTCTTTAGAAAAGAAAGCTTTACTAAAGAGATAATTTTTAGAAGTATTCAATCCCTTCTCTCCTTGTTCCTTTCTGGAACTTTGCCGAGATAAAATTCTTGTTTTTCCATTTTGATGGTTATCACGGATTTTCGACAAATTTTTTGCTTGATTTCTATTATACTGATTTCTTTTCTCAAGTTTACCAGGCTTTTTTTCGTAAATTTCGCGAATGAAATGGTTATAACAAATATCTTTTTCGTGTGAAAAACCGAAAAATTTTTATAAGGTTTTACCATTTTCAATGATTATCTTGAAGAGAGATGGGCAAAGCGGAAGCGAAGAAGGATAAGGTAACAAGGCGTGACTTTCGTCATGACAGGCATACGGTCTCATTGCTGACCGATCACTTAGTTTTTTCCCCGAAATATAGGGGGAAGGTGTTGCTTGGCGAGGTGGCGGAGGCAGCGGAAGAAATTATCAGAGAAAACTGCAAAGAGCTCGATATTGAAGTTATAGACATGGCGGTGAGCGTGGATCATGTTCATTTGTTTATCAAATACCCGCCGAAGTATTCGGTAAGCTGGATAGCGAAGCGGCTAAAGGGGAGAAGCAGCAAACAAACCCTTTTAGAAAAAGCGTTTACGGAAAAACGCTTCGCAATAAGGGATAGATTTCCGCAACTTAAAGAGTGGTGTCCGGGGCATTTATGGGCGCCTTCCTGCTATCACGGCTCAGTAGGGCATGGCTGGGAGGTGGTAGAGAAATATATTTCGGGGCAGAAGGGGTTAGAGAAAAAGGATGACATACGAGGGGAGCGGGGAGAAGGGAGAGGGGAGAGGTATAATTATGAGAAAGCGGATACTGTACCGGTAGTTGTGATAGATGAGGAGAAGAAGAAAGTGCACAAAATCTGGTACATTACGCTTTATAACAAACTTTTTGGAGGGCAGCATCAAAAATAAAAAAGCGAAAAGCTTTTATATACCTATGATAAAAGTGTAGTCTAAGTCATCGGCACTCGTGCTTAGGTACAGGCCTTGTACTTAAGTACGGGGTATAGTGACTTTTATCTATATCTTTGCCTTTAAATTTCGTAAAAGTTATATCTGATGGTGGGGTAAGGATATACATGGTAGAAGAATATGTATTGAATCTATCTTTTAATGAGCTTTTTGGTATTGCTTTGGCTGTCATAGCAGCAGTCATAACGCTCTATGTCGCTATGGTGTATAAACTCTTATCAAAGACCTTACGTGATGAAGCAAGGTCAGAAGCTGAGAAAGTAATGTTAAAACTGGGAGCCAAAACGCTCATCTATATAGGCTATGTTTATTGGGAAGATTATGTAATCTCAAGGGAAGAAACATATTTGAAAATAGCAATTGACGTAACTGAGGATGCATATAATGATTTTGCCAAATATTTAGAGGAATCTGAGTATGAGTATTTAATATGTAAACTTAAAAATAATTTAGCTTATTATTACGCCGCGAGAGGAAGATTAGAAGACGGAGCGAAAGCTCGGCAATATGCTGAGTATATTCTTGATAAATCGCCAAAATTTGATTCATCATTTAAGGCTGACATAATAGATACTTACCGATATGTACAACGACGGTTCCCTAAATCACAGTTAGATATTTATTTAAAAAAGCCATTTTTAGAAAAATTTTTAAGAAAATTGCTAAGACCATGACGCTAAGTCATACAGGCCCTCTTGGCATACCAGGTCCCATTTTACTTTTACCTCCTCTTTTTCCCTCCATATTTATCGCCTCCTTCTTCACCTTTTCATATTCACTATAATATTATAAGCTTGTAATATATAAAGGTTATACATTATGTTTTTATATGACATAGTTTAACTTACCCATCTCCTCGCCCGAAAAAAGTGATGAAGGTGAAAAGCGAAGCGAATATGAAATAAGCTTTGAGAAGGGTGTGTGGAAATCACATTAACTGCGATAGGAGTTAACCAAAATAAGTAATAAAGATAAAGTAGATGATAGTGAGAGAAGCCAGAGCGGCAAAGAGGATGCCTCGGAATTTATTCCGAGTGTGGCGTGGATGGGACTTATATTATGGTAAAATTATATAATGGAAAATTAAGTAGAGATGATAACGATGAAAAAATATGAGGAAGGAATCACAGTCAAAACAGTTCGCCCAGAGGGAGGTATATACGAACAATGTTCGGATATACTACTAAATTGGAGGGATATACGAAGTAAGTTCGGATATAAAACGTTAGCCGAAATTGGGCTGAAACAAAAATAGAGGCATTAATATGATACCTGTGAAAGATTATGTGATTGTGAACTTTCTAAATTGGATAAAACAAGCTCATCCAAATGTTGAGTCAATTAGAGCAATTTCAGATGAGAGGTTGCACCATCTTTGCCGGGAATTCATAGAAAGAGGATACATTGGTCCCATAGATAAAATTTTACGAGATTTCCATAGATGGCTCTATGAAAGGGATAGGCCTACGTATTTTCGAAGAGGACATTTCGATATTCCTTATTTGTGTGAGGAATTCTACGAGTTTCTGCATGAATATGAACATAGATGTCGCCGAGAATATAGACGTTACCCCTTCGATATTGATTTTGAAGAGGGCGAGGAAATCTCTGCAGAAAGTCTCTACGATAGTGTAAGGAATTTCTTAAATGGTTACATATACGAAGACTTGGCAGGGCAACTAAGAACTAGAGAACCTGAGGTATTCCATCTTCTAACAATTTCTGGGGAATTAGAGATTTCTTTATTTATTGACTGGCTTTCTCATAATCATCCTGAAATAGATTTATTAGCAAATATCCCCGATGCTGTGCTAAAAGGACTTGTAGGTGAATTTTTCGAGGAGCAAAGAGAATACAAAAGGTTTTCAACAGCCACTCCTATATCCCTCTCTCAGCAGTTAATAAAGATAAAGAAAGGTGAGTATTACAGAGAACATTTCGATAAACTCTTGGAAAGAAGTGTGAGGACAAAAAAGAGGAATAGATGTTATATAGAAACCATAGATCCGCTTAACAGATATAGAACAGTACCTCTTCATGCAATTTTTCTTTACAGTTCACAGCATGATTACATTCAGGAATATATCATTAAAAATTGGGGTGCCCTGTCTTCTATGTCCGGGGATTATTGTGATATATACTTCTCTATTGATCAACTTGACTATGAAACGGATGCTTTTGATGTGATTGAACAGATTAAAGATTTCAGAGGGATAGATATAGCAAAACTTCCCGGAATTCTATTTTGGGGAAAAGATATTTCTAATAACTATTTTTTGTCTTTTAAAAACTTTGATGAGAAAAACATAACTCAACTTCTCTTCATAGTTTTTCAGCAAATTAGGATTTCTTCAAATTTGAAAGCTGTCCCGGAGGGTGAAAAAGTGTTTAAAAAAGATTATGAAAATAAAAAAGCAATATCTGAGATTCGTCAACCTACTGTTACGATTAATGTAGAACAAGCATTTGGAGAGGTTATTGGTTCGATACAAGGGGATTTCATTAAAAGTGGTATTGACATCGAGACATTGAAAGAAGTATTCAAGACTTTAGAGTTGAACAAAGAGACCACAGAAAGAATAAAGAGTTTAGAAAGAACTCTTAAATATAACGAAAGTGCTATTGAGGAAGTTCACTCGTTGATTCAGGAGTTGGTCAACAAAAATGCTTCTAATAAATCTTTCATATCAAAATTGAAGGATTTTGCTTATAATGTCTCCACAAGTGTTCCTGGGAGTGTCATAGCCAACGCAATCTGGGTTGCTCTCATGGGAGTGCAAAGATGAGATCAAAAATAACAAGAATTGGCCCAACTTCGGCTAACAGAGTATATCTGGTTCGGGCTTCGCCCTCACCAAAATTCCTCGCTTCGCTCGGAACTTCAGATATACTCGGAACGTTATATGCAAAAACACTTGAAATAAAAGTAAAAGATACATGAAAGGAAAGGTAAGTCCAACCACCAAGGATGCCCCCGAATTCATTCGGGGGTGGCGTGGTTGGGGCTTTTAGATGTAAAAAAAAAATAAATTATATCTCGAACAAAGTTCGAGTCATCTCAGAGGGATGCCACGGAACTTCATTCCGTGGTGGAAAGGCTGGGGCTTTCTATTTGAATACCGAGAAAATAAAAAGAGGTATTAATGAATGAAAATATTTAAATGCCGTTGTGTGGATAAGAGGTAATAAAGATGTGGAGGTAAGGTGGGAATTTTTTGATAGGTTGTTTAGAAAAGAAAGGGGCGAGGTAAAAAGGATGATTGGAGAACGTTTTGGAGAGAAAGGGGGTTCATCAAGAGGGGGATATATACGAAAGTTCGACAAATCAACACCCCATACGGAATTATGCGATCTCTTGAATGAGTGTGATGATATAGCAACAAAGGCAACTATACGTTATTTGGAGATACATAATTTGCCTTACTTGAAAGACCGTGTCATATATGAGTATTCTCCAGATTTTGGAATAATTAGACCTCTTCGGGAAGTTTGGGTGAAATTATTGGATTTCGATCCTCTTGACTTTGTGGAATTTTATGAGGAGATTTACCGTTTTCGTAAAGTTCCACGCTACGAAAATATTTTTCTAGCAGTGCTTATATCAATAGTGTCTGGACTTGCCGCAAATGAATTGCACGAAAGATACAAAATTTGGCGGGGAAAAAATAAAACAAATAAAAAAATGCATGATAAATTCTCAAACTCGGGAGATATACTTTTTGAATATCTGACAAAAGTTTATGCCATCAGAGAAGCACATTTTCTTGGTAAAATCTCATATGAGAGGTTTAATAAAATTAGAGATTTTCTGAAGAGGAAAATCATTATAGAGGAAATAAAAGAATTAGATATCAACATCGAAAAAGATTTTACCGATTTATGGAATGAATTTGTCCAAAACCACTCATTATTACCCTTAAATCTGTCAATTGAAGAGTTAAAAAATATGATTAAATTAGAGTATGCAAGCCAAACTCCTGCTCCACGGTATCAGATAAAAGGAGATAAAAAAGGGCTATTATCAGCAGGAGGTATTATCCTGCACGCAACCTCAGTATATCCCGGATCTGTTTGTGGTATGATAAAAAATATTAATTCCGTTGAGGATTTAGATAAAATTCTTAGTGGGGATATTGGTGTGTTTAAATATTCCACACCAGATATGATCCCTGGTATGAAACGATGTGTTGGAGCTATAGGTCTACCTGGATGTGGTGGTTTGACAGGGCATTTAGCAATAATATGTCATGAACTGGGGATTCCTTGTGTAGTTGGTTGTGACTACGATAAATTCAATGATGGTCAGGTTGTTTATTTAGATAGTAGCAAACACCCTGGAGAGATTCATATTATATTAAGTATTGAAGAAATAAAAAAACTTCTTCAATGATATACATCTCAATGGTAATTATGGAAAAAATTAGATTTGACGAAGATGATGCTAATGATTTTTTCAGAGAAGTCACTCTCTCAAAATTATATAATTCTTTCTACTACCATATTCATGGTATATGTTCTCCAGCATCAGAGGACGATGCACAAGGAGTTGTAGCAAGTATGGGGAAGTCTTTTGAGGGAGATTCTTCTCTTTTTGATTTAATTAGTGTTCTCAAAAACAAACTAAGAGGTGATTTCATAAGAAGTACACATACAGACCATACAAGCGACGGGTCACATATAGACGAAGCTCTAAGTGCAGTTGACAGCGGAACATATAATGAAGCAAGGGACGTCATAACCCGACAACTAGGTGAACTGGCAGCACCTTACATTTCGGAACTAGAATTATTAGAACGATATCGCAGATCTATTGATGTTTTATTGATGACACTGTCGGGCAGATTGTTCCTAGATTTTTCAGACAAAATCCCAGATGGTGTTAAAAATGCCTTACATCAAGATGATCGATCTATCACTGCTAACGAATTTTTGGAATACATGAATATTTTGGAAAATAATATCGAATTGAATATGGTAGAAGTAGACAGGGAAGATATAACAAGGGAAGATATAACAAGAATTATTCAAAGAGTTATGGATATAAGACAATTTTACACTGAAGGGAAAAACCCAAATAGATTTCATGAATATAGAAATAAATTTATTGCCAATCTTAATTCATTGTTCCATCACAAAAGGAAAAATTTAAGGAGTTTGCGTAAATTTATTGCCAATCTCAATTCCCTGTTGCATCATAAGGCATAGTTCCCTGCACAGATCCTTTTCCATTACATCTTGGACACAAGTCATTATTTTAGTTTGGTATTTGATGTATAAAAATAGGCAGGGAACTAATAAAAAGGTTGAAAGAGCAAATATAGCGATGATAAAGTCCGCGAAACCAAAGGGATGCACCCGAATTCATTCGGGTGTTGAATGGCTGGGGCTTAATCGAAGAAGACCACATTTGTAGACTTGTAGATGAGGTAGTAGAAAGTATAGACTTTAAAAGTATCGAGGGGAGATATGATGGCCATGGCAGTCCTGCATATTATCCAAAGGTCATGATGAAACTCCTCATTCAGTCTGGCATGCATAGCACATAATTTGAAGAGAATATGGACGATAAAAAGTCAAACTAAAGCTATTGGAGTGAATTCAACCAAAAATGGACGTATTGATCATTCATCCCTCAAAAATATGTGTAGAAGCATTAAAGCGGTATGGTCCCAAATTTTATCTTCTTTTAGCACGGGTTTAAGTATATATCCACTATTATAGTACTAATTAAAGTCAATTGTGAGACAGCCTCTTAAGTACGGGGTATAGTGACATTCATAGGAGGACGAATATGAAGCAATTATTCAATAAGGTTGAGGAAGCGCTGCAAGGGATCAAACGTTATCACCTCAGAATGGAGAGTGGTAATGAATCAGGGTATATCTCAGATGGTGATGTCGATGTTGAGGGAAAAGCTACACACTTCACCATTAAGATTGGGCGTGAATCTCCCCAAGAGGTCGAGTACTACTGGATTGGAGAGAAAGCATACGGTCTGCCTCTTCATGTTGGAAAATGGTTTCAAGTTTGGGTGCCAGCTGAACCTGTCAGTCGTTTGCACTTAATCTTTGCAATACTCAAAACTGGAGAGGTAACATCGGTGCAAGAAGAGGCCCTTGCAGACGACCGATGCTGGGTTCTGTTGGTAACGCCAGACCTCTCTCCTCTGCGGGATCATGCTGAAGAGTTTGCAAATCTTTTATTCTTGCGACTAAGCGAAGGCTCTGAGAGAGATAAAGAGCTACTTGCAAGCCTGAAAGAAGCAATGAGAGAAGCAGAGATGCAAGCTGAGTTCTGGATTTCCCAGGAAACGCACCATATTAAGAAGGCGATTATCAAAACGTTTGTTTCTGGTGCTGAAACGCAGATGACTTATTATATAAGCCACATAAATGATCTGGAACTGCAAATCTCTCCGCCAGCAAGAGCCTTAGAAGCCGAAGGACCGCCGATGCCTTTAGGAGTTCTTTTTTTGAAGTTCGATATCTGGGGATCACACTCATCATTTTGGGGATGGTCAGAAAATAATCACTGTATGATGACAGAGGAAGCATTAAAACTGATCAAAAAGAATGATCCTGATGGCAAATACCAGGAGATATACTACGGATATCCTAATAAGTGGGGCACTATTGACTGGAGCACTAAAAGTGATCCATCCTATTATAATCCAAAGCCGAATAGCAGCGAACCTGGGGATAAAGATCATCCTTGCGTGCTTGGCGCCTGGTCTGAGGACGCTTGGGATAAGGTAAGGACCAGAGATCTTTTAGATCCTGATGCTATGAAGGTGAAAGAATATAGGTCTTTTCGACACTTTGGCGGTGAAGACAAAGGGCTCAAATATGAAGATTATTTCTCCTTGGTAGATAAGAAAGTTACGCTGCCGAAGGGTGGACGCTACATTAGTGCCAGAGATTGGGGAAAGGAGGATGGTACTGCACATGCGAAAGCGGGTGAATCTGGCGACAAAATGAACTTTCAAGGCGCTATTGACGCTTACAACCATTACACGTATGATGGCAAGAAGGAAGCATATCGCCGAATTGGGCATGTCCTCCATCTTCTCCAAGATGTGGCTCAACCTGACCATGCGGGGCTCTGGGATCACGCAGGGAGTGGTATGAACGAGGGAGAAGCGTATGACAGGTTTCATGTGTGTGAAGCGAAGGTGGCTGCGGCTTTTGAGATAGGAACGGCTGTATGTGCAACCAGCTGTGCAGCTTTTCTTATTGGCTATTTGGGTTGTCTCGCAGCTTGCGAAGCTGTACTGTTGTGGACATTAAAGAATGTATGGTTAATTTGCCAAGCGAGCAAAAGCAGCAGTGAGGTCGGTTTTGAGTATTTGCTTAGGGAGCACTGGAATTTTAATAACCGACCGGGCATTAGGCAAAAACTTAAGATTAAGAAAGAAGCGAGTTACGATGTATATTTCAAGAAGATGGCTAATGAGAGTATAACCGCAGCGAAAGTCAAAGGTCTAAAGTCCCCTTTAGGTTTAGGCTCACAATTGATAACTATAATTACGGGATTTGTTGCAAAAGCGGCACCCTACTCCGAAATCCCTGGACTCGACCCGGATATTGAGCTTGGGCATCCAGTCGGAACAGGAGAGGAAAAGAAATATCTTGAGTTGGCCGATGAGGTAATCATCAAGGCAACAAATAGGTGCGCTGGGCTTTTGCAGCACTTCTATGAGATAGTCAACTTCCCACCCTATGTCAAGGCCGTCACAGTGGCTCGGGGTGTGCCTGGCCTATCCGCAGAAGATGTTCTCTTAAAACCACAGAATTTTATCTACAGTGCTAAGTGGAAAGATGAATTAGTTAGCAGCAACTTCGGGCCTAAAACGAAAATCTCGAGTCGTAAGCTTGTCATAACCAAGGGTGAACCAATCAGTATAACTGAACTAGGTCAACGGATTTACGTAATAGCAGAGGTCAGCAATGAGATGAAAAAACTCAACCTGGGATTGAAAAATTGTATAGATGATTTGATTGATAAAGAGGCGATGACAGATGTAACGGTTCCCATTAGTACGAGTCTATATGGTCTATATGAAAAGGATACATATTATTACTTCGCCAGCTTTGCTGTCCCTCTTATTTATGCAGGGCTTTCATCAAACGTTTGCAATGCAGTAGTATTGGAGTTTACCGGTGAGGATGATAAGCCACACTTCTCTAAACGAAATTATTCTGGGAAAAAGCTGGACAGCGAACCTGGAACACTTGCAGTCGCCGGGAATCTTTCTCCATACGACTGGATAGGGTATGAACCTGGGACTGACAAAAACCACAAAATAAGGGTGATTTCACCTAACAAACACGAGCCAAATAATGATTTAGCACATGCTACCCCTATCAAGTATACTAAGAATATGCAACAATTATTAACAGGGGGGGAAACATACTATGATTTAACCCTTCATGATAGTAGCGATATCGATTTCTTCTCTCTCCAGCTTCCTCCAAAGACAAAAGCAGATATCAAATGCGCAAACACACTCCCTGCAAATATACCCTCAGACGTCGAAAAAATACCTGGTTCTTTAACAATCCGCACTATCTCTGTAGATTGTCACAGGAATCTGTCTGAAGGCTCTCCCATTATCACCATCTACAAGAAAGATAATAATCCCTATACTTTCCCTACCACATCTCAGATAGAAAAGAAACCGGGATATGCAGGGGTAACGCTCTACGAGAAAGATCTAGTGCAAGGTTTCCAAAATAATACGGCAACATTTATATAGGGGCAGTCCCATACCTGATTTTATGCCATTCGTTAGCAAGAAGCCAAAATTAAAGTTGAGCGAAGAGG
>Ga0209986_10004675_pt1 | contig 11546 bp, 13 predicted proteins | sample BlataG_FD_183168 | JGI IMG/M metagenome (GOLD analysis project Ga0209986, IMG submission 183168) | Deep subsurface microbial communities from Black Sea to uncover new lineages of life (NeLLi) - Black_00105 metaG (SPAdes) (version 2) | ecosystem: Environmental > Aquatic > Marine > Oceanic >...
GGTGTGGAATATTTCGTAGCCCCGGGAAGCAAACCCGATATTGTCGGTGAATACAATCGTTTCCTATCGAAAATCGTGAACGAGCCGAAGTTTTGCATGCCCGGGATTGGCGTACAAGGAGGAGAGATACGGAAAGCGTTTGAAGCGGTAAAAGGTAAAGAGGCTTATGCTATTATAGGGTCTGCGATATACAAAAGCAGGGATATAGAAGGAGCAGCGAGAAGGTTTTGCAAGGAGGCGTGGGCGTTTTTGTAATTAAACCCTTTTCTTTTCGAAAAGAAAAGCGTTTACGGAAAAGAAAACCCGTGCTAAAAGAAGAAATAATAGTTTCTTTAGTAAAGGTTTCTTTTTAAAAGAAAAGTTTATTTTGACTTTTGCACTTTACAATTTTCATTTTTCACTGTCTGTTCAAAATTCACTGGAATTTTGAGCAGAAGACCTTCGCTGTATCGTATTCTGCCATTTCCTGAGTTTGCTTAAGATTGCCCTCGCTTCTATCATTGTGAATGGTATGCTGCGACTAAAAACGGTCTCTCGGTAGCTTTTCATCTCCGCTGCAATATCTGTGAATCTTCCATCATCTTTTAAAATCCGCTCCATTATCTGTAATATCTCTCGCATCTTCTCCGCCTTTGAAAGACCAGTTTCAATTAAAAAAGCGATTGCATCTTTTAAATCGCCGGGTAGCGTGGGTTCCAATATACATACCATCTTTATCCCTTTCTTTCCCTTTATTATAACATCATCGTCATGAACCCACACAAAGGGGGATATATTATCCACCATGTTTGTTATATTAGCTTTAAAAGTTATATTATAAGTTAAAAGTGGACTCCAAGGATGAAGGACGAAAATTTGCGCAGCAAGTTGGAAAACATAAAAAGGAAAATAAGGGTGGGATTTGAGCCGGATAATGTGGGGGACACGCTTGTTGGCTTCCAGCATTTTGAAAATGTTGAGAAAAATCTGGAAAAACTAATGGATAAAACCGGCAAAGGCAGTGAATTTAGCGATACAGAACTTTTCCTGCTCAGCGCTTCCGCATACCTCCACGATTTGCTCAAGCCAAGTTCTGCATGGGGATCTACCAGCCACGGTGGAAAGGTGATGAGAGTTCTTAAGGACAGACTAGAACTTTACGGACTTGATAACAGGGCAGAAGCCATCGCCATAGGATGGATAAGCGCAGCTCACACCAGCCACAGTTTGGACAAGACCGAGTGGGGTAGAGTTCCAAAAAAATACGCCATAGGTCCTGAGGAAGTTAATTTGAGGAAACTCGCTGCTATCTTTCTGCTCGCAGACACGCTTGACACGACCACTTTGAGAGCACCAGAGATAATGAGGCATATCCACTATCCGGATAAGTTTCCAGATGAAAAAACAAAAGGTAAATGGATGGGAAGGCAAGCGATTGCGGGATGGTATATAAAAGGGGAAAAGATAGTTCTGCAAGCCTATCCTGGGAATTCTGATGAGCGAAAAGCCGTGCTTAGATCGAAGCCGATGATGGATGAAGACCTGAGCGAAGTGAAACCCTTTCTTGAAGGTCTTGGATTCCCGTATGAGCTTGAGCTTGAGATCCGAGACATTTTCCTAGAAGATAAGATAACACCAAAAGAGCCTGAACCGAAAGAGCATGAACCCAAGCCAGAAGAAAAATTAGAGGAGGATATCAGCGAACTAAGTTCGCAAGCACAAAAACTATTTGAAGAGAAGAGATATGCAGAGGCAATTGCAAAATGGCGAGACGTTTTGAAGTTGGATTCTGAGAATAGCGAAGCAAATGAGGGAATCGAAGAAGCTAAGCGAGTTCTGGACGAAATTAACGCATTGAGCCTCGCTGCTCAGCAGCTATACAATGAAGGAAAATACAATGAGGCAATTGTAAAATGGAAAGAGGTTCTAAATTTAGATCCAGAAAGTCAAACAGCGAAGGAAAGCATCAAAAAGGCAGAAGAGGAAATAAAGAAAAAAACAGAGATGGTTTCAATCCCTGAAGGAACTTTCATAAAGGGCTGTTCAGAAGACATGGCTAACAGAATCGTTAAGAAATTGGATTTGCCTCCCGACAACAAAAAAATTCTCTTACGAAACCGTTACACCAGAATCAGTCTCCCGTCTTTTAGAATCAGCAAGTATGCAGTAACCAATGAACAATATTTAGAATTTGTAAAAAAGACAGGGCATCGCTATCCATCACACTGGAAAATAGACCAAGATCCGCCATTTCCAAAAGAGATTGCACGGCATCCGGTAACTAATGTTTCATGGAATGATGCAAAGGCATTCTGTGAATGGGCAGGTGGTCGGCTACCAACATCTGAAGAATGGGAGAAGGCGGCGCGAGGAACTGATGGTAAAATCTATCCATGGGGTGACACGTTTGATGTGAATAAATGCAATACCGCGGAGTCTGAGCATGGACGAGCAGTCGCCGTAGATGAATACAGGGAGGGGGAGAGTCCATTTGGGGTGCGTAATATGTGTGGCAATGTATCAGAATGGGTTGACGATGGTGGATATGACACGAAAGAGTTTCGAGGCGGGTCATGGCAGCAAAGTTGTGAAATATATGGTCTAGCTTTCTATTCTATAAAAACAGACTATGAAACCCATGATGCCCTCGGATTCCGATGCGTTTGGGGTCCACATCCACAGGAAGTAGAACCAGTAGAACTCTCGGAACCACAGAAATTAATCTTAATACCCGCAGGTACATTCTATGCTGGCTGTTCTAAGGAGGTAGCTAAAAGAATCGCTAAGAAACTTAGTTTGGATCGCAACGATAGAAGAGTTCTCTTACAAAGACCTTACGGTGAAATCCGCCTCCCAGCTTTTAAAATTAGCAAGTATCCAGTGACCAATGAAGAATATTTGGAATTTGTAGAGGAGACAGGACACCCACCACCTACTCATTGGGAACATAATACAAAGCGATTTCCAGATAGACTCCGTCATCATCCAGTGGTGAATGTTTCTTGGAACGATGCAAAGGCATTCTGTGATTGGAAAGGTGTCAGGTTACCAACGCCCGAAGAGTGGGAGAAGGCGGCACGAGGAACTGATGGTAGAATTTATCCATGGGGAAACACATTTGACACAGATAAATGCAACACAGCGGAGTCAGGATTGGAACATACAGTTGCAGTAGATGAGTACAGTGAGGTGGAAAGTCCCTTTGAGGTGCGTAATCTGGTTGGTAATGTATCAGAATGGGTTGACAATGGAGAAGAGATAAAAGAGGTGCGAGGGGGCTCATACCAAGAATCTTGTGAGTTATTCGGTCTTCCTTTTTGGAACCCAATAAGGGCACGTCCACAGGCAACACATGAAACGATTGGATTTAGGTATGTGAAGGGGGTATGATATAAATTAAGAAGGGAGGAAAAAACAATGGCAAAAAAAGACGAAATGGATATAGAAGCCGAGGAATATTTAAAGTATGCAAAAGAAACAATGAGTGTTTCTGTTTGGAAAGCGGTCAAATTTGCTGCTGTTAGCACAATGGTCTTATATGCTCTGCTTTGGGCGCTACATGGTGATACACCTGCGTATGCAATTGCGATATTCACCGATCGTGGGTGGATACCTTATGTGACTACATTCTCCTTCTGGGTTGGTATTTGGCTTCTCCTTCTCAAATTCTCAATGATTCAGGAAGAGAAGGATTCATTTAGTGTTCTAAATACAGAGATAAAAGAGATAAAAGAGTCATCACCAATTAACGAAGAAACGGCTAAGTGTATTGATGATAAAATCGAAGGACTTACAACAGAACAAAAAAGGCGAATGGTGGTTAGACGAGTTAAAGCAGCCATCGAACGTTATATCCAAACCAAATCTACATCGGAAGTAGGTGATGTCCTTACCACCGTATCTGATATTGACTATGATATTGTTGAATCCAGTTACACAACACTTCGATATCTGGTTTGGATTATTCCAGTGCTCGGATTTATAGGAACAGTTTTGGGCATAAGCGCTGCTCTTGGTGAGTTTGGTGCCATAATACCCCATACTAAAGAAATGGGTTTAAGTGAAATTATATCTAGCTTAGGTGGAGTCACAAAAAACTTAGGTATTGCCTTTGAGACCACACTCTTAGCCCTTGTACTGGCTGGGATTCTGATGTTCTTTATGTCCTCCGTTCAGAAACGGGAGGAGAATTTCCTTTCTGCAATGGATGATTTCTGCGTATCGAAGATCGTTAATCGGATGGTTGGTGCACCCCCTCATGAGTCAGATAAAATTGTAGAAGGTCTTGGAGAAATCAGCAATAAATTGAGTTCGATGAATACGGCTATCAAAAAGTTACTTAAATTGCCACTTGGTATAGATGAAGCATCAAAGGAAAATCTGAACAAGATGGTAGAAATTCTTCAAGGAATCCCTAATCATTTTACAAATATAAGTGAAAAAAGTATGAAGGAATCAGCTAAAATACAAAAGGAAAATCTCGATAGTAATACAGAAAAGTTTGATAAGCTTTTTACACAAATTTCGGAGTTGTTTAAGGGGGGTGAGGCAGTAGAAAAGGTCATAAAAGGAATAGGTAGTGTTACTGACCTTAATACTGTTCTGAGTGAAAATAAAGGGGTATTAAATGTTTTGGGTGAGGAGCTCATTAAACAGAATGAAAGAAACCGGGAACTACAAGAAGCGATTCAGTCACTAACAACAGTCATTGGCACACTCGCCACACAGCAGACCAAGACCGGTGAAGTTCTTGACAACCTTAGTCCATCTGTTAAAACACTTTCAGAAAAAGGTGTGCCCGTGAAAATCACCTTGTACTCAGAGTCAGAGATAGAAGCAAAGGAAGTAGCACTTATTACTGGAAGAGTAAGAGCTGAAGAGAAAGAGAAATAATGCCAAAACGAGCAAGAAAACGGGAAATGGGATTTAGTAGCCTTTCTTTCCTCGATATATTGGCAAATACAATTGGAGCTTTAGTTTTTATCCTTATTATGTTCGTTGTTGTCACCTCTCATCTTGTCAACCCTATTGCATTTGAGTTCTTAACAGAGTCATTGCCAGATGCAATAGCAGAGCAAAACTATTCCATGGTTCTATCAGCAAGAGGAGGAGAAACGCCATACGAATGGAGAATTGCTGATGGCGATTTACCTCCTGGGTTTCTGTTAACCAATGAAACTGGTATGATCAAAGGCATGCCACAGAGTGATAAAACAGGGACATACAAGTTTAAAGTAAACGTTACTGAACATAAGGGAAAGAGCTTAGGAAGAGAACTAAATTTAACTATTCTTCCTGCATCTATTCGTGTTGATGAAATACCACCATTGCAGATTGTAACAGAAAGTTTGCCAAATGCCACCGCGGGAAGTCGATACCCGGTAGCTCTTGCTGCAACTGGAGGTATAGCACCATATAAGTGGTCAATCGTTGGTGATTTACCTTTGGGATTGAGTCTCAAAGAAGATGAGATCAATGGTACGCCAACAAGTGATGGCACATGGGGTTTTGAGATAAAGGTCGAAGACACACGACATGATACCCAAGCGCAGTCATTGTCCCTTACGGTAGATCCAAAACCGATAGGAAAACTACTTGATTTAAATATAAGAACTATTCGCACATTACCGAGCGCCCCAATAAAAGAACCTTATGTCTTAACTCTTGCTGCAACCGGGGGAGTTCCGCCTTATACATGGTCTATTGATGGCGAACTACCGCCGGGTTTAAAATTAAATGCGGAGAAGGGAGAAATTTGGGGGACACCAAAGGAAGAGGGAACATTTGTGTTTACGGCTCATGTAACGGATTCACAGGATATTCCTGACACAGATGAGCAGGAGCATGAGATTACGGTGGGGATTCCTGGGGGTATCCCTGAAAAGAAATGGTATGAGACTTGGTGGATAGTCGTATTAGCTACAATAGGGGTGATTCTAGGGGTGTTTTTTGTATTGGCGGTTTTTACAGGGATACGGTGTCCTAAGTGTGAGACTCGCCGTTGTCGAAATATTGGAGGGTCTATTTATGAGTGTCGTAAGTGTGGCTTTAAGTTTAAATATCCACTTTACGAGCCGTATGAGGAGAGTGTTTAGTATCCATGTCAATTGAACAAATAAAATTTGTAACCGAAAAATTCCTGTATAATAAAGAAAGTAATGAGCTGGAGCTAGAATTCTCGATTAGGAACATAAGCAAAGAAAGAGTGACAATAACTGGCATCGAAGTTGAAAATCTGGGGATTTTTAAAGGAAGAGTGAAAAAGTTGGTGGAAACGAAAGAATTTGTCGAAATTATAGAATTGGATGACTTGGGCTGTCTCATTTTTTCAAAGGTCTTCCAAAAGCACCAATTAAATCGGTATTCCCTCCTCGATGATAATTTGTTATTACCTTTTACCACCGGATATGACTCATACGACTTGGATCCTGACGAATCAGCATTATTTATGATTAAGATCGTTTGTGTAAGAACCACAGAAGATTTGGGAGAAGAACTGAAGATTTTAGCAGAGTATCCTTTATCACAAATAGTTCATGTATTTAGCTTGATAGCCTATTGTCGCAGCTCAAAGGTTGAGGATACTGATATAAGGCATCGCGTACAATCTGATAAGATTTACAGTATGGCAACTATCGACGAAATAGTACATAAGGTAGTAGCGGCAGGGGGATTTATAAAGAGAAGGATAAATATAAACATTCCCGAGGTGATTAATCCTGACTTACGATTAACACATAAAGAAATTATAGAATATCATTCTGAAACAATCGAACAGTTTTTGAGGCGAATGGTTACCGAATATGAATTGAAGACGGAAAATGAACTGTTTAGTTTCGCGGACCTCTTAAAGAAACTGAGTAAACTTAATGGTAGGGCCATTGATGAGTATTTAAAGGACCTATCGAAAACTGGTGATACGGAATTTCAATACAAGGTATCGCTTATTTTAAAGGCTGTGTCTAATGAGCCAGTGCTCAAGGAAATAGGAAGGTGGAGAAAATTTTTTCATAAGGAGGAGTAACAATGGATGTACCACTGATATTAACGACACTTCTGAAAATCGCCATTCTTTGGGTTATCTTTATTGTTCTCTATAACATTTTTTATAGGCATTTTTGGCGATGGGAATATGATTTAAACCTAGGTTTTGAATTCCCTCTTGTGTTTTCCGTTCTATTAGCCTACGTGATCACCTTAGTAATAATGGAGTTATTGTACTATGCTCCTTATGGAGCATATTTTGGAGGAGTGATAGGAATTCCAAAAGAAGCTTCTGACCCCTTGTTTGAAAGTATCCTTGGCTTATTGCTTTACAATGGAGTGATGATTATTTGTGCTATCCTAATATATCTACTGGTCACTTACTTTATTAAAATGCAGAGGAGAAATTTGCTTGGAAGACTGTTTTTGCTCATCTTAATAGTGTTGATTTCAATGCCTTTTGTTAATGCTGGTTTTTCTGCCAAACAAATTGATATTCCCGGTGAAGTAGGCTATGCTGTATTCTATGAAACGATTACAGGTTCACAGTCTACATCGGATGAAAAGTCACAAGAGAAAACACTTTTAAGAGAAGTAAAAATTGCACTCCTGCCTTTCGAGAATATTGAACAACCAAAGGACGATATCTTAAAAACGATGATTACCAACGGAATCATTGACAAATTGGAATCAACGAAAAATATTACACTAATAGACTCATACAAAGTTGAGGATACTCTTCGAGAGATAGAATCTGAAGGGATTGTCTCAAAGGAAGAGATACCAATGGAGCTTGGTAAACGTGTCTCTGCGGATGCTGTAATTGTGGGCGAGTATAAGCAAAAAGGCGATCGTTTAGAAATAACCGCAATTTTAATTCTGATAGAAGAAAACGGAAAGAAAGAAGTTGTTGAGGTTAAAGGGGATAAAACGGACAGAGAGAAATTGTGTGAGGAGGTGACGCGAGGGGTAGTTGGGAAGCTGTAATTCTGTATAGAAAAAGATATGAGCCTTCTGTAAGATAAAGTGGCGTAACTATGATTTTAAGAGCTATATAAATACAAATAAAAAACCTCTAAACTCCGATTTCCTCTATCAACGTCCTTATGTGTTCGCTTATTTCATGAAACTTGCGATGTCTTTTCGTGGGCCAATAAGAAATCATGAACTTGGTGTTTTTATCCAAAATCTTCACCTCTAACACTTTTCCTGCTGCTTCGGATAATGTCTTTCCCACTTCCCCAGAGTCTTGCATTTGCATGCTCCATAGATTGCGTAAGGTCAAAAAACCCTGTAGCGCTGTCCTTCCCAATAAACAAACACCGTCAGGCGTTATATACTCTATTTCTCGTTTAAGGTGCTGTTCTGCACAAAGTTTTATAACTTTTCTAGGAGGAGCTGCATTTCGTCCGTTTCTTGCCGAGGGGCACTTCACTGTCGGCAGAAGATAAAAAACCGCAGCGATAAAATCGTTTATGGAGCGGATTTCATAGTCCAAATCGCATTGTAAGAGTTCAAATAAACGGTTTCGCAGTCTATCATTTGAATTTTCGTTGTAGAAGTAGTAATGACTATTCAGAGGGGGTGCTTCGGAGACAAAAAGGAGTTTCACGTGCTGGGGTTCTGACGTGGGGATTCTATCATCAGGGCATCTAACCTCATAAATGCCTTCTTCTTTGCACTTCTTACAGCGTTTTATTCCCTCTTGTAGTTCAGTCCAAGTCATGTTGCTATCGGGCATTATTCCCCCCACTCTAATCCAGCAGGCTGTTCAGGAAGTTCTTTTCTTTCTATCATTGCTATCCAGAATTTAGCCAAATAGCTAACTTCAAGATTTTCGAAATGAATTGTTTTTATCCATTAGTGTTCGTTCAAAAGGTCTCAAACTAATTTTTGAATACTTATAAAATCATCCCTTATTAAAAGGGATGTTAAAATATGAGCAAGAGAAAAAAGAAGGTTAAAGGCAGAAGAGAAGAAAAGGATGAAGAACACGAACACGACTATTTATGTAAGCAACTCGTGGACAAAGACGGTAATGTGATTGCGGATTTAGATAAAGATATGCGGGCGCTGGGTGAGATCCTAATTGAATGTTTAAATAACGAAGCAGATCTTCACGGGCATCCTATTGAAGCGTTGGATCAAATAGACAAGAAAACGGAGAATTTTTTTGATAGTGCTGATTATTTTTTCGAGTTGATTGATACAGATAAGGAAAGGGGAATGGTGAAAATTAGATATGTGATTAAGGATTGGATTTATAAAGAAGGCGCTCAAAGATTAATAGCAAAGATACAAAGCGAATAGAACTTTGCATTACGAAAAAATAAAATGACATGGAAAGACGAGAAAGAGGAGCTTGGAAAAGAAATAACTTGTTTATTATACGAAAAAGGACTGATAAAAACTTGGTATCGTGACAATCCACGTGGCTGGACGCTCGTTTCTGGTTTATGGAGTCCTTTCTACATCCAATTGAGACCTCTCGCTTCTTATCCGGAACTGCTCGAAAAAGTGGGCTATGCACTTGGAAAAATAATCAAAGAGGAATGCAAAGATGCGAATAAAGTGGTGGGTGTCGCAATGACGGGAATACCCATCGCCAGCGCGATAGCAATACTGGATGGCATACCTTCGCTCTGGACGAGAAAAATAGATGTCAGGTCTTCGGACGAATTCGAAAAATACATTCAGAGTTATGGTGAGCACACACTCGTAGAGGGCGAGTTTGAAACGGGCGACAGGATAGCGGTTATTGATGACTTAGCGACAAAGTTCGATTCCAAACTCGTTGCTATCCAGCAAATAAAGCACGAAGCGAAGAAGAGGGGTTTAACGGTTGAATGTAAGGATGTGGTTGTTTTACTCGACCGTGAGCAGGGAGCGGCTGAAGTCGCCTCTCAGCACGGTATTTCGTTTTATTCCCTCATCCCGTTTAAATCGGAAGGGATAGAATGGCTGAAAAATAGCTTATCGGAAATTGAATATGAAGTCCTCACTGAATATCTGCGGGACGAAAAGAAATATCAGGATGCTGGGGTTCAGAAAGAGTTATATGAGATTGTTTTAAAAAGGGTTTGAAAAAATGAATGAAAATAAAATTAAAAGCTTTAATAGCCGCTGCTGTAATTGAAAATATAGATTTATAAATAAAGAAAACAATTATGCACACATGAGTTCCGTGAGATATTTAGTGGATGAGGAAGGGAGGAAAGAGGGTGTTTTGCTTGATATTGCGATGTATAGGCAGTTTCTTGAAGAGTTAGAAGAGCTGGAATCAATTAGAGCATACGATGAGGCGAAGGCATCGGGAGACGAAGTGATACCTTTTGAGAAGGCTGTGGAGGAGATAGAGCGGGAAAAGAAGGAATGAGCTACGAAGTCTTTATTTTGAACAATTTCCGTGTGATTTATGAAATAGATGAAGGGCGGAAAACCGTAACAGTGCTTCATGTTGGACACAGGCGGGATGTCTATGAAAGATAGTATAAAAAAGGACTCTAATCGAGAGGATACTGCCCGATGGTCTGATGTGAAAAGTGGTGAAAGCATGGAAGGGCTTAAGGCGCTATGGGAAGAGGCGAAAGAATTTGTTGATAAACGGGAGAAAGAGAAACTCCAACCACTGGTTAGAGAAATTAGTTGGAGCAGATGGAGGTATGAGTGAAAAAAGCATCGCATTACAGGAGCAGTCATCCATAGATACCACATACCAGAACATAAGAGCGATATTAGAAAAAGCACGCAGCACTGCCTACCACGCTGTTAATTTTGCCATGGTTCAGGCTTACTGGGAGGTAGGTAGAATCATCGTTGAGGAAGAGCAGAAAGGAGAAGAGAGGGCGGAATATGGGAAGGCGCTGATTAAGGAGCTTTCCGTAAGGCTTACACGAGACTATGGGAAAGGGTTCAATGAAAGTAATTTAAAGTATATGCGGCAATTCTATCTCACCTTCCAAAATAGTCACGCACTGCGTGACGAATTGAGCTGGACACATTACCGCCTACTTTTGAAGGTGGAGAAAGAAGAAGCGAGAAACTTCTACATGCGGGAATCTGTCAAGAATAATTGGAGCACGAGAGTGTTAGAGCGGCAGATAAATTCTCTTTTATACGAGCGGCTCGCATTGAGTAAAGACCGCGAAAAGGTGCTGGGGCTATCAACAAAAGGGCAGGTAATACAGGAGCCACGGGATATTATCAAGGACCCTTACGTGCTGGAATTCTTAGACTTGATTCTTTGCAGTGATAAAAACAAGACAATGGTGAGATATACGCTGCTTGAGGACAGTAAGCAGATATTCGCATCAAAGTATAAGTTATATTTGCCGACAGAAGTGGAATTGAAAGTGGAATTGGAGCGAGAGAGGAGGATGCTGGAGATGGAAGGAAGATTGAGAGGGAATGAGGAGTGATGGAGGGGGGTGAAGACAAGTGGACATTGAAAAGCTAATTCAAATTAAAGAGTATCCCATTAAACCTGTATCGGTGAGAGGTAGATGTTTTAGAAGAGTTGGAAACAGCAACCGAGTGATGACTCCACAGGAAATCGCAAAAATGCATCTTGGTTGTCTGGGTAT
>Ga0209986_10004676_pt1 | contig 11546 bp, 12 predicted proteins | sample BlataG_FD_183168 | JGI IMG/M metagenome (GOLD analysis project Ga0209986, IMG submission 183168) | Deep subsurface microbial communities from Black Sea to uncover new lineages of life (NeLLi) - Black_00105 metaG (SPAdes) (version 2) | ecosystem: Environmental > Aquatic > Marine > Oceanic >...
GAAGTAACACGCTGAAGGACAGAACGTCAAGCGTCTGATATTGTATAATGCGAAGGTGTCTGAGATACTGCGTGTTAGCAGGCAGCACCCAACGGTTTTATGAAGATGACAAGGTAGGGCAGGTGAAAAGAGCTGTTCTGCTGAGGTTTGGCGAACCGCCGTATACGAGACCCGTACACAATTGCGAGAGCAATTGCGGTGTGCCTGCCCCGTAGCGAAGTGTATCGGGGAGAGGTGTACTGGCGGGGCTACAATCCCGTCAGCCGCCTACTCGATTGTATGCAGGTGTTTGTTATTCAAAGTCAATCTGTTACAAGTTTTAACAAATCTAATCTTTTTTCTAATCAATCCGCACAGACCTTGCAACGGAGCACGAATTTATTTTGTTTTTTTGTGGGTGGGCAAAACCTAAAACCGCCCTTAAAGTCGGTTACTTGGGCTGGCTTTGTAAGCTCTTTGGCAAGTTTTGGTCTGAGCGTTGCCCGTGCGACTTGCCAATGTGCTTACTAATAGGGTGGGCAATAATATTCCTTATCAATCGAATATTATGCGCAAAGATTGAGATTCAGTCTATCTACTTGAAGACAATGTTAAATTTTAGCTATCATAAACTCTTTTAGGGTAGCATCCAGTCAGCACGTTCTTTGAACTCTGCCTGAAAGTCATCACTCCACTTGGAGATGGTCGATTTGCCAGGTCCATCAATGTAATGATTCGTTGAGTCAACACGAATGTATTGTCCACCCCAGCTAGGTTGGGTGGGGTCTTCGGGGTCGTTTATCCCCCGATTTGCACTTACAAGATACAGTAACGATGGTGAATCACCCTCTATAACTCCCGGGCCTCCCATTGCTTCGGGCGGGTATATAGCACCGAGACACCGTTTCCATAATTCAATAATATTTATTGTTTCAAAAACTGTTTGAGTAACATTGAGCACAATACTCCTTGCCCTGGAAGTTATTTTAGCGGCAAAATCAATTAGTATCCTTCTGAACGTATTTGGGTAAACTGTAATTGGAATAACGTCAACGGTTACATCCTGCTTATAGGCTTCAAAAATAAAGTGAGTTATAACAAGTAAGAAATAATAAGCCCTGTTCATTCCAAAAGACTTGAATGGTAATTGCTCTTTCGTTGCAAGTTCTTTTATGCTTCTGTGAATCAGCTCGTCAGCACCTCTTTTGTGTGATTTTTGCATAATAGTTTTGGCTTCAAAATAATGATTACCACCGGCTGCCTTAAGCCTGTCATCGGCTTGTTTACACATACCTATATTGGTGTAGATAACACTGTCGGGTTTTGCAAACCCAATGACATACTGCCCGTTTTCGTCCCACTTCAAGTGTGTAAAAATACACATCCTGAACTTTGACCATGATTTTAGCTTATTGCCAAATTCCACATAATTCCAGACAATCTTATTTTTGGCATATTCTCCAAAAGTGGCATCGGGTAGTTCTTGAATGTATCCTTTTATGTCTTCGTATCAATACCAAGTTCAATGATCTGTGGTTTGGAAATTTTCAACCTCCACACAAACAGTTCATGTAGTATCTTGTTGAAGATATGATTGGTAATAATTGAAATCTTTGCAAAAAAACGTTTTATTTGATGCGATGAAGCCATCTCACTGGTTTTACTTTCTAATAATGCTGCATAACCTTCATCATTTTTCAGTTGGTCGAAACCGGATATTGCCATGTTTGTCCCATCTATGAAAAATGCAAACATCTGTTTAAGGAACTGTTGTAACTGCAAACCTTTTCTATTTGTCGAAAGCAATGATATTACATTGCTGGAAATTAGCTTGTAGAGCCCAATTTTTTCGATATAACGAAGAAACAAGGGAAGTCCCCCACGTGCTGAAATTTTATCGTTTGTTGCGCCTATTTTTGTTATCTTAGAACCCATAAAAGATTGTCTTGTTCACCTAAAAGGTGATGTGTTGTTTTTTTTGTTTTAATGCCTTTAAAATACTCATTATCATTTTGATAAACAAGACATCTTTTATTTTTTTTCTAACAAATCGCTCAATTTAGGTTATAGTCATCCAAAATGCAACCATGATCAATCAGCAACTTTTAAAACCTTCAGGCATCGTAATTGTCGGCGGATCAGACGATGTACGAAAACCGGGAGGAAAGGTTCTGAAGAATCTCCTTGATGGTCGGTTTCCCGGAGATATTTATGTGTTAAATCCAAAAACGGATGAGGTACAGGGTGTAAAATCATTCCGTGATCCGTCCGGTCTTCCTGACGTCGATCTGGCTATTCTTGCCATTGCCGCTGAGTATTGCCCCGATACGGTCAGGGTGCTGGCAAGGGAGAAAAATACAAGGGCTTTTATTATTCTTTCCGCCGGTTTTAGTGAGGAAAGTGAAGAAGGAGCAAAGCTGGAAAACCAAATCGTTGAAATAATAGAAGAAGTTAATGGATGCCTCATCGGTCCGAATTGTATTGGGTTTTTAAATGAACATTACCACGGTGTTTTCACAACCCCTGTTCCCAAACTGGAACCAGGAGGGTGTGATTTTATTTCAGGATCGGGAGCGACAGCCGTATTTATTATGGAATCGGGTATGCCCAAGGGCTTATCCTTTTCAAGTGTTTATTCGGTTGGCAACAGTGCTCAAATTGGGATTGAGGATGTTTTAAAATACATGGATGAAAGCTTTGATCCGGCGACCAGCTCCAAGGTCAAGCTTTTGTACATCGAGAGCGTAGAGAATCCGGATTTGCTCCTGAAGCATGCATCTTCGCTTATTCAAAAAGGATGTAAAATTGCCGCCATTAAAGCCGGCGGTTCAGAAGCCGGGAGAAGGGCAGCAACTTCACATACCGGTGCCCTTGCAAGTTCCGATATGGCTGTGGATGCCTTGTTCCGGAAGGCAGGAATTGTACGGTGTTTTAGCAGGGAGGAGCTGACAACCGTTGCATCGGTTTTCAAACATAAAGAACTTAAGGGGAAAAACGTTGCCATTATTACCCATGCTGGCGGCCCGGCGGTAATGCTTACTGATGTGCTTTCGAATGGAGGCCTGGAGATTCCTGAGATCAGCGGACCAAAGGCAGACAAGCTTTTGGAGAAGCTGTATCCGGGCTCTTCCGTTTCCAATCCAATCGATTTCCTTGCGACAGGGACAGCCGGGCAGTTAGGTGCGATTATCGATGCCTGTGAGCACGATTTCGGTTTTATTGATGCCATGGTTGTCATTTTTGGCAGTCCGGGCTTGTTCCCGGTATTTGATGTATATGAACTGCTCGATAAAAAAATGCAAACCTGTAAGAAACCAATCTATCCGGTATTACCTTCCGTGATAAATGTGAAGGAAGAAATAGAAGCTTTTCTGGCAAAAGGAAGGATTAATTTCCCGGATGAAGTGGTTTTGGGAGAGGCGCTTGTGAAGGTATTTCACGCACCTGCTCCAGCCAAACCCGGGGATGAATTGAAAGATATAAATCGTGAACAGATCAGGAAGATCATTGATGGATCATCCGGTGGATATTTAACACCTGACAAGGTTCAACAATTGCTGGATGCTGCCGGCATATCCCAAATACGGGAGGTGGTTGTTCATTCAAGAGAAGATGCCGTGAAGGAAGCAGAAAATCTCGGATTTCCGGTCGTTATGAAAGTAGTGGGCCCTGTTCATAAATCGGATGTTGGAGGCGTTATCCCGGATATTAATACCCGAACGCAGGTTGAGGAAGAGTTTGAAAGGATGATACAAATAAATGAAGTAAAAGGAATTTTAATACAGCCCATGCTTTCAGGTATCGAATTGTTTGCAGGTGCCAAACAGGAACCGAAATTCGGCCATTTGATCCTGTGCGGACTGGGTGGAATTTTTATTGAAGTATTAAAAGATGTAAAAGCATCTCTTGCACCTTTATCGATGGAAGAAGCCGGTTCGATGATTAAGGATCTTCGCGGATACGGTATTGTTAAGGGCGTTCGGGGGCAGGATGGAGTGAATGAGGAACAGTTTGCTGAAATTCTGGTAAGGATTTCCAATCTTGTGAAAATTGCACCGGAGATATTTGAAATGGATATCAATCCTTTATTGGGCAACCGGGATCGTGTTGTTGCAGTCGATGCAAGAATCAGAATTGAGAAGTAAAGTCCATTATATGAAAGACACACCAATTGATTATGTAACGGTTAAGGAGAAAATCCGGGAATGTGTGGTAACCAGTATTGGTAAAAGTTCTATTCGGGAAATTGTTCGCCTGGTAAATTGTATCGAGAAAGCAACCGGTGAAAAGTTTATACGGATGGAGATGGGGGTTCCGGGCCTGCCACCTTCGAGGGTCGGAATAGAAGCAGAAATTGAGGCGCTCAAAAAAGGAGTTGCCTCCAAATATGCGATGATCGAAGGAGTGCCGGAATTAAAAAGTGAAATAGCAAGGTTTGTTAAATTATTCCTGGATATTGACGTAAACCCGGCGGGTTGTATCCCTACGGTTGGTTCAATGCAGGGTGGGATGGCAACCTTTATGGTGGCAAACAGGAATGATAAAAACAGGGAGGGGACCCTTTTTATTGACCCGGGATTTCCCGTTCAGAAACAACAGGTTAAGGTCTTGGGCCATGCTTACCGGTCGTTTGATGTATATAATTACCGGGGTAATAAATTGAAGGATAAAATTGAATCCTACCTTGAAACGGGAAGAGTATCGAGTATTTTATATTCCAGCCCGAATAATCCTTCCTGGATTTGTTTTTCAGGGAAGGAATTGAAAATTATCGGGGAATTGGCTAATAAATACGATGTAATTGTTGTTGAGGATTTAGCATACATATGCATGGATTTCAGAAAAGATTATTCGAAACCGGGTGAACCACCCTTCCAGCCAACCGTTGCAAAATATACAGATAATTACCTCTTATTGATCTCCAGTTCGAAAGTATTTAGCTATGCCGGACAGAGGATAGGAATGATGGTGGTTTCGGATAAGTTGTTTAACAGAAAGTATCCGGATTTGAAACGATATTATGCTTCCGATCAGTTTGGACATTCAATGATCTACGGTGCTTTATATGCCCTTTCAGCCGGTGTTTGCCATTCTTCCCAATGGGGTCTGGCTGCCATCCTGAAAGAAGCCAATGATGGAAATTATCATTTTATAGAAGAAGTTAAAGAGTATGGAGAAAAAGCCAGGATCATGAAAGAAATATTTTTGAAAAACGGCTTTACCATTGTGTATGATAAAGATGAAGGGGAACCCATTGCGGATGGCTTTTATTTCACCATTGCTTATCCCGGGTTTTCAGGAAATGAACTTCTTGAAGAATTGCTTTATTATGGTATAAGTGCCATAACACTTGATATCACCGGCAGTGACCGTCATGAAGGATTAAGGGCATGTGTTTCGTATGTCGGCTGGGATCAAATGAATACTCTGGAATACCGCTTAAAAAAATTCCGTGAACATCATTCGTAATTTTATTATAATAAGAATCATTTATAATTTTCTGATAAAATTTTAACTTTGACACGAATGATTTTTTGATCAATCTAACATATTTTAATTAAAATGGCAAAAGTTAAAGGTGCAATTGTTGTTGATTTTGAAAAGTGCAAGGGCTGTGAGATATGTGTTGTTTCCTGTCCTACCGATGTTATTGAAATGACAAAGGAAGTTAATTCCAAAGGATACCATGTTGCTTACGCGGCAAAACCCGATGATTGTACAGGTTGCGCCAACTGTGCAATTGTTTGCCCCGATGGTGTGATCACGGTTTATAGACAGAAAATTGTTAAAGAGAAAATTGCATAAAAAATTCCTTTTAAAATGGAAGAATATCAATTAATGAAGGGAAATGAAGCAGTTGCTGAAGCTGCTATTCGAGCCGGAGTTGATGGTTATTTTGGTTATCCCATTACTCCCCAGTCGGAAGTAATGGAGTACCTTATGGCTGCCAAGCCACATGAACGAACGGGCATGGTTGTTCTCCAGGCGGAAAGCGAGGTAGCTGTAATTTACATGCTTTATGGAGGTGCCGGCGCCGGAAAGAAGGTGATGACAACTTCATCCAGTCCCGGAATAAGCTTAATGCAGGAAGGTCTTTCATATATTGCGGGAGCAGAATTGCCTTGCCTGGTAGTGAATGTTGTCAGGGGAGGCCCGGGACTGGGAACAATTCAACCTTCTCAATGCGACTATAACCAGGCTACAAAAGGAGGAGGACATGGTGATTACCATTTAATTGTACTCGCCCCGGCATCGGTTCAGGAAATGGCGGATTTTGTAACGGTTTGCTTCGATCTTGCGTTCAAGTACAGAAATCCGGCATTGATTCTCTCCGATGGAGCAATAGGGCAAATGATGGAGAAAGTGAAGTTTGCAGAACAAGTACCCAGATTGACAAAAGCACCCAAATGGGCTACAGCCGGTAAAACACCCGATCGTGAAAGAAATATCCTCACCTCCCTTGACCTGGATCCGTCCCGTCACGAGAAATTTAATGAGAAACTTATAAGGAAATATAAAGAAATTGAAGAAAAGGAGGTGAGATATGAAAAGATTTTATGTGATGATGCAGAGTACCTGTTTGTTGCATACGGAACCAGTTCAAGGATTTGCCAAAAATCTATGCAGCTTGCCAGAGAGGAAGGAATAAAAGTCGGTTTATTCAGGCCTATAACTTTATGGCCATATCCAAAAAAGGAAATCCGTGCAATGACAGATCAGATCAAAGGTATCCTTACGGTTGAAATGAGTGCAGGTCAGATGATCGAAGATGTTCTTCTGTCGGTTGAAGGGAAAGTAAAAGTAGAACATTATGGCAGAATGGGTGGAATGATTCCCACACCCGAAGAAATTGTGGAAGCATTGAAACAAAAAATTTTAGGAGGGTAAAACATGGCAGAAACTCCTTCATCCAATGATATTGTCAGGGAAGAAAACCTTGTTTATACAAAAACAAAGATTTTAACCGATAATGTAATGCATTATTGCCCGGGTTGTGGTCATGGTACTACACACAGGCTGGTTGCTGAAGTGATTGAAGAATTGGGTATACAATCCGACACCATCGGCGTAGCTCCGGTTGGTTGTTCTGTGTTAATGTATAATTATATGGATATCGATATGCAGGAAGCGGCTCATGGCAGAGCTCCCGCATTAGCAACAGCAATAAAAAGACTTCTACCGGGAAAATATGTTTTTACTTACCAGGGCGATGGGGATTTGGCTGCCATCGGAACTGCCGAAACCATTCATGCATGCAACCGGGGAGAGCACTTTACTATAATCTTTATAAACAATGGCATCTATGGAATGACAGGAGGACAAATGGCTCCAACCACGTTGCCAAATATGAGAACATCAACCTCTCCTTATGGCAGGGATATAGTAATGATGGGGAATCCCCTGAAAATGACCGAGTTAGTTGCTACCTTGCCGGGTACATGTTTTGTAACCCGGCAAGCGGTTAATTCTCCGGCAAACGTAAGGAAAGCCAAAAAAGCCATTAAAAAAGCATTTGAATATCAAAATCTGAAACAGGGAATTTCTTTTGTGGAAATCGTTTCAAATTGTCCTTCCGGATGGAAGATGACACCAATACAGGCGAATGAATGGATGGTGGAAAATATGTTTCCCTTTTATCCTCTTGGGGATATAAAAATCCCTGAAGTAAAACCGGAAGTACAAGTTGAACAAAAAAAGGGAGATGTTTTACACAATTCGTTTAATCAGATTAACAAGGATTCTAAACAGGTAAAATATTGACATATGACTGAAGAAATAATAATTGCCGGCTTTGGTGGACAAGGTGTTCTTTCGATGGGAAAGATATTGTGCTATTCAGGTGTTATGCAGGGGCAGGAGGTAAGCTGGATGCCTTCATATGGTCCTGAAATGCGTGGTGGAACAGCTAATGTGACCGTTATCCTGAGCGATGACCGCATCAGTTCACCTATCCTCAATGCATTTGATACAGCCATTCTGCTTAACCAGCAATCGTTGGATAAATTTGAGAATACCGTAAAACCAGGGGGAACATTATTATATGACAGTAACGGAATTTCCCGGCATCCCGAACGAAAGGATATAAATATATACCGGGCTGATGGTACTGAGGAAGCTGCTAAAATGGAAACAACCAAGACATTTAACATGATTATGTTGGGAGCTTACCTGAAAATTAATCCCATCGTTAACCTGGATAATGTTACAAAGGGATTAAAAAAATCCTTACCCCCACGGTATCACCACCTTATTCCCCTGAACGAAAAGGCTATTAAAATAGGCTTGGAAGTCGTACAGGAAATCCATAAGATCTGATACCGTTCAGCTTTTCCCGTCCCATCGGGATTCATCATTGAACATTCTAAATTCTACATTTAATATCCGGCTTTGTTTTCATCCTGTCCCGATAATTATCGGGATCGGGATTATAATTTAACGTGAGTTCGATTTATTAAATATTACGATGCTGTCGGATGTTTCCATCCGACAGTTAATAATATGGCAAGATTTTAATTACTCCAGTATTCAATGTCAGGTGGAAACCTGCCTGAGGCAGACAGGCACCTGACATCATGTAACGAAATAAGGTTTTAACGTTACCTACTATAGAAATGCATTTCCTTTATGTATGTATAAACCTCTTCAGGTAAATAATAACTTACATCCTTTCCCTTCCTTATGGCTTTCCGGATAAAGCTTGATGAGATTTCCATTCGCGGTGCTTTTACTATATGGATTTTCCTTTCTTTACGAAAACTTGAAATTTTATGCCTGTCTTCAGATTTTCCTCTGGTACGCGGGTAAACATAAAACTCATAATGTTCAATTAATTCCTTAAAATTTTTCCATTTTTTCAGGGTGTATAAATTATCTTCACCCATAATCAGCGAAAATTTTTTTTTGGGATGTTTCTCTTTTAAGTAAGTTAAGGTATCGATGGTATAGGAAGGTTTTGGCAGTTTAAATTCAATATCGGAAACCTTTAATTTCGAATTTTCTCCGATTGCCCTTACCGCCAGCTCGTAACGAAAATAATCTGCCAAAAGGGAAGATCTTTGCTTTAAGGGGTTTTGCGGACTGATGACAAACCAAACCTGATCCAGACCGGTGAATTCAACCATATAATTGGCAATGGCTAAATGACCAATATGAATCGGATTAAACGAGCCGAAATATAAACCTACGTTCATTTATTATGTTATTTTCCTGCAGAATTTTGTTTTCCGCCAGTGGTCGGACGGGATTTAGTACGATTTTTAGTGAATTGCTAAATTACTCGCTTCGCTCATGAGATCGCCCCGATACCCGATAGCTATCGGGTATCGGGTATCGGGGCTAAGTTGTTAAATGGTTATATTGCTGCAAAATTAAATTAACAATTTAACAATTTAACAATTGAGCAATTTAACAATTTATTATTTGATTGTCTCAGGTAATTGCCCTTGGGGCATGGTCCTGTGTTACGTTAGGAATTAATAAACTCTTTTACTACTCTTATTGCTTCTTTATAGGTTTCTTGTAGATTTCTATTTATTATAATTATATCAAACTTCCCCATAAAGCTCATTTCTTTTTTTGCTTTCGCGAGTCGTTTTTTAATGCTTTCGCTGCTGTCGGCCGAGCGTTTTTTTAGCCGTTTTTCAAGTTCTTCCATGGAAGGAGCCATAATAAAAACAGTCAGGGCATGCTTCTTGTACTTCCTCTTTATTTTCAATCCGCCTACAACATCCACATCGAAAATTGCATGTTTCCCTTTCTCCCGGATTCTGTTTATCTCACTTTTCAGGGTACCATAAAATCGGCCTTTGTAAACTTCCTCCCATTCGATAAACTCATGGTTTTTTATCTTTTCCCTGAATTTATCCACCGTAAGGAAATAGTAATCCTTACCATCTGTTTCCTTTTCCCGTTTCTGACGGCTGCAGGCTGAAACGGAAAATTCCAGATCCAGATTCTGGCGCAGGAGATGCCTAACTATGGTTGTCTTTCCCGCACCCGAAGGAGCTGAGAAGATGATTAGTTTGCCGTTTGAATGCATTTTAGTCTTTTTTACGGTATTCTGTTGTTATTTGCTTCGCTGCCTGCCCCGTAAAATACTTTTTACCGGGATCATTCGATTGTCATTTGCTTCGCGTCATTCATGGTCATTTATTCGCTGCCGCTCGTATCATTAAGTCGCTCACCCTATGAAACAGCAACTTCGTGCTCCTGCCAACTGTTGCTTGATACTGTTCTCTGTTTTTGGTTTTAACGCATTATAAAAAGGAATTTCAGTAAAGTTTCTGATTAATTGTTCCATAAGCTATTTTAATTCTTTTATTTCCCGGTTAATAAATTCTTCCAGTTGTTTTTTATCAGGTAATTGAACTAGGTATTTCTCCAATTTCCTTTTATACATTCCAGTTCGTAGAAAGTTCGTTTCAGGGTGTCAGAAATTTTTATTAGTTCAGACAAATGAGAAAAAGATAAGTTCGAAATTATCTTTTGCGGTAGTATTTGTACCTCTTTTAAATTTTTATCATTTTGTGCAGACAGTGTCTGCATTTTTTCAATGTATTTGTATTCAGATAATTGTGCAGACAGCGTCTGCATTATTGCGTTTTTTTGTAAAAAGTCAGTCAGTGACTGACTAATTTGAGGATAAGATAAATAGAACTGTCTGAAAAGTTTAAGGTTTCTTGAAGAAAGTCCTTTTACATTGAGGTTTTCAGCAAGTTTATCAACAATTGCTGCACCATATTTTGCCCTATCTTCACCATTTTGCTCATATTCTACAATGTAATAGCCAATCAACCAATTACGAACAGTTAAAGATTTGTTTACTGCATTTGTTGCAACTTTTTGCAAAGCAATGTGTACTCTTGATATGTTTTGGGTTAATTGTTTAAAATACATTACTCTCAATTTATTAAAAACCAGGCGATTAAATCAAAAAGAAGAACTACTTAATTACCACCTAATTACAACTTAATTACAATTGAATTACCACTGAATGACAACTGAATGACCATTGAATGGCTACTGAATAACCAAATAATAACGACTCGGAGAGTCGTTCTACAATCCTGTCCTCAACGTCCTGCTCTCCGATCTCCGCTCTTCGCCTTTTGCTCTTTACCCTTTCATCTTTCATCCTTCCAAATGCTCCATGCTTTTTTCTCCAAACTCTGCCAGGTCTCCCTTCCCTTCTAGCCTAGCCGCAGACCCTGGCAGGTTTTACCTTTTACTGTTCATTGTTCTTTGTTCCATTCCCAGCCGAATACAATTCGGCTCTACTGAACTGGTTTCTGGCCTGCCCCGTTCACCCCGTTGGATTTATTGATTTATCCTACGGGGTAAAATGCGACAAAGGAACATATTTCACTGGGGTTCCTTGTTTCTGGTTAAAAACTCACTTCATAAATCGTTAATCGTTAATCGAATGTTCGTTATTTGTCAATTTTATCGTCTCTAAATCCTATGGCCCCACTCTCTAACACAACAACTTTATCTAACAATTTCCCAAAGGGACAAGTAACAATTTAGCCATTTAACAATTCCTATTTTATACGTATCGGAATTTCAAA
>Ga0209986_10004678_pt1 | contig 11543 bp, 10 predicted proteins | sample BlataG_FD_183168 | JGI IMG/M metagenome (GOLD analysis project Ga0209986, IMG submission 183168) | Deep subsurface microbial communities from Black Sea to uncover new lineages of life (NeLLi) - Black_00105 metaG (SPAdes) (version 2) | ecosystem: Environmental > Aquatic > Marine > Oceanic >...
AAGATCTTTAATAACAAAAGATAAAGAAGTAAAAAATGATATAAATCATATTATTGAGAAAATTAAAAATACAAAAATGTAGATAACTACTACTTTTTAAACACTTTCTCCACATACATCAAATTTAAAATAACTCTTAAAGGATTATATAGATACCTCTCGTTATCCCAAATTCCACATACCCTACTATATAGTCTAACTTTTTATTATAGATTTATTAGTATTAGTAATAATAGATATTTAAAATATGAGAGAGTATAATCAAAAAAAGATAGATAAAAAATGGCAAAAGATATGGCAGAAGACGAAACTTTATAAGACACTTACAATTAAAAATAAACCGAAGTTTTACTGTTTAGATTTTTTTCCATATCCATCAGGGAATGGTCTCTCTGTTGGACACCTGCGTAATTATATACCAACCGATGTAATCTCTAGATATAAAAGGATGAGAGGGTTTAATGTCTTGCACACAATGGGGTGGGATGCCTTTGGGCTTCCAGCAGAAAATGAGGCAATAAATAAAGGGCTCCATCCAAAAATCACAGTTCCGAAATATATAACAAATTATAAACGACAACTTTCTATAGTTGGTCTCTCATACGACTGGGAAAGAGAAATAAATTCATCCTCTCCTGACTACTATAAATGGACACAATGGTTTTTCCTTCTTTTGTATGATAAAGGACTTGCATATAAAGCGTTATCTTTTGTAAATTACTGCCCAAAATGTGGGACAGTGCTTGCAAGAGAAGAAGTGGAGGGTAATACCTGTTGGAGATGTCATACAGAGGTTAAAAAAATAAAAAAAGAACAGTGGTTTTTTAAGATAACCGCGTATGCTGATAGGCTACTTAAAGACCTTAAACTGGTTGACTGGCCTGAAAATATAGTGGAGATGCAGAAAAACTGGATAGGATATAGTGAAGGTGTAGAATTTAAAATACCCGTAACTGGATTAAAAACAAAGTTAAGCGTGTTCACCACAAGACCTGATACAATATATGGTATGACATATGTGGCGGTGTCACCGGAACATCCAATAGTAAGACAACTCGTGAGTCCTAACAGGAGGGATGAAGTAGATAAATTTATGCGGATGGTTGAAAAAGAGTCGGAGATAGAGAGGCTTTCAAAAGAGAAGGAACCCTTAGGTGTATTTACAGGTAGTTACGCGATAAATCCATCAGATAATGAGACAATTCCTATCTATCTCGCTGATTATGTTTTATCTACATATGCTACTGGTGCGATTATGGCGGTTCCGGCACATGACGAGAGAGATTTTATTTTTGCAAAAAAGTATAAACTTCCGATAAAAGTTGTAATACAAAACACGGAACACGGGCTACAGAATGAAAATATGGAGTGCGCATATACAGGAGAAGGCATTATGGTGGAATCAGCTGAGTTTAGCAATCTTCCATCAGATGAGGGCAGGCAGAAGATTATAGAATATATAGAGGGTCTTGGTATAGGAGAACGAGTAACTTACTATAGACTTAGAGATTGGCTTATATCTCGTCAAAGATACTGGGGCGCACCTATACCCATAGTTTACTGTGAAAAGTGTGGTGAAGTTGCTGTGAGAGACCTCCCTGTTCTATTGCCAGATGTTGACGACTACAAACCATCTGGCACAGGAGAATCTCCTCTGGCGGGCATTTCTGAATTTGTTCATACCACCTGTCCGGTATGTGGTCAGGAGGCGAAAAGAGAAACAGATACAATGAGTGGATTTGCCTGTTCATCGTGGTATTTCTTAAGGTTTGCGTCTACAAAGTACGATAAGGCACCATTTGACAAGAAAGAAGTGGAATACTGGCTTCCTGTTGACCTTTATGTCGGCGGTGCAGAGCATGCTGTGATGCATCTTCTGTATGCCAGATTCTGGACAAAAGTGATGTACGATGCTGGGCTTGTCAACTTTGTTGAACCATTTTTAAGGTTGAGAAATCAGGGAGTGGTTCACGCTCCAACAGGAAAGAGGATGTCAAAGTCAAGGGGGAATGTGATAACCCCTGATGAGATAGTGGAAAGGCACGGTGCAGATGCACTGAGGCTGTATGAGCTCTTTATGGCTCCATTTGATCAGCCTGTCGTATGGGATACAAATGGGATAATCGGGCAGGAGAGATTTTTGAAGAGAGTCTGGAAGTTCGTTATTGGAAGAGAAAACAGTGTAGTGCAAGGCGGTAGTACTACAAAAGATGAGGTTGTCTCATCGCTTCATAGAACCATAAAAAAGGTTACGGAAGATATAGAGGCGTTTAAGTTCAACACCGCAATTGCATCTATTATGGAGTTTATGAACAAGATATATAATATCTCTATGGATGATGCTACCCACAGGGAGGTTGCTGAGAACCTGATTCTAATTCTTTCTCCGTTTGCCCCCCATATATGTGAGGAGTTATGGCAGATTTTGGGAAAGAAAGGCAGTGTTACACAGATGCCGTGGCCCGACTATAGCGAGGAACTTGTAAGAGAGGAGTTTGTGACGATCCCTATTCAGGTTAACGGCAAGTTGAGAGCGACACTTGAAGTGAAAAAGGGAACCGCAAGGGAGGTAATAGAAAAACTTGCCAGGGAACGGGTAAAGAAGTGGATTGTAAAAGGTATAAAGAGGATAGTGTATATCCAAGACAGGCTCATAAACATTGTAGTGCGGTTAGATTAAAGATTTCAGATTGTAGATTGTAGTATTTTTTACCACAAAGGACACAAAGAACAAGGATAAAGGAAAAAGGGAAAAGGAAAAAGGAAAAAAGTATCTAATGACTTAGTAACCAATAACAATTGACTATTGACCAATGACAAATGACCATTTCAGTATGAATATTCTGATTAGTGAGGATAATATAAGAGAGAGGGTAAAGGAACTTGTAGAGGAGATAATCTCCGATTTTGTGTATAATGAGACTACTATCGTTGCAGCCCTCAAAGGAAGTTTTGTCTTTCTTGCTGATATTATTAGAGAGTTCCATCGCAAGGGGTCGGAACTCATTGTTGAGTTTATAGATGTTTCATCTTATAGCGGAACAACCGTATCGCAGGGCAATCCTTTGATCAGAGAGTTTAAAAGACCATCTGTATGTGGGAGAAATGTCCTGCTTGTGGACGACATCCTTGATACAGGCCATACCCTGTCTAAATGCAAGACAATATTAGAGAACGAGCATCCAATGGTATTGAAGACCTGCGTTTTTCTCGTGAAGGATGTGAAAAGGTTGGTTGACATCACTCCAGACTACTTTGGGTTCACCATAGAAGATAAATTTGTCGTTGGATACGGGTTGGATTATGATGGGAAGTTCAGGGAACTTCCATATATTGCAGAGATAGAAGAAATATCAACATCTATCTGAGGAGGAGGGAGTTATATGGCAACAAGAAAGATATCAATAAAGGGGATTGACCAGAGACTGCTCTTCGGGGAGAAAGGAGTAAATGTAAAACTTATGGAGAAGATATTCCACTCTAGGATATTTGCCCGAGGAGATTGGATTATCCTGAAGGGTGATAAGGATGTGGTTGACGATGCAAGGGATAGGATAGCAAAACTGGTTAACAAGGCAAAGAGCGGGAAGCTTGTGGATGAAGATGATGTTGTGGGCGGTGGGATATGGGATGCAAACAAGGAAAGGAAAGGTGGTGAGATATCACACCTATACGGGAGGAAGGGTGAGATACTGCCAAGAACTTCCGGACAGAAAGAGTACCTCATTGCTATGGAGAAGTATGATGTGGTGATTTGTATAGGTCCTGCAGGAACAGGGAAGACATTCCTCGCTGTAGCAAAGGCAGTGCAGGCATTGAGATGCGGAGATGTGGAGAGGATAATCCTCACCCGTCCAGCTGTTGAGGCAGGAGAAAGACTTGGATTTCTTCCCGGAGACTTCAAGGAAAAGGTAGACCCATACCTTCGTCCACTTTATGATGCACTATACAGTATGCTTGAAGGGGAAAAGATAAGGAGACTTATAGAAAATATGGTTATAGAAGTTGCCCCTCTTGCATATATGAGAGGGCGTAATCTGGATAGTGCGTTTGTCATCCTTGATGAAGCACAGAATACCACGAAAGGACAGATGAAGATGCTGCTTACCCGTCTTGCGCCCGATTCAAAGGCTGTTATCACAGGAGATATTACCCAGATAGACCTACAAGGAGATGAACAATCAGGACTTGTACATATAACCAAGATATTGAATGATGTTGAAGGGGTTGGCTTCTGCTGGATGGCAGATGATGATATAGTAAGACATAAACTTGTAAAGGATATAGTGAGGGCTTATGAAAAGAATGATAAGAAGAGAGAGGATAACGCTGTTTTTGAAAAATCCTCTAACGCATAAGGTATTCCTTTTTGTAGGGGTAATTATTATGCTCAATCTCCTCTACCCTGCCAGAAGACAGGGCGTTCCTGTATTAAAAGAGGGCGATATTGTCAGTAAGGATTATATAGCTCCTTATACTTTCGCTATAAGAAAAAGCAAGGTAGAACTTGAGAATGAGAGAAGACAGGCAATGGAATCTATTGCTCCTATCCTTCGTGTTGACGAGGATGTAGCTGGCGAATGCCTGCAGCGCCTGGCCCTTTTCTTTCAGAACTACGAAGGAGTAGATTCGCTTACGAGGATGACAATAGAGGCGAACAAGAGAGATTTTAAACGACTGGCGGAGAAGATAATTACGCAGATTATGGGAAAGGGTGTTATGGATGACCTACATTCCATAGATTTTGGCTCCAAGAGAGAGGTTGTTGTGAAGAGAAAGGGTGGTGAAGAGACAAGGACCGACATTCTTGATATTGAATCTGCGATTATGTTTACAAAGGAGAAAGGAATGGAGCTTCTCGGGGGGGATGAGGAAAAGGTAAGGGCACTCGTTGAGGTAGTAAGGCACTCTATAAAGCCAAACCTGATTTATATGAAAGACATAACAGAGGAGAAGAGATATCTTGCAGCAGAAGTAGTGAAGCTGACGAAAGGAGTCGTTTTAAAGGGGGAAATGATAGCAAGGGCACACGACCCCATCACAAAGGAGGCAATAGAAAAGTTGTCTTCACTTGCCATTGAGACCGGTGGGAAGAAGGTTAACACTGAAATTTTTGGAAGAAATCTTCTCTTTGTGCTTTGTATGTTGGTTTTTCTTGTCCTATTATACTTTGTTAAGAGAGGGGTATTATTTGATACGAGGAAGTTGTTACTCATAGCGATAGTCTGGTTGCTTATCGTTTTTGTTTCGAGTGTTGTGGCGCGAAGTGGATTTTCTCCTTATGTAATTCCTGTTGCTATGGGAAGTGTTCTGGTTACGATACTCATTAGTGGGGGGACTGCTATAGCCGCTGTTGTCCCTCTGTCTTTCCTGTTGGCTATGTTTATAGGATCGGGGACAATCGGGGCTCTGTTTACTTTGCCTGTTGGGGTGTTATCCATCTTTGTTGCAAGCAAGGTAAAGAAGTTTTCGGATTTTTCAAAGGCAATTCCCCTTTTGGCAATTATATCTATTGTTATTACTTTCATCTTTGAACTATACAAGAGAATGGATTATGGGACTATAGTTACTTCTCTTGGGTTTTCAGCACTCGGTGGTATCGGTAGTGGTGTGCTGGCGCTTGGGTTACTGCCCCTTTTTGAGAGAGCATTCAGTATAACTACGGACCTCACATTGGTAGAGCTCACGGACTTAAACAGACCTCTCCTTACGGCATTATCTATACAGGCGCCGGGTACATATAACCATTCCATATTGGTTGCCTCTATGGTTGAGAGTGCTGCATCCAGTGTGTTTACAAATTCCCTGCTTGCAAGAGCGGGAGCTTACTATCATGATATAGGAAAGCTGAAGAACCCTCTTTATTTCATAGAGAATCAGAAAGAAACAGAGAATCCCCATGATACCCTGAGACCCAAGATAAGTGCAAGCATACTACGCATGCATGTAAAGGATGGCGTGGAGAGGGCAAAAAGGGAGAGATTACCATCAGAGATTATAGATATTATTAAGGAGCATCATGGGAAGACTCTTATGGAGTCCTTTTATTACAAAGCAAAAGAGGAGGATCAGGATGTAAACCAGGAAGATTTCAGATATGAGGGTCCCTCTCCACACACGAAGGAGGCCGCGCTTGTTATGCTGGCAGATGCAGTTGAAGCGTCTGTCCGAAGTCTTGAAAAGCCAACATCAATCAGAATAAAGGAACAGATAGAAAAAATAATCCACAAGAGGATGGACGAGGGCGAATTAGATAATGTTGATCTCACAATGCAGGACTTGAAAAAGATAAAGGATGCATTCTATCCAATACTCATAGGGGTTTTTCACCCAAGGGTCGCATACTCAGAAAATAAAGACAACAGACTTGAGACTTAAGACCAGAGACCCTGTTTCGTAGACCGTGCCCGTAGTCCGTGGAGTTGGCTAAACGGCCTACGGATGGCGAATAACGGTTGGCTTTTATTTTTGTCTTATGTCTTGGGTCTTTAGTCTGTATTTTTACATTTTGATCTTTCTTTTATGGGGGGTGTGATGAGAAATAAGATAGTAACCCTTATTTTTGTCTGTCTTGTGGTTTCTATGCCTCTTTATGCCCAATATTTTATAGATTCTCCTTCCCCGGGGATGATGTTACAGGGGGACTATTCAGTATCTATGAGGATTGGGCCTGAGGGGAGTTTACTTGCCAGACTCTCGAGTGTCCCGTTTCAGGGGCTCTCTATCGGGATCTCTTACGGAGGTGAAAAGATACTTGGATATGAAGACCCGCTGTTTTACAGAAATCCTGGCATTGAAGTGAGGGTGCTTGTTTTGGAGGAGGTATCCCTTATCCCTCGTGTTATTCTGGGCTTTGATTCTCAGGGATATGACTGGGACGATAAGGAGGACGATTTTGAAGTGAGATCGAAAGGGATATACGGACTTTTGGGTAAGGATATTGGTATGTTTCAAAGTGGTGTTGGCGTAAACTACAACACAAAAGATGGGGAAACAGGTTTCTTTGGCGGTGTAGCCTTTAATCTTTCTTCTTCGTTCAGCATTGTGGGGGATTATTCCATTTATCCTGCTGGAGAAGCCTGGAATTTGCTCGGGCTCGGGGCAAGAGTAAATTTTGAGGGTGTGCTTCTTCAATTCGCATTTAGAGATGTAACTGGAGAGAAAATAGGCAGGGCGCTGGATTTGGGTTACACCGGATGCTTCTGAGGGGAACATAGGGTCTTCGGGTCATTGAGTCTTAGTGTCTTTGTGTCTTGGTGGTGGAAAAGATTAACCACAAAGGCACAAAGAGCACGAAGTTCACGAAGAAAAAATAAATAAAAATTTAAAAAACCTTGGTGCCTTTCTTAGTGTCTTGGTGCCTTAGTGGTGAAATAAACTTTGTGTCTTGGTGGTGTATGAAGATAAAACTTATAACATTTGATCTTGATGGCACACTTGTAAAGTATGAAAACTCACAGTGGTATGGCTCCTGGGATGCCATTGGTTATGCTGCAGGATTGAAGAGAGAATTTGACCAACTCACTGCTTACTATCTTCCACGGTTAGAGTTATACGAGAAATGGGTGAGTGCAAACGCAAGACTTCTCGAGGGTATATCTGTCAAGAGGGTTGAGAAGGGAATTTTCCCTCCTCCTTACAGCAAGGGCGTAAGAGTTATCATACCAAAAATTAGAGGGAGATACAGAACTATGATACTCTCAAGTGGGGTGGACCTTGTTGCCGAGAGGGTACAGCATGATTTTGGCATAGACTACTGCTTATCAAACAGGCTTTTAAGGAGGAATGGTGTGTTTACAGGTGAGGCGGTCTGTGATGTTCCGCTTTTTAAAAAACTTGATATTCTTAACGAGATGATAGAGAAATATGATATATCCTTAAGTGAGGTCTGTGCAGTAGGGGATAATGAAAATGACATTCCTCTTCTTAAATCCGTTGGACTTGGCATTGCATTTGAACCGCGAACAGAAGAGGTAAAAGCCGTATCAAAATTTTCTATAACCGACTTTCGTCAACTCCCTGAGATATTGGAGGATTGTCAATAAGATATCAAAAAACCCAACAAGTACTCTCTTCAGTATTTCCTACATTAATCTCTTCACCTCGTTATATATATCTTCTTCGGCAAGACCGTATTTTCTTCGCAGTTCTTCCCAGCTTCCTGATTCTGTAAAACAGTCCTTAACACCCACCTTTGCGAGATAGCAGGGATGTTCTGAGAGAAGAACATCACCAACTGCATCCCCCAATCCACCGATAACAGAATGGTCTTCACAGGTTACAATTCGCCCTGTCTCTGCCGCCTCAAGCACTGCATCCCCGTCAATGGGTTTGATGGTTGCCATATCAAATACCTTTGCCCTGATACCTTCTTTCTTTAGTTTTTCTGCTGTCTTTAGAGCCGGATATACCATTATTCCACAGGCAATGATTGCTATATCTTTCCCATCTCTGAGCTTGGTTGCCTTGCCAAGTTTGAAATGATCTCCCTGTTTATATATAACAGGAAGGTCAGGTTTTGTGAGCCTTATATAGAACGGGCCGGGAGTATTATACGCCTCGTAGATAAAGAACCTTGTCTGTCCTGCATCTGAAGGTACTATAACCCTCATATTAGGGATAACTCTCATTATTGCTATATCCTCGGCAGCATGATGCGAAACTCCGTCTGCGCCAACGGATACTCCCCCATGTGTGGCGACTATCTTTACAGAGAGATTTGGGTAAGAGATAGCACTTCTCACCTGCTCCCATGCCCTACCTGTTGCAAAGAGGGCAAATGTAGACGCAAATACCACCTTGCCGGATGAGGCAAATCCAGCAGCTGTCCCCATCATATCTGCCTCGGATATTCCCATATCAAAAAAGCGTTCTGGAAATTCTTTCTTAAATTTTATTGTCCTTGTGGAGAAGGCGAGATCTGCATCAAGAACCACTATCTCTTTATGCATCCTTCCAAGCTCCACAAGCGCCTCTCCGTAGGCATTTCGTAAAGACGCTAATTTATCCATAGCTCTATATTTCAGACATAAGACCAAAGACCGAAGACAAAAGACAAAACAGCCCAATAATACAATAAATGCAACCAGCCCAACCAACTACAGCAGCACATAACTCCATGACACCCAACACCTTTTACCTATCAAGCGTCTTCACTCTGTGATCTTAGTTCTTTCAATATCTCCTCGAAACAATTCAAAAAATCTTTACCTTTGACAGTTGCATCGAACCCCTTTAACCATCTTCTTATGTAAGGTATATTAAATTTTGGATTTTTTAGAATTATTGACTTCACATCTTCTATATCTCTGGGTCTCCCCGAAAAAATTTTGTGAATTATGACATCCTCTACTGAAGCGAAATTCAAAAATACGCCTTTTAGCTTTATTTTATTCGCTCTTTTTATGGCCTGTCTTTCATAAGGTGTATAGGAAAAAATAAAATCTATTCTTATATTGCTTATCTTATCTCTTACTGGTAAGACATATGTCTCTCTAACAAAAGATTCTGAGTCTTCTGGTATGGTAATAGCACCTATATCATCAACAACAGTTAAAAGTTTTGACAATTTGTCAGTGTTTATACCGAGTGTTATGTCAATATCTCTTGTTAGTCTTGGCTCGCCATATAAAAGCACTGCCTGCCCCCCAATTATCATATAAGGAATAGAGGCATTATCTAACGCACCTCCAATTTTTACAATCAGTTGTTCAAACATGAGTTCAGAATTTGTGCTACTTTAATATCTGTTTCAATACCCTCCATAGGGTCACGAAAAGGTAGAACTCCAAGGGCTACTGCCTCTCTCCACATAGACTCAAAGAGCTTAAGAGCGCAAGAGTAAGAAAATTTCTGTTTTTTAATCTCTTGGCGGTTAAGTTCTTCTAAAATTTTGGCGTTTTTAACCATTTTTCCCTTTTTTAACAGGGATTGAAAGAGATTTGTATGAGAATATATTTAAGTCATCTCTGCCTGCCGAGGACACTCCGATGTCCATTAATAAGCAAATGGAGTGTCCCGCCTTGGCGGGGCTAAAGTATAACTTGCTTTTGTCTGTGGTCTGTTGTCTTCTGTCTATTGTCTCTGGTCTTGCTGCTTCTGCCAGTCCAAGTAGTCACCAGTTCTCCTGTAACTGAACACCTCCGCATCAGGGGGTAGGGCCTGTTTGAACTTGTATATCAAGGAGAGTTGCTGGCGAAGGTGTATTGGAATTGTCAGGGCGGGCATAACACCATTTACCGCGTCTACTGCGCCACCCCACCCTATCTCTTTTAAGCTCGGTTCCATGACCACAAAGAGAATGTCAGTTCTTTTCTTTTTCAGGATTTGGATTACATTATTGAATATCTCTTTTGTCTGTTTTTTTATATCTTCGTCAAGGTCCTCCCAGAGCCATAGTGCAAGGTCACCGGGAAAGAATAGATGTATCCCTTTATGTTCTATGAAGAAGGAGAGCCCTATATCAGTTGATGGCATGGCTTCAATTTTTGTTCCTTCTATATCAATGCAATCACCGGGTTTCATAGGATAACACTTATTCTCCATACCTTTTGTGTAATCGGGGAAGAGGTCAAATACACCATCTGAAAATATCAGGTTTGAACTGCGAATTCTTTTTGCAAGTTCTTTAATTTTGGGGCTAAAATGGTCAGGATGTGAGTGGGACGAGAAGAATAGCACCTTCTTTTTTGTATCTATATAAGGTTCTATGTCAACTTCTTGTAAGAAAAGATCAACGGATGCGAGGGCATCAAAGTCAGGATAGTCAAAAACCATAACCACTTCCTCGTCCGTGACTACAAAACAACTATGGATTATATAAGTTATACGCACATAACTCCTTTATATGGGACGCAGATGCACGCAGAAAAACAGGATAAAGAATTTACTGCAAAACCATAGAAAGTTTCTATGCGAGACACCCAATTCCCTTTTTTTAACCCTGCTTCTGAGGCAAAAAGAAGATATATAAAAAATCTTGTTAATCTGCGTCCTAAAAAGCAATGCCATTTTCAAATCCCAATTCTTTTAATGCCCTGTCTGCCTCCTCTCTCGTTGGCGCCTTTCCGTGCCATTCCAGTCTTCCTTCCATAAATGAAACTCCTTTTCCCTTTACTGTATGGGCAATTATCATAGTTGGTTTTCCTTTAGTCTTTCCTGCCTCTTCAAACGCCTTTTTAAGCCCCTCAAATGAGTGTCCATCAATATCAAGTACATTCCATCCAAATGCCTCCCATTTATCCTTAAAGGGAAGAGGATTTTTGATATCCTCTATCCTTCCATCTATTTGGAATTCGTTATAGTCAAGTATACAGCATAGATTGTCAAGAGCATATCGCGCAGAGGTCATAGATGCCTCCCATATCTGTCCTTCGTTTGTCTCACCATCCCCTATTATACAGTACACCCTGTAAGACTTCCCGTCAAGTTTTGCTCTCATTGCGCATCCATTTGCAAATGAAAGTCCCTGCCCGAGTGAACCACTTGATGCATCAACACCTGGTGTATCTGGTGCATACGGATGACCCTGAAGTCTGGCTCCA
>Ga0209986_10004681_pt1 | contig 11540 bp, 10 predicted proteins | sample BlataG_FD_183168 | JGI IMG/M metagenome (GOLD analysis project Ga0209986, IMG submission 183168) | Deep subsurface microbial communities from Black Sea to uncover new lineages of life (NeLLi) - Black_00105 metaG (SPAdes) (version 2) | ecosystem: Environmental > Aquatic > Marine > Oceanic >...
GATCATGGAGATACGTGTCTGGTGGAACGACACCATGGTGCACTCTGTCACCTATCCATTGCACGGTTTCAGAGTTCACTTTTGAACTGAAATACGGTTCGCTTTTGAACTGCTCCTAACAGTCCGAGACAGCAAGACGTTCCGCGCTCTCCAGATTCCTGCTCACTGAATCACGTGGGGAGCCTCTTTGCCAACGCAGGGTGTTAGTGGGAGATACATACTCTCTAAGATGCCCGAGCTTCTGCTTCACCAAATCAGCTTTCGTGGGCATATTCCCCTGGGTTCCCTCCGCTAACAATACGTCGTTTACCTTTCTACGTCAAGCTGCGCGCCACTCTGGACTTGCGCAGGGAAAGGACTTCACAGGGCCCTATGAGTAGCAGGCGCTGAGTCAATTGGTCTTACTCATTAGGGCTAGCCAAAGCCCGGACGGGCTCACTCATTCAATTCAGGCTCAACCTCATCAGCACAGACGTTCCAACCCCACCATGTGTTGCATTTCCCCAGATGGATGTTCATATGTGTTGTGGTCTATTACTGGACGAATCTGCTGCGGAACCCCGTACTGTGCCAGGAGACCGTTACAAAGAATGAAGGAAGCTGGGTGCGGGCTTCGCCCGTAGATTCGTAGTCCGGGCACGAACCGAATGGCTGCGATGGAACGCATAACAATGCGCTTTCAGTCCTGGCAAACAGATAGCGGGACTTCGCTCTGCCGAACGGACAGCAGGACTCCGCACGTGACTGCGATGCACGGCTGGTCAAATGGCGTCTTCCAAGGCAATAATACGCTTCCCCCCTCTCATCCGGTGCGCCAAGCGACGGGTCTCCTAAACGCAGTACGAGAGTCCTGGTCAGCCTTTGAAGCCGACGGGGTGCTGGGAATACGAGGTACTCGCAGAATGGAAAGGATGTGAGATGTTCCTCGACTGCTGGTGCCGCTGTGGGTACCCTGTATCCGCTCACTCCATGTATTCGCGCAACTGGCGCCTGCGGCTGGGATGCCGCAGGCGGGCGAGCGCCTCACGTTCGATCTGCCGGATGCGCTCGCGGGTCAAGCCGAATTTCGCCCCCACTTCTTTCAGCGTGTAGGCGCGGCCGTCTTGCAGCCCAAAGCGCAGGCGGAGGATGCGTGCTTGACGTGGCCTCAGTGTAGCCAGGATTTCCTCCATCTTTTCAGCTAGCAGGCTCTCCGTGGCCATATCAGAGGGCGTAGGGCTGTCGTCGTCTCCAATGAACTGGCCCAATTCACTGTCCTTTTCCTTGCCGACGGGCTTCTCCAAGGAAAGCGGCCGGCGCGAGACCTTGAGCAGCCAGCGCACTCGGGCAGGGGTGAGATGCATTGGACCGGCAATTTCCTTCGGCGTTGGCCTGTGCCCGCTCGTCTGCTCCAAGTGCCGCGCAGTGCGGTACACCTTGCGAATGCGGTCTCCAACATGAGAGGGCAAGCGAATGACACGGCCTTGCTCAGCCAATGCGCGGGTGACGCTCTGGCGAATCCACCACGTGGCGTAGGTGCTGAACTTGCAGCCGCGGCGGTAGTCGAACTTTCCGACTGCTTTCATCAAGCCCAAGTTACCTTCCTGGATCAGGTCCAGGAAGGGCACCCCTTGGCCCATGTAGCGCTTGGCGATGCTGACGACCAAACGGGTATTGGCTTTGATCAGATGCGCTCGCGCATTGTTTGCCATTTCAACCTGGCGCAGGTACCTTTGGCGGAGGTAGGGTTTCTGCCCGCCCTTTTGGAGTCGTCGCTGCGCAATCTTGCCGCGCTCTATTTGCATGGCCAAGCGGACTTCTTCCTCACGCTTCAACAAGGGGACGCTGGCCATCTGCTTCAAGTACAGGCTGATAGAGTCATGGCTGTTGATGCCGCTGAGGTCAAACGCCTTGTGCACTTGTTGCTTCTCTGGTTCCTTCGCTTTCGGGGGTGCTGGCTGATCCTTCTGTCCGTCAGGTGTGATGATCTCGATGCCCTGGTCGTAAAGGTACATCATGAGATCTTCCAACTGCGGGAGGTTCTTCTCTGCCTCTGGAAAGAACTCGATCACATCGTCTACGGTGAGGTAGCCCTGCTCTTCCGCTTTGTCAATCAATTGCTGCGCTGGATCCAGAGGCTTCTCTTTCGGTTTCAACCTGACATGACTCATTTCGCTATCCTACCTGTATCTTTCCGACCGGCCCGCATCAGCTTGTGCGTCTCCCAAGTAATGTCTCATTTCTTCGGCTGGCGCAAGCCCAGAAGCCTCCGCACGCGGCTGCGATCCGACTTGGCCACCGGTAGATCCTTGTCCAGAGAGCGAAGAACCCGTTTTGATTTCCTCCGGCGCAGGTGGCTGCGTCGCTGTTTCAATCGCCGCAGCTTTCCTTTACCGGTGATCTTGAAGCGCTTTGCAGTCGCTTTATGTGTTTTCATCTTGGGCATAACTGTGTTATATCCTCCTGTAACTGACCCGCAAGGCCTGGGCTGTGTTGACCTAGTAAACTGGCTTTGCAGTACGACTTGCGGTTCTGTGGCCTTGCTTGCTTTACCTCGACCAAGCTTCAATCTCGTCCACCATCCGAAGTGCGATTCTCTGCTTCCGTTCGTCGACCTCAAGGACGCGTACGAGCATTGAAGACCTCACCTCTAGATCTACCCAGGTAGCTTTGCCACCAGGCATCTCCGAGACATGGACCAAGCCCTCGACCCTTCGCCAATATCAACGAAGGCGCCAAATGATACCACGCCTGTCACAGTTCCCTTTACTACGTCGCCCTCCATCAGGTTCTTCGTTACGCGTTCCCAGGGATTGGGTAACAACCGCTTCCGACTTGGCGCGATGCGCTCCTGCTCCCGATCGACTCTTAGAACAAGCACCTCCACCTCATCGCCTACGCTCAGGACATCGCAGGCTTTGTCCACGTACCTCCAATCCAGCTCTGAAATGTGGATCAGGCCATCCACACCATCCAAATCCACGAAAGCACCAAAATCGACCAGGCTCCGTACAATCCCAGTTCGCACTTCGCCCTCGCTCAGTTCCCCAAGCAGTTGTTGGCGATTAGGGTAATTTGCAGCCCTCTCCGACAACACCAGATGCCGCCGTCGTTGATCTACCTCAAGCACCACCAGCGAGAGACTCTGGCCGACCGGCTTGGACTTCGCCTCAGGTTTGCGCGACCGCAGGCACGTTAGATGCGAGTTCGGTACAAAGCCGCGCAGACGGCCGAACGAGACAATGACACCGCCGCGATTGAAATCAGTCATTTTAGCTTGAAAAACATCCCCACTCTTCAATAGAGTCCTTGCATGCAGCCAGTCGCTGTGCTCCAAGCCCTTTCTTATCGAGACGACAATCTCCCCATCACGACCTGATTCCTTCAAGATGCAAACTGGCACGGGCGCGGTACGCATTGTTCAGACTCTCCAAATGCTCGGAGGGGACAATTTCATCCCGTTTGGTCTCTGTCAGCTGAACGACCACCTCGCTCTCGCTGATCGACAGAATGACACCTTGATGAACCGCTCCACGTAGAGGAGTGGTGTAACGATAGTCATTCTCGGCCAGTGCTGCCAGTCTTTCCTGTTGCACATTTGTATATGGTCTATCGATCATGCTCTGCGAAACCGGCGCTGCGCCTTTCGTTGTCGTTTGCGCTCACGGACGATGGCTTTGCGAAGGGCTTTGTGGCGCTTATCGCTCTTCGAAACGAAGTACCTCTTCTTCTTGACCTCGGTTAGGATCCGCGACCTCGTCACTCTCTTGCGAAAGCGCTTCAACATATTATCGAAGGATTCTCCCTCTCGCAGTGCTACTCTTACCATGCCCTAGTTGTCACCTCCCATCTTTCACCTTCCTCTACAGTCGTCAGCGCGTCTTGCCCACTATTCGGCAACCTACATAAGTCATAGTCACTCTTGATCAGCGCTGACAATTCTTCCTTCCAATCTGTGCACTATTGATCCATCACGCTCCGCGAAACATCTGGCACTGCTGTCGTTACCATTTGCGCTGCGTTCGCATGGCCTCAGGAAGAACCTTGTGGTGTTTCTCGCTCTTGGGTGCATCGAGGGGCCTTCCCGAGCTGGGTCACAATGCGAGCCCGCGCAGCCCTGTTACGGAAACCTCTCTGCATGCCACAGTCAGACGCAGCAGCTATCCTGAGACACCCCCGGATGGAAACTCGGTGTCAGTCTCAAACACTCCAGTCAAACTTGCCAAAAGCATCCGAGATCGGCGGAACCGCCCCGTTGTGAGCCCGATTAAGCAGCAGCCAACTCTCCAATACTGGCCAATTCTTCAGTGCAATGATGCTTGCCTCTGCTAATTTGTTACACAGCAGTTCACTGCTCTGTAGTTCATCCCAGTATCGCTGTAAGCCTTCAGCCACGAGCTGGGGCATCTCCTGCAGAATCTCGAGGTCGATCTCACCAAACTGATGCGTGCCTCCAGATTCTTTCTTCGTCTTTATTCCGCCGTGAGCCGCATAGTGTCCCAAGGCCGTCAGCATATCGACAGTATATTCACGGCTGCTAGTTTTGATGACAACCGTGTCGTCGTGCAACCCGATCTGGTCTGAATTCGCCAGCCACCTGAAGCCCGTCTGGAGGTCGGCGACGCTACCCCACAGATCGGAATTACCTCTGATGCAGCGTCCAAGTATCTCCACCCCAGACGAAAAGACATGATACGCCGGGATATAAGTGGTTCGCTGAGCTTTCGGAGGCTCCAGCAGATGACTGACGCTCTCGCAAATGTCATGAATCACGCCAATGACATATCCTGCTTTGATGGTCAAGGAGAAAAGGCGCGGGTTACCGCCTGCCTTCCTATTCAAGGCTTTCCATAACCGGGACTCCTTGCTCCAGTTCTTCAGCTTGACCGTAGGGGTCTTGAGCTTTACATTTGCTGGTGCCTTTGCCATGTTGTCGCCTCCTTCTCAGACTTGTGGCGAGCTCCCCAGGCCCAAGCGGCTTGAGCAGCTTGCGTCCTGGACACAATGAGCCAACTGGGTAGTTTCTGCTCTTTGTCCAGGAACTCCATTTTCTTCATCCTGCACTGGTGAGGACTTTACCTAGTGCCCAGGCAGCAGTCGCAGGTCACACCAGGTCGCGCCTGGGCGCAAGCTCCCAAACAAAACCTCAGCGGAAGGCGTGTACTTGCGCATGAATAGGTTCACGCTTTCCAGCACGAGATTCACTCTTGCCTTGTCAGATAGTTCGTCCCACTGACCATGAGCGGCATGATCTCTTAGGCGAGCCCAGCAAGCGACATCCTTCACGTCCTGTTTGGTAATGAACCCCCGCTCGTGCAGCGTCTTGGCGTATGCTTCGATTCCAGGCTTCCGCCCCGTTTGAGCCCTTCACACTCTACCCAGGTTCTCAGGAATTCTTCAAGCGCTGCAGCAACAACCATTGTAGCCGCTGCTGGATGAACGCCTCTTGATCTGAGCAAGTCATGCGCTTGACTGAGCAAATCGGACACTACATCTATCTGCGCCTTGCGCAGTCGTCTGTAGCGTTTCTCGCTCTTTGAAACAAAGCAGCGTTTCTTCTTCTTGAAATCGTTTCGGCAGACTACAAAGCGATTCCCCTCGCCCAGTACCACGCTTGTCACTCTCTAGTCATCCCCTCTCGTCGTCAACTCACTACCTGGGAATCGTGGCCGTGGCCGGTGAATCCTTGCTCGCCTCAATGAAACAGACCTGGCTAACCGCTACTCACTCCGAGTCTCGGCAGGAAACCAGGTCTGCAGCAAGGCTGGATCCAGATTATCGCGAACCGCGAGAGTTTCCGAGCGACTCCCTGGGCGGCTGCCGCGAATGGCCCGCTCAGTAGAAGGCGCTCTACTCCACCTCCACAGGCGATAGCTCCTGAGAAACCTGATCTAGTGCACCATCCAACCAGCCCAACTCTGCACGGGCCACAGACAATGCGTAGTCAAGTGCCAGGCGTTGTCCCAAATCCGCGCTTTCATCCAACGCCGCCCCAATCTGCTCCAGTGCAAGCTGATGACCGGCAACCTGCGACCGTCTCTGCTGCAGATGAGCCGTCAGTCTAGCACGCGAGAAGTTGCTGGCCAGCATCAGGCGCATCATGAAGGCCTTCATCGAAGTACCAGGGCCAACAGGTCGATCGATCCACTGCTCTAGCTCGTGCCTACCCGCGTCTGTAATGGTATAGATCTTCCTGGGCGGCCTATCCTGTCGCAGTTCGACATCCATGGTTACCAGATCGTCCTGCAGCAAGGCCCGCAAAGCAGGGTAGACACTACCAGAACTGGGACCGCCGATCAACCAGCTCAGGCTCTTTAGGAACCGCTTAACATCATAGCCAGACATCGGCTGCTGAGTCAGCAAACCCAGACTGAAGTAGCGGAGATTGATAGCGCTGCCGGACATGGCTGATTCCCCGCACAACATAGCGTTACCGGCTATGTCGTATCGATATAGGTCATACAGACATATTTTACCAGAACTCACCACGATTGTCAAATCCGCGGGAGCTCTGTCTCTCTTCACCATCACCAGATTCGGAACAATCATTATAAGTCGGATCGGCTGATTGACAACTGGCAGCAGATTGTGTACAATATAGCCATCTTAATAGCAAACTGTCCTAATCTGCAAAATTCTAGGCTGTTCGGCTGCGCCGGGGCCGGACTAGGAACTGGGCACATTGTTCAGAGCGTTGCTGAGGAAAGGATAACTTCAGCGGTGCGTAGCATCGTTTGGAGAGTAGAGACGAGCTGTTTTCTCTGAGCCTGTGTAGATCCGAGCTTTCGTTATCGTTGCAAATCTTCCCTAGATTTTTTGGCACTCGGTTTCCGACTCTACTTGGCGAGGCTGGACACACCGAGTGCTTTTTGATTTGTGCAAATAAGGTATCATGGAGGATGATCTATGAGCGAGAACCTGACTCATGTTGGAACTGTGCCATCAGAGGAAGGCGAGTCTGCCTCTGATTTGCAGGTTGAGCCAACCTCGGAAGATCAAGAGCCTACTTCCGGGGATAGACCTCGCGAGGCAGACAGGGACGAGTCGCTGATTGAGCCGACCACAGGGCGGCAAGCACCTTCTTCAACCACTGAGCTTCAGACAAGCGAGTTGCTGGCAGAAGAGGAACTGCCTGTTGCGAAGCCACAAGCACCGACCGCCACCGAGTCTGCGGCGGGGATTATCACGAAGGAGCCGTCATCATCCGTGGCCGATGAGGCAACTGACCACGAGGTGCATCCAACACGGGAGGACACGCCAGAAAAGGCGCAGGGCGACGAAGCCCGAGCAGAGCGAATAGGCATGGGTAAGGTGTTTACTGACGACTACACCTACCGGCAGCCTAAGAGGGGAGAGATACGCCGGGGACAAATCATAGGTATCGAAGAAGACCACATAATCGTGGATCTGGGTCTCAAGCGCGAAGGCCATGTGTCGGCCGACGACTTGCAGCGCGTGGGCTCTGACATCGTGGCAGCGCTCTCGCTCGGGGACGAGATCCCTGTCTATGTCATCAGGCCAGAGGATAGAGAAGGCAACATTGTCGTCTCTTGGCATCGTGCCCGGCAAGAGCAGGACTGGCTCGATGCCCAACGACTCCACGAAACTGGTGAGGTCTGGGAAGGAAAAGTCAAGGGCTACAATCGGGGGGGCTTGATCGTGCCCTATGGCAAGATCCGAGGCTTTGTCCCCGCTTCGCATCTCACAGGCATGTCACGGCGTCTTGATCCGGCAACTCTGCAGGCACGACTGGCTGATATAGTAGGAAAGAGCCTGCCTTTGAAAGTGATCGAAGTTGACCGCCGCCGCCGCCGCCTGATCTTCTCCGAGCGGCTGGCACGACGTGCATGGCGCCTCCAACAACGGGAAAAGCTGCTGAATGAACTGCAAGAAGGAGACCACGTGCATGGTGTCGTGAGCAACGTGTGCGATTTCGGAGTCTTCGTTGACATCGGAGGCACTGATGGCTTGGTGCACATATCCGAGTTATCCTGGCGACGCACACGGCATCCCAGTGAATTGATAAAGGTAGGCGACGAGGTAGAAGTTTACGTCTTGCACGTTGACAGAGAGCGCAAACGCATCGGTCTGAGTCTCAGACTGATTGAAGCGGACCCCTGGGAAGCGGTAGAGGAGAAGTACGAGGTCGGGCAACTGGTGACTGGTGTGATTACCAAGATCACTGACTTTGGTGCATTCGCCGCGCTTGACGACGACATTGAAGGCCTGATCCATATCTCAGAATTGGCAGAAGTCCCGCCCAAACACCCTAGCGAAGTGGTTACTGTGGACAAGGCTGTACCACTGCGTATCGTGAAGATAGACAGTAGACGGCGGCGGATGGGTTTGAGCCTGAAGCGCGTTTCCGAAGAGGACTGGGCTGAATGGGAGGAGCAAAGAAAGATAACAGTCGAACCTGAGGAGCAAGTGGAAGCCGCCGGGGAACCGGAGCCCCCTGTTCAAGAGGCCTTGGTGGAGGAACCCCAGGTGGCGCCGTTGACCGCGGAGGAAGCACCGGCTGAGCCTGTGGCAGAGGAACCGTCTGACCAGGCATTGACCGCAGAGGAAGCACCGGTTGAGCCTGTGGCGGAGGAACCGCCTGACGAAGCGTTGCCCACGGAGGAGACACCGGTTGAGCCTGTGGCAGAGGAGCCGCGTGACGAAGCGTTGCCCACGGAGGAGACACCGGTTGAGCCTGTGGCAGAGGAACCGCGTGACGAAGCGTTGCCCACGGAGGAAGCAGCGGTTGAGCCTGTGGCAGAGGAGCCGCGTGCCGAAGCGTCGCCCACGGAGGAAGCAGCGGTTGAGCCTGTGGCAGAGGAACTGCCTGACCAGGCATTGACCGGAGAGGAAGCACTGGTTGAGCCTGTGGCAGAGGAACCGCGTGACGAAGCGTTGCCCACGGAGGAAGCACCGGTTGAGCCTGTGGCAGAGGAACTGCCTGCCCACGCATTGCCCACGGAGGAGACACCGGCTGAGCCTGTGGCAGAGGAACTGCCTGACCAGGCATTGACCGCAGAGGAAGCACCGGTTGAGCCTGTGGCAGAGGAACCGCGTGACGAAGCATTGCCCACGGAGGAAGCACCGGTTGAGCCTGTGGCAGAGGAGCCGCGTGACGAAGCATTGCCCACGGAGGAAGCACCGGTTGAGCCTCCTGACGAGGCTTTGCCCAAGGGGCCCCCGCCAGAGGACGAAGACAGTCTGTGGGATAGCCCACCGGATGATGGGCACAGCCATCCAGGTACGGAATCCCAGTAGATCCTTTCCACGAAAGTGGATGCTATTGGTAGAGAGTGCATTTCGCCATGCGGGACCCAAGAAAGAAGGAGCTGCAACACCGGTTGCAAGAGGCACTGAAAGAGCTTGAGCAATTGGATAAGCGGCTGCAACAAAAGGCAGAATACGGACCAGGCAAGGGAGATCCAGCCATTTACGAATGGGAATTGACCTTGGCTCGGCGCCAGGAAACCCAGGCCCGGGTGGAGACGATTCGGCACGCTCTGCAAAATCTCGCAGAGGGACGCTATGGAGTCTGCGAACGATGCGGCGCGCCCATAAATCCGGAACGCCTGGGAATCCTCCCGCTGACGACTCTGTGTATTAACTGCGCACGATCAAGAGAATGATCGAAGCCTAATCCTTCAACGGACGAATCGGCTGCCCGAGGTTCCGGGCAGCCGATTTCTCGTTCTTCCCGATTCTGTTATGGACTCGTTTGGGCTCGACGCACAGCGTTGGAACAAGTCACAGGCTTTTTCCTGCACGCGGTCCGACGACAAGCACGGGATATAGAGCTGCGAAATCCGCCAAAACGATCAGACCCCAGAGAGGTTCGGCCAGCGCCACGACAGCCGAGAGCGCCACAGCCAGCACTCCAATGGCTATCCACACGTTTCTATCGGGCTGTGGTCTAAAGTATGTAATCAAGGTTACGAGCAGGCAATAGAGCACCGTCATGACCAACACGCTCGACAAAGCGGTATTCTTGGTGAGAAGGATTGGCCCCCGGGAATCAACGTAGAAGACAGGCGCATCATTCACGAAACGCACATGGATACGCCGGATGATCGCCAGAAAGAGCATCGTGTATTGGCCTACTGCGGCCACACCTCCCCAAAGCAAACTCGTCAGTATCTTATCTCTCTGCCATCTGGTCATGAAGGATTGATTTCCTTTCTCCTCGTATTTCCAATACACGAGGCATCACGTGCGCTGCGTCCTTCATTACAAAGAAGCGGCAGCATTGTAGCCCATCCACGCGCGCCTGGCAAAGGCGTGAAATGGCGCTACAATGAGCACGAGGAACAGCGAACCTAGCTGTTGCTGGACAGGAGAGGTCAATGCTCAGGCTGCAAGTCTTCAGCTCTTGTCTGGACACGATGATAGCATACTGCGCGGACTCGGACGGGCGGACATTGTCATCGGCGACACGTGCATGACCCAGCAAGTCACCGGCTTCGGCAGACTCCAGTGAACCCCCTTAGCTGGCTCCCTCGTAGAACCCAGGTTTGCACAAGACCTCCATGATCCTCATGTCAAAGAAGGTCTGCACATCGGCTGGTTTGAGCACGACTGCAGTATCTGCTCCACGTCCAGTGCCGCCGATTGCGATAGCTGGCTCGCCAACACGAATTAACCCAGCATCTGCGGTCATCAGTGCGATCTCACAGACCACTTTCATGCCCTCGCCGAAGATACGCAAAGTGTAGGCAACAATTTCCTCAAGTTCGTAGGTTCCGAGCTTCTTGCGCACCGCGCGGCCCACTCCTCCAAAGGCGTGTAGGCAAGTAAGGATGCGCCCTCCATTGGCCTCGATAGCTTTGCGGTTCTCTTCAGTTAGTTCCTGCTGATTGGGCTCCTTAAAGCCTGTGGAGTGCGTCACAAGCACCAGGTTATAGCCTCTAAACACTTCAGTCGCGCGCAGGCCAGTTTGTCCCCTGGTTGTGGCCACAACAATGGACTTGATGCCGAGCTCCTCGGCACGAGCCTTGGCAATTTGCAGAGTGCGCTCTGTGTTGTCCTTGCCCGGCCTGCTAAAGTAAGTACAGTTGATCGTTGTGTTGTCCATAAGGTCTTCTCCGTTGTCTGTGTTGCTGCGTCTCTCAGCCGTATCTTGGAGGGGATGCCTGTCGAGTCCTTTTTCTGGCCGTGATTCAGCAGCCATCTTGTAGTTCACCCTGTCGTGTCTTGCGCTGGTGCTGTCTCAAGCCTTCGGCCTCGAGGCCTCAAGCCCGAGGTGGCCTCAGCCCGAAGCCCTGCTCGGAAGAGGTTGATCTTGACCTTGGGATACTCTTGCTCCAATGCACGGATGGCGTTCTTCACCGACATGCGGCGCGAAGTCATGCTGCGTGGGCAGCGTGCCGCTTCCAGCGGGAATGCAGACGCTCGCGCAAAACGCGCTATCTCCTTCTCTGGCACGTAGATCATAGGACGGATGAGCACAAACTGACCGTCGAAGAACAGCCGCTTTGGGCTCAGCGTCTCGACCTTGCCATGAAAGATCAGGTTGAGCAGAGTTGTCTGCGCTGCGTCGTCGGCGTGATGGCCCAGCGCGACCTTGT
>Ga0209986_10004682_pt1 | contig 11540 bp, 12 predicted proteins | sample BlataG_FD_183168 | JGI IMG/M metagenome (GOLD analysis project Ga0209986, IMG submission 183168) | Deep subsurface microbial communities from Black Sea to uncover new lineages of life (NeLLi) - Black_00105 metaG (SPAdes) (version 2) | ecosystem: Environmental > Aquatic > Marine > Oceanic >...
GCTATGAGATTTCAAATTTGCACATCAAAGCCGCTACAAGAATGGGAAATACAACCGTACCATTTCAGGTGAAGACATGAGGGCTGGCCGCAGGTCAAAGTGGGCATCGCACGTTGAGCCGCGACTCGAAACTATCCGTATGTGGCGAAAAATGGGCTTTCTTGAGAAAGAGATTTGTGAACGCCTTGGGGTCGGAGTTAGTAATTTTGCTCGTTACAAGCTGCAATATAGAGAATTACGGGAAGCTCTAAAAGCAGGAAAAGACGATGCTGACGCGAAGGTCGTCGATGCTCTCTACAGGCGGGCTGTCGGGTATGAGTATGAGGTAATGGAGACAATCGCCATCAGGGACGCAGAGGGGAAACTGACCGGCAAAATCCAGTTGCGCAAAACCAAGAAGCATGTGACACCCAATGTCTTAGCCCAGATTTACTACCTGAAGAACCGTTGCCCGCAATACTGGCGCGACCGCACTCAGCACGAACACAGCGGCCGGGATGGACAGCCACTTCGCCCCCCGGTCATTCATGCTTACATTCCCGACAATGGGCGGGGTGTTGTACGAACAGGTGACACAGCCAATCGAATCGCTGGCACCAACTTCAATCACGATTAGATCGCAAACCTGTTCCCTTTGGAGATCGCCGCATTGCAGCGTGGGCCTGAGGGACCCGAGGTTGCAGCTCAGGTTTCGAGATCCTTGCAGCGCTTTGCCTAAATCTCTCGATAGAGCTGCGGAATTACAGCCTAAGACATTTTCTTGCCAGAATTGTCTGCGATTGGTATCCTCCTCTTGGAAAACAACTGGATGCAAAGACCATGGCCCGGCAAAATCGACCAGACCAACCTCAGAGCGTTTATACCTCAGAGCAACTGCTACGACAGGCATTATCGAACTACTTGCTAACGTATGGCGAGAGCAGAATGGGCAAGTTAATTGATCAGCTCGTCAACCTGTACCGTAACAGGAATTACGATGACAATGAACCTGTCTGGCTAAACGGTGATCCGGGCGGCCTAATTCGTGATTCAGTAACCAAGCTGCTGGAGTGCTGGGGTATCGAGATCAGCCAGGAAATTCCAGAGCGACGACAACAATTCCATTTGGAGAGAGTCCATATTCCACCTATAGATCAACGATGGGAAGATCTGCCCTTGATTATTGCTTACTTTTACCAAGAGTCTCTCAGGCGCCGTAAGGGGGCCATTTTGCCAAAAAAGACTTCAGTCAAGTATGTGTCACTTGATCTACTTTGGTTCCTGCTTGGCTATCCTGCATGGGAGGGTTTCGAGCGTCTCAGAAACGTTGTGAGAAGAAGCATCCGCGATGCGCGGAACGAAACGCTGACTTTGCATAAGGTGCTGAATTCTTGCAGAGACCTTTTCCGTTTTCTCAAAGGCCTTCTCAGCGACTTTGCAAAGTCCGTCCCTAATCCCGATAATTGGCGGCAAGTCTTAGCCAATGTTTCCACTCACCATCTTCGCGACCGCGTTCGAGGTGAGCTGGTTGGGTGGTATCTTAACTGGGATAAACGGGAACGCCATCGGATAATCGACGATTCCCTCGTACCCCGAATCCGGGTCGATTTCATTTGCCAGGCAATGACAAATCTAATCCATCTATTTAAGATCGGTTCAATTAACGAAATACCCCGAGACGAGAGAAACAAGGTCGAAAAGTGTTTTAAACAAAGGAGGGATGGCCTATCTGAAGAAGAAGTCGCTGTTCAGCTCAAATTCGAGACGATCAAATCATACGATCAATGGACCGAGAATAACCATATCAACATCAGATTCAACCGCAAGGACACAGTTCACGATGACCATAGGCGAGCTGAGCGTTTTCTTTTTCAAGACATATCTAAACCGCAGCAGCAAGATACGAGTGAAGATCGTACCGTCAAGATACTCAAGATCATGGAAGACGACTCAACAATTGTCGTAGGAGAAAAGAAATACAACTTACCGGATAAGTTCTTCAAGGCCGTTAGGCACCTTGCACTACAGCATGTTGACGGTAATCCAAGCGTTGAGAAACACAGGATATAAGAGGTCTGCGACATCACTCAAACATGGATTCAGAGTATATCCGTGAAAAAATGGTTTCTCAAATACAGGGGGGAAGCCAAGCGATTTGCTGAAGACGGGCTAATCGAGTCCTTGCCAAATGGAAATTGTAGACTCACCATACCCGCCGAATCTATCCAGATTGTCCCAGCCAGGGATGACAATTCCTCAAAAAAAATATAGATTTTCTTGGCTCGTGTCCCGGGGTTCCCCCCGGCTTTCCCTCCCCCCCTCTCATTAACATGTAACAGGCCAAAAGCTGGAAGCCTGTGTTGGCCCGGCTTGAGCTTGATAAGTAAACACCCGTTTGGGTGCTAATAGACCCCCTGAGACCTTTGCCGGGCCGACACTCAGGGGGTCGTTGTTTGGATTACACTATGAGGACGGCTCGGTTGAAGGGCAGTTTGGATTGGAAGTTTGAGACTGCGGATTCAGATGAGCCATCCGGCCCGGGACTTGATCTTGAGGCATGGTTGGCTGATCTCCTGATTGATTATTGGCTGTCGTTGGGGGAGCAAAATGGGCCGGAATAGGCTTCTCCCTTGGTGGACGGGCAATGCAGCCAGAACGGTTGAGAAACGGCTGTCCAGAGAACAACGCCTCAACAGGCTCGGCATTTCCTCCCGTGAGTTTGAGCTTTATGGCGATCTGTTTCTCGACAGCCGAAGGCCAGATGTTTATAGCGAACGCAAGCGAGACGGATCGTGGCCGCAATACCGCTGGCGATGGTCAGCATCGCTCATCCTCAGGCACTTGTGCGGGGAAACGGACGTTGCGATTCCGTTCACAGACAGCGTAGATTAGATTGTGCTGGATATCGACTACAAGGGACAGAGGACATGGACTGATGCAGAGCAGACGGTGCGTTCTGTCATTGAGGCCTTGCCGGGCGAACCACTGGTATACCAAAGTTCCCAGTCTGGCGGGATACGACTGATTTGGTTTCTTCAACGCAAAACGCAACGCCAATACCTCCATCAGTGGACCAAATCTAAGCTCCTGGAGAACAAACTTGTTGTTCGACCTGGAATCTGTGAGATCCAATTGGGAACTGCACCTGACAGGCTTCCATTTGGCTACCACAGCATGCTGCTGGACTCGCTGACTTTTGAGCCGCACTACCACCTCACACTGTCAGAGACCTTAGAGATTGCTCAGAACCACTGTCAGTGGTTCGCAGTGAGTCCTGAATTCGACTGCCACGATCTCCCTTCAACGCGCAGAGGACATTCAGATGATTACAAGCAGTTAGTCGACACCTGTCTCAAAAACGGTTTGCCGCCAGACGTCTCGACCAACGAATGCCTGCAGAAACTGGCCTATTACGGCAGGGTAGAACAGAGAATGGACAACGGGCCGTTGAGGCAATTTCTCAGGAATTGGATATCTCAAGGCCACAACGGCCACTCAACCAGGATAAACAACGGGAGTATCCAGGATATCTACAACCAGATTGACCGAATAATCGTGGGTTTGCGTGCTTTCCCTGCAGGGCACGGCCGTCAGATTAAAAGAATGGGCTTGAGTGAAGCAGAACTGAAACGTCTGCTCGATTATTCAGGCAATTACAAGGTTCTTCATGGAGCGTTCAGAATCCTGTCCTTTGCAAAGGCCAAACTCTATCGCCAGGTCACGGCTGACTGGTGCTATTTGAGTACAGGGGGTGGTACCAACAAATGGGGCACGGTTTTTAACAACGCTGAAGACATACCAAATAGGGCACGAAATTCACATCTCTTTGTAGACTTGGGCAAGTGGCACCTGCGACGGCTTGGGACGCCTTTCGCGTCGAATACGGCCAGATTAATTGAAGAATTAGAGCGACTGGGAATTCTCGGTTTCAAGAGGAAGGCATGGCCCGATGGTAGGAAAGTAAGACAATTCTGGGTGAATTTCCCGTTTGACCTGACAGATACCCGACTGTTTGACAATTTTGATGAGGCGCTATGGGTTGTAGTTGGGTTCGCCCAGATAAAACAGCGTTTTTCCCGCTACCAGGCCAATAGGATAGCTCAAAGGATGGAGCACACCATCAATATCGGCTCATATGGCAACGCTGAATGCCAAGATCGGGCAAAAAAGACTTGACAGCGGAATGTACCTAAAGTATGTTAGTACCATGATGATAAGTCCTTTGAAAGGTGAAGTGAGAAATGGTGAAGAGACAAACTGAGCCGATCGCTGGAAGGAAGATACACATTCGGCTAACAGAAGATACTCACAAAGGAATGAGAATCCGTGTGGCTGAACTGGATACCACAATTCAGGAATGGGTCGTCTCGCTGATTGAACGTGCTCTTAGAGGGCAAAAGAAAGGAGCAAGGTAGGGCGTGAAGACCAAGGTGGCAGTTTACTTCCGATGCAGCACAGACAAGCAGGATCGCTCCATTGCCGACCAGCGCAGAGTCCTGATGGAGTATGCCCAGAGTCACGACCTGACTATCACAGCCTGGTATGACAAGGATGAGGGAATATCCGGAACCAGCTTTGAGAAGCGACCTGATTTCATGAGGATGGTCGGCGATGTGGAATCCGGAAGAAACGACTTCTCGCAGATCCTGGTATATGACGTTGATCGCTGGGGCAGGCCGATAGATCCTGATGAGTCGGTCTATTGGGAGTATCACTTCAAGCGATTAGGTGTTCAGGTAATCTACAGCTCTGATGAGTCCATCAACGACAATTCACTTGCTGGGCGTCTGACCAAGAAGATCAAGCAGGAACTGGCTACCGAGGAGAGCCGAAAGCAGTCTCTGCGGGTCAGGGAGCGGTCGAAGATGCGGGCAGCGGAAGGATTTCGAGTGGGTGGTTTTGCGCCGTATGGATTTAAGAGACTCCTTGTAAAGGCCGATGGAACACCGATCCGAGTGCTGGAACATGGCGAAAGGAAGTATGAGAAGCATCACAGAGTCATCCTCACCCCCGGCGACCCGAGAGAAATCGAAGTGGTCCGCCAGATGTTTTCCATGAAAGCCGGTGGAAGTAGCATTAGAGACGTCCTTGAATGGCTTAACTCCAACCGGGTGCCGGCACCATCACGTGACAGGCTTACGACCAGCCGAAATGCACCTGGCCGATGGGGGATCAACGCCGTTTATGTGATTCTGACCAATCCGGTGTACTGTGGGGACACGGTCTACAACAAGCAAGTCCGCGGTAACTGGGCCAGACTGGATGAGCCAGGTCTGAACCGGCGAAACGCTGAAGATTTAGTGATGGTCACGGATAGTCATGAGGGCATTGTCAGCAGGGATCTATTCTTGACGGTTCAGGCTTCGCTAAGTCAGGACAAACGGCCGCGCAAGGGCAGAAGCTGGAAAGAGTCACCTTATCTTCTGTCAGGCTTGATCCAGTGCAAGAACTGCGGCTACAAATACCATGGTCATACCCACAAACGCCATAATACTGTGTATCGCTACTATGAGGACAGTGGCTTCAATCTTCACGGCAAGTCGGTCTGTCAACGTAGCCTCATAGCAAAGGACGGATTAGAGCAGTTTGTACTGAATGCCATCACCGATCGCATTCTTCCAGGTATCGACAAGACCAGACTGATGAAGGAGATTAGACAGCGTCTGAAGCAAAAATCACAGCCCAACATCGACACTGATCGCCTTCTGGCGGAACTTGGAGAGAATTCCCGAAAACTGGAGAATATCAAGGACTCCATTGAGCAAGGTGTTGACGCAGGATTCATAAGAGAGCGCATCGAGCGACTGCAGAGGGAGCGACAGACCTTGGAGACAAAACTTGAAGCCTCCACGCGGCAAATCCAACCACAAAACCTGGACGAGGTAGTGCGCAAGATCATGCATCTCGCTCAGGACTTACCGTCAGTCATGGCTCAAGGCAATTGTAAGAGCCTCAAACAGTTACTAAGCCATTTTGTTGAGAAGATCGAGGTCGACGGTGGCCAGCGGCGAGCGACTTGCTATTTGTATAGGATTCCCCTACCGGAAACCAAGGATGAGACTTTTGCCGGTAAAAGAATGCCGGAGGCCGGACTCGAACCGGCACGCCCCTTTCAGGAGCAAGGGATTTTAAGTCCCTGGTGTCTACCATTCCACCACTCCGGCTGACAATAACTTACGAGTATTCAAAAGGTGACACAAGGGACTTTTTGTCCGAGGTGCCCCTGTATAAAGTGAAAGCAACCACATGACTGGCAGAGACTCTTAATATTGCTGGAATGACACAAGCGTATACTCATCGTTAGTTTGTCCCACGTAGATGGCAAGCGGGTCTTATGAAATCGATTTCAGTGCCTGGACAATTACCCACATGTTATGAGTCGCATTCCGGCTCAGCCGTTCACCTACACTAACTCTTGACCGCTCATGAGAAACCTTGATGCGATCTGGATTTATTCGCTCCAGAGCTTGATACAGCCCGTTATCGACACTATTCTTGTTTTGAATTTGCTCAAATAGCTTAAGTAGCTGTCCCATGGTCCTGGAATTGATGTGCGATTTAGTGTACGTTCGTGGCCCGCTTCTGGAGATGAACTTTATCCTTCCTAAATCAATACCTCTCTTTAGATAAAGCTTGCACTCGTTTTCCAGTACCGTACATGCCTCAGAGAAACCATCGATCGTGTCGGACTCTTCAAATCGCTCGTAGGCATGCCCGAGAAGCTGTCGTAATCTCCTGGGTAATTCCGTCAAGTTCGGTAAAGTCAGAGAAATCGTCAGATCTCTCGGCGGAAGTTTTTGAGTCAAATTCTTTTCGCCGGCAATGTAACAGCCAATTCCTTTTTCTCTCAGCTTGTCTTCATGTTCGGGTTTGATAGCAGTTGTCTCAGGGAGTACTACGGAAATCCGGGTATCTCTATTACGGGATTTACAATAGGCTACCCACTGACTGAGTCGTTCTAGTAGTATCTGGCTCTGTAGGTCGACCACAAGAGTTGTCTGTTGTCGCACGCACTTAAGAGTAGGAGTGAACGGGAAACCTAGTTCCTGCCGTTCGATACTGACCGTGTACCCCTTTGATCTAAAGTACATTACTGCAGATTCCGCGAAGGGAAGCAGGTCATCTGATACTGTGTTGAATTGATTCCTGATCATACTTTAGCGGGATAGCAGCTTCTTAATCAATGTCTGCAGGCTCGAAAGGGACTCCCGCAGATCATCGGTGAGATCGTAGTCCCGCTGTATGTGCAATCTGAGATCGCGCAGTAGCCGCCCGACTAATTGTGTCACCGAATGCTGGAAATCCAGTCCTTCGACAGTTTGCTCGAAGGCTGCGTCTATCGTGTAGTCTGGGTCCTCTATTATTCTGCCTACGGCCTTTCGAGCAGCAGATGCTGATATTTCGTCCCTCTCTACGGCCTGAGCCATCTTTGCGAGTTTTCGAGGCGCTACTGTGTTTTTGATTGTCCCAGATTTGAACTTTCGGATGATTGCTCTACGTAGGCGCTGCTCTTGTTTTCCATCAATTACATTTTTCTTTTTGAGCGCCTCCGCCCCTTTCGTTGCCTCCAAAACTTGGTCAACTGTAAACTGCTGTAAATGGCGAGGTTTCTCCAGCTCGGCCATCAACTCCTGCTTTTCCTTCGGCGGGAGCCGCGACAACTTACGAAGCCTACGGATTTCTCCCCGGCTTAAAGAAGCAATCCCTGAAAGTTCTACTTCGGTGGGTTTTCTACCGTTTCGCGCATTAAACTCATCTTCGAGTTCCTCGAGCTTTATTGCAGTAGGCAGTGGGTCCCAGTCCTTTCGTGAGTTATGAATAGCAAACATCATCATTATGTTTTGCAGACGATCAGGCCTAGGTTGTATTATCACTGGGACACTTCGCAGGCCAAGCTTCAGAGCGCACCGCCACCTTCTTTCACCATCTAACAGAATGTACTTCGTCCGGAGTTGATACACTGTCAATGGGACCAAAATGCCTTGCTTCTCAATGCTATCCTGAAGTGCCATGAGCTCATCTTCATGGAAAATGAGTCGAGGGTTCTCCGGGTTTCTATTAAGAGAGTTTGGGTCTATCAGCTTAACAGCTTGTGCCACGTTTTATCTCCTATCTGAAAGCCTACTACCATCAACGGTTAGGTTCGACGAACCAGATGATTTACTGCGAAAAGATGATCGCTTCCCTCACCTCTCTTCTCTTGGCTGTATTAGAGGCAAGAGTGGAAGAACGAATAATGAACCTGACCCGGAAATTAGGATACAGTCTTATGATACGCCGATCGGCCGCGTTTGAGACGATGACTCGCGCACCGCGCTTGCGAGCTTGTTCCGCAAGTACTGCAAGCCGCTCTTGGTCTTTCCATGAGAATAACACTTCGTTGTATTCGATAAACCCGTTGTCATTATGTGAGGTCACATATGGCGGGTCCAGATATACCAGATCTCCACGCGAAGCTTGTACTAGGTTTTCCTCAAAGTCGCCTTTCTGAATTGCTACTTCAGCTTTTCCTAGCGCCTTTGCACATTGGCGAATATTCTCAGGTTCAGCGACTCTCTTTGGAAGCTTGCTCCCGAAGGGGACGTTGAATGCTCCGGAGGCATTGACTCTGTATAGGCCGTTCCAACATGTTTTATTCAAGTATATAAACTCAGCAGCCCGTTTGTACTTGTATGGGTTGCGATTTCCTCTGATTCTATAGAACACACGTCGATTGATAGGGAGGCCCTCCAAGTGCTCTAGTACCCGGTTGACGTTGTCACGAACAGCAGTGAATGTCTCAATCAATTCGCCGCATGTGTCACTAAGCACTGCGCAGTCAGGGCGAACAAGAAAGAACATGGCCCCAGAACCGAGAAAAGGCTCTCGATAGGTGCGAATGGTCGATGGAATGATGTCTGTGAACTTGCTCAAGAGCGCCCGTTTCGAACCAGCCCACTTGAGGAATGACCTGGGAACCGACGAGTTCGACCTCAGTGCTCTTTCAGCTATATCTGATATGCCAATTAACTGTTCTTCTACCACTTTCTAATCCGCTTGTTCTTCCATAAAGTCTCAATACGAAGCAAACCCATAGACAAGCCAAGCTAAACCAATCTTAAGTTTGTAGCAATATCGTTCCTGGTCCGCTTGCTCTCTCCATGTGATCAATATGTGACCACTTTCTGTCCAAATCAATAAAAAACTACCCAAAGTGATACTCGAACAATCGTGTGTTTAGTAGTTGGTGCATTTTGTATTGTATTTCGGCTCAATCAGTTGCCGAATCGTCCGGATCAGATTTTAAGTCCCTGGTGTCTACCATTCCACCACCCGGCCACGCATCGCGTGATTTATTCACGTAACAAATCTATGTGTGCGGGGACCAGAACTCAAGCTAAATGTGACCCGCTATACCTTGACGGTCAACCATCTTCCCCGCCGGTAATAGGCGTAAAAGGCGGCCACGCTGATAACACCGGCGGCAGAGATCGTCCACCACACGGTGGTCTGGCCCAGTGCTAACGGAACGGTCAGAAAATAAATCGGAAGCGCCTCCAGCGCCCAGGAATGAATGACGTTCATAATCATGGTCGGGGTATTCAACCCTACGCCCATATGAATTTCTTCGATCATGATAAAAGCGCCGATAAACGGAAAGCCCAACGCGAAAATCTTCAGCATAACATCGCCGTGGGCTATGGTGCTTTCGGCATCGAAGAACAAGCCCATGATCTCCCGGGCGAAGATGAATGCCATCAGACCAAATATGAACATTATACCCACCCCCAGCAGGATGGACTGGTCAGCCGTTTTTTTGGCCCGGTCGGGCTTGGAGGCTCCGATATTGTGTCCGATCAGGGATGAAAGCCCCAGCCCGATGCCGACCAGAAGCATGATGCCGAAAGCAGTCACCTGGTTTCCCACTCCGTATGCCGCCACCACCGCTGTTCCGAACGGCGCCACCATGCCCATGATCACCAGCCGCGCCCCGGAGAACGACATACTGCCAACCCAAGCGGGGATGCCAATCTTGATGATCCTCCACATCGAGGCGACAGACAACCGCTCTCTGCCGCGAAGGTGCAGTCTCACGTTTGTACGACCGCCATAAAACAGAAACAGCCCCACAGAAAGTGTAAGTGTATACGATAGCACCGACGCATACGCGGCGCCTTTAACACCCCAGGCAGGGAGCCCCAGATATCCGAAGATGAAAATCGGATCAAGCACCATGTTCAAGACATTAGAACCCAGCATCAGGAACATTGCCATGTTAGGGTTGGCTACACCGCGCATGCCGGTAAAAATCGAGTAGGTGGCAAACATGATTGCCGTTCCTAAGAACATGATACGACCGTAGTCGACGCCCAGCGCCAGCGTTTCCCCCTCAGCGCCGATCAGCTGCAACATCCGCCCAACGTAGAAGAATCCGACCAGTCCAAAAAGGCCCCCGAAAACCAGTTTCAAAATCAGTGTTTCTTTGATTGCCTTTTCGGCCTTGTTGTACTCTTTTTCGCCGTATCGCCGCGAGATTATGGCCACCGAGCCGGGACCTACGAGCTGGTTGAAAGAGAAAAATAACCACAGGATATTACTGAAGAATGTGATCGCTGCCACGTTTGCTTCCTGCTCGGGCAGTCGCGACACCCAGTACATGTCCACCATGGAATAGATATGCTGGGCCAAAAAGCCGAACATGGAGGGCAGCCCCATTTTCATGATGGAATAGAATATGGAACCCTCGGTGTAGTCCGCTCGCCTTTTCCCAACATCGTCCGTCATACACTCTCCAAAGAAAGCGAAGATACAAAATAACTTAGAGAAGATAAAGCGGCAAAACACATTACAACGAGCGGGAAAGAAGACTAACAACGTCCTATTATGACAGAGCCTTGTGCATAAAGGCGACTAAAACAATTTTACGCGGGGTCAGGAATCCTTTCCTGACCGCACTAAGGTAGCCGTCACGAAGGGATTCGTGACGGCGCAGGGAAAAGCAATTCAGATTACGTGCATACAGAGGGGGCCGGTTTGTCCGGCCCCTCTTTCTTTTTAGAAAGGTGTCGGGTTTTTTGCGCCTGCGTCTCCCCTCGACTCCACTCAGGATGACAGCCCCTGTGAGCTCTCGTGTCGGGTTTCTTGTCCGCCAAAGGCAGACTGCGAAACCCTACCTACTGTGCTGATTCATTATGCCCATCTGGGAAACATCTTTTTCGTGTCCACCGGTGGCTCCAGTCTCATAATTGGGTTCTGCTCATTGTTTGGTATTCTGCTAGGCTCCTTGGTCATTGTCTTAGGCAATTCACTACTACTGCTCATTGTCAGATATGTGGGACAATGGGTACTCTCCGGTAAGAAATGCGTAACAGCAAGCGATAAAGAATATTATCGTCCATTAGATGAAGTAATACTTGAAGGAAGCTGGTATTGTTCCTCTGACGTGCGCGCTCCTCCATGAAGATTAGCTATATATATCGAAACCACAGGGGTTTCGACCTACGATGCTTAACCTGCCTAACTCCACGTCACTTAAGTATAACGCCAACCGGCTCGTTTGGCAACTGTCGATCGGCAGTTTT
>Ga0209986_10004683_pt1 | contig 11539 bp, 8 predicted proteins | sample BlataG_FD_183168 | JGI IMG/M metagenome (GOLD analysis project Ga0209986, IMG submission 183168) | Deep subsurface microbial communities from Black Sea to uncover new lineages of life (NeLLi) - Black_00105 metaG (SPAdes) (version 2) | ecosystem: Environmental > Aquatic > Marine > Oceanic >...
GTGGAGTTCATGCGGACCTCGATGCCCGCGGGCGTGCTGACCGAGCACCGGGTGACCCACCCGGAGATCACCGTCGACGGCGACGAGGCCGAAGCCACCTGGTATCTGCAGGACCGGGTGATCGTGCCGGAGTACAACTTCATGCTGTTCGGTGCGGGGTTTTATCACGACCGGTATCGCAAGACCGAGGACGGCTGGAAGATCTGCGCGACCGGATACGACCGGACCTATGAGGCCACCCAATCGCTGGAGGGCCTGAATTTCACCCTCAAACCCGGTTCCGCGCTGGCCTGATCACTGCGCGATCGCGATCACCGCGCCGGGTTGCAGCCACTGGATGACCTTGACCAGGGTGGCGTCGTCGAGTGCCACACAACCCGCGGTGGGACTGCCGTTGGAGGTGTGGACGAAGAACGCACCGCCGTTACCGGGCACCCGCTCCTTGTTCACACCCATCACGATCGCGTGCGCGTACGCCGGGATGTAGAGGTTCTCGGTGCCACTGGCCGGCGAGGTGTCGAAGGGGCAGTCGGCCTGTTTGCAGACCTGCATCGTGTTGTAGGTGGGCCCATCGGCCGACCACCAGTAGTCCGGGGTGGTCTGGTAGTACTTCAGGCCGCCGCCGGGGTTGGGCTGGGTACCGAAGGCGAAGTCGAGGCTGTAGACCCCCATCGGGGTGGCCGGGATGGTGTCCCGGGCCCGGGGAGCCAGTCCGGCCGAGCCGAGGAATACCGGGATACCGGCACCGACCGGCTGCCAGCCGGTGGCACCGCGCTGCCAGACATCCATCTTCCCCTGGGACCCGCCGGTGCCGACGACGGAGAGCACCTGGGCGGCGTTGCCGACCTGGGCCTGGAACCACGGCGGTTGAGCACCACCGACCGGTGCCGATGAGATGGCCACGACCGCCGCGCCGAGCACGGCAGTGAGGGAGAGCAGGAATCGGCGCATCCGCTCATCGTCCCCGGGGCTTTCACAGAGGGTCAAGTCAAGGTTCGGCCTCAGTCGGGTGTGCAGCGGCTAACGGCCGTCGGCAACGTCGCCGCGAACCTGAGGCGGTGCCATTTTGTCTCCACTTATGGCCCATGAGATGCGCTGACGCTGGATCCCCTGGCGGCAGCACCAACAGTGAATAGCACTTTGGCAAACCGCTGACTAACATCCGGGTGATGTCCGCGACGGCGCAGGGGCCACCGCCCACATCGGGGCTGAGGCCCGACCGTGCCTGATCTGCCGGGCGGGGACTGGACACCGCTGCTGATCGGCCATCAGTGGCCGGGGTCGGCATCGCTCGCGGCACTGGCCGCTTCGGAACGGAACCGGGCCGCGACGGCGGCCGCGCACAACCACTACGCAGAGTCGCTGAGGGCAGTCCGGATGGGCGCCCTGGCAGGCCAGCAAGGTGTCGCCGCCGACGCCGCCAGACACCTATTCCAGTCCGGGGAGGACGCCGCCCGCGGCATCGCGGAAAGCAATGAAGCGAAGCGGGACTCCTATCGGTGGGCGCACCGCTACGTTGCCGAGTTGCGTTCGGCACTCCAGGACATCGCACGCGACGGCAATAGCGAGATCCGCCGGGTGCTGGATTCCCGGCGACCACTCGCCGAGAAGGTCAGCGCGATCGTCGGCACCATCGCAGCCGCGCAGACTCAGGCCAATGTCAAGGCGGCCGAATGTAGCGCCAGTGTTCTCGGCGCCATGGAGACGACACTGGGCACGGCGCCATCCGGCCTGTCTGCGCGAGAGTTCACCAAGGCCAACGGTGTCGACCTGGTGTCGGCGTTCCGGTCGCCGAACCAGCCCGACCTGCAGCGTCAGGTCTCGACGGCACTGGGCGTCGGGATACCGGATACCGGTGAATCCCCCGGGTCGCCCGCGGTGGAATCAGGCGCCGATCCCGTGGCATCGAACACCGTTGCAGTAGAGACCATCCCGGGCCGGACCGAGCCCATGCCGGCAACGGGCGGGAGCGCGCCAACGCCGACACCGACTCCGACTCCGACATCGACTGCGGCCGACAGCCCCGCGCCGGGCGCCGCGACTGCTCCCGGCGCCGAATCCGCCGACCTTCGCGAACCGGTGCGGCCCGATCCCGGGGCCCTGCGCGGAAGTGTCATCGCCGCCGGTGCCGAGGTGATCGCCGACAGCCTTGGTAACAGCGGAGGCTCGGCGGCGATCCCGGAGCCATCGCCGCCCACCGACGCCCGGCCACCGGCAGACTCGGCCGGGTTGCCCATCGGTGATGTCGCGGCGCCGATTCCGACCCCGACCGATGCTGGGCCGGCGACCGTCGTCGCCCCGGCCGTCATCCCGAACGCGTTGCCGGCTGCGGTCACCGCCGGCGCATCCGCGCCGAGCCCGCCGGGCCTGCAGACCTACGGATCAGATCTGCGAACCGCGTCGGCGACGGCCGCACCCGGTGCCCCCGTCATCCCGGCGGCGAACCCGGGTTCCGCCCCCGCCGGTGCCGCAGCGCCCGGTCCACCGCTTGTGGTCCGCCGGGCGGTGGCCGCCGCTGCCGGCGCGACCGTCGGGTCCGGCGCGGTCACCGCCGGCGATCGCCCCAACGCCATTCCCGCGGGGCGAGGGGAATCCGAGACCCGGCTTCGCCGACTGCTGGGCGCAGTGGCCCGTCAGCAACCCCGGCTGCGCTGGGCGGTAGGCGATCTCGAGGACGGTCACACCGTGCTGGTCACCGATCTGGCCGCCGGTTGGATCCCGCCGGGGATCGACATCCCCGCCGGAGTGCGCCTGTTGCAGCCACCCGGTGGAACCGGTGATCTGGCAACACTGCTCGGTCCGGCGACGTCGAGCCTGACCTATCAACCGGGACAACGACTCCCCCCGGCAGACGGCGACGAGCCGATACCGATGTCCAGGACCGCCCGTCAGGGCACCCCCGTCGATGATCTCGGCTGGCGGCTGACCCGGGCGACGAAGTGGCGCGACGGGCTGCCGCGGCTGGCGCACACCATCGCCAGGGCCGCCTCCGCGCGGTCCGGAGTTCTCGATTCCGAGGTCGAGCTGTTGGGCGAACATCTCGGCAGCATCACCCGCTCAGTGCTGGACCGATATCCGGACCCGACGGGTGGCCCGGACATCGGCAACTGGCAGCTGCTGGCAACCATTGACGCCGTCCTCCTCGGCGAAACCACCACTGCCGATTACCATTTCGCCTGGTTCCTGAGCCGGGAGGCAATGTCGCCGAAGGGCAGACCCCGATGACCGGGGACCGGCTGAACGCCGAGATCGAGCGGTACCTGCAGGCGGTCGCGTTGAACGTGCCGCCGCCACCCATCACCTCGGACCCGCTCATCACCGGCACCGCACCGATCGAGCAGGTCCTGCGAATGCTGGGGCTGGCGGCGAACTCGGGTGATCCGCGGGACAACGCCGAGGCGATCAGCGAGCACGCGAGGCGGGATGCGGGAGCCGCCGAGGCCGCCGAGATGTTCGCCGCCCAGGATGCCGAGGCCGCGATGATGCTTGACGGAGTTGCCACCCCGGATCAGTCGGCCGCGATGGCCCAGCAGTTGCCGCAGATGGCCGCGGGTGTCGCGGCCGCTCTCGCCGGCGCACTCGGGGGTGCCCTGCAACCGCTGGCGCAGCTCCCCCAGCAGGTGGCCCAGGGCGCCCAGCAGGTTCTACAGGCCGGATCGGGGCTCTTCGGGGCGTCGGCCGGTGCGGCCGTCGCACCGATCGACGGCCTCAGCCTGGACACCTCCCCGGCGTTGGACGAATTCGACTCCCTCATCGATGATTTCGCCGATCCGGACGGCGGCGGATCGGGTTTTGATGTGTTTCCGGCCGGAGCCGGCGGCACCCCGGGCGGCGGCGGTGGCGTCGGCCCTGGCGTCGCCGTGTCCGCCCCCGTGCTGGGGCCGCCGCCGATTCCGTCGGCGAGCACAGCCCCGGCCTCGGCACCGGCAAGCCCGGTCACCGCACCGAGACCACCTGCAGTCTCCGGGCCAATCGGCCCGGGCATCGCGGGAATGCCGATGATCCCGCCCGGTGCGGTCGGTGCGGCCGGCGCGACCGACAAGGAAGCCAAAACCGACACCAAACGTGTCGCGGTGCCGCCGGTCCGTAACGGCGCCCCCGTTCAGGGCCGCCTCATCCCTGCACCGTCACCGCCTCCGGTCACCCGGAACTCGGCGGGAAGGCCGGTCGCCACCAGGCGGATCACCGGGCCCGACGGAAGGACCGATGCCGACCGGCCGGCACGGGATGACAGGTCACCGGACTGACGGCCGACCCGGCGACAGCGCCTTCCAAGCAACAGCCGCCGCCACCGTAGTTCCCGACATCACGTCACGATGGACACCACCGGCTGGTTAGTCGGACTAACATCGTCGTCGGTGCAGGGCAGGCCGCCGAGTCGGCCCGGAAAGGCCGGACGATCCATGACATCCGAGGTCGAGATGCCGATCCCGGTACCCGATGTGCCCGGCGCCGACGCGGGTTCAGCCGGCCTGCCCGACCGGTCCGATCTGACCGCACTCCAGCGCCTGGTGGTCGATTCGTCGGCGCTGGCCGACCTCGGCCTGCGCACCGCGATCTCCACCGTGGTCGGGGCCGCCGTGGCTCCCACCATCCTCACCACCGCACTTCGTCGATCCGAGGCGCGGCGCGAACGCGAGAACATCGCCTTCTACGTCGACCTCGCCGCGCACCGCGACCCCGCCCGTTGCTTCCCGGCCCCGACCGCAGTTCCGGAGGTGTCCTCCCGCGCAGCGAATCCGATCGCCGAATACATCGCGCAGGGCCACGTCCACAACGGATCGTTCGCCAGCAGTTTCGAGCCCGCCAACCCGGCGATGCGCGATCGGTGGAACCAGTGGAAGCGCAACAACATCGTCCGATTCCAGCATTGGCGCCATGATGACGGACCACGGCCCACCCTGTGTGTGATCCACGGATTCATGGGCTCGCCCTATCTGGTCAACGGGCTGTTCTTCTCACTGCCGTGGTTCTACCGTTCCGGCTACGACGTGCTGCTCTACACATTGCCGTTCCATGGCCGGCGCGCCGAGAACCTCTCCCCCTTCAGCGGCTACGGCTTCTTCGCCAACGGAATGAGCGGCTTCGCCGAGGCGATGGGCCAGGCGGTCTACGACTTCCGCACCATCCTGAACTGGTTGCGCCACAACGGTGTCGACCGGATTGCGCTGACCGGACTTTCCCTCGGCGGATACACCTCGGCGCTGGTGGCTTCCGCCGATGACCGGCTGGAGGCGGTCATCCCCAATGTCCCGCTGGTCACCCCCCAGTCGGCGTTCGACGACTGGTGGCCCGCGAACAAGGTGGTGCAATTGACCCGGGCCGTCGGCGGAATGAGCCGCGAGGAGGCCTACTCGAGCTTTGCCTACCACTCGCCGCTGAACTACCGTCCGCTGGTCCCGAAGGACCGCCGCCTGATCATCACCGGTCTCGGCGACCGGCTCGCCCCGCCGGACCATGCCGTGGCGCTGTGGGAACACTGGGACCGCTGTGCGCTGCACTGGTTTCCAGGAAACCACATCCTGCACGTCAGCCAGCCGGAGTACCTGCGGCGCACCAATCGTTTCCTGCGACCGCTGATGTTCGGCTAGTTCTCAGACCAGTGGACGGCCGGTCCGCATCCGCCAGTTCACATCATGCAGGAGCACGTTGAACGGGAAGTTCCTCGCGAAGGACGGCGCAACGCTGTTGCCCAGCCGTATCGCGGTCATCAGCGCGTCGAACTCACGCTGTTTGGTGCGGTTCCAATCCAGCTTCATCTCGTCGCGAAACCGTTGTGGCAGAAAGCCGGTGGTGATCAGCAGTGCGACGCTCTCGTTGAGGTGCTGCAGCGGGCCCGGCATCCGGAAGGCCCCCATCCGGGCCACCGCGATGGGATAGAGGAACTCGCGGATGGTGTCGTCGATGTAGATCTTGTCCATCGACTCGTCCCAGTACTTGTCGAAGGCGGGCCGGTCAGCGGGCCACATCTCCGGACGCATCTGCAGCATGGTGCCCAGCGCCATACTGTCGCGGTAATGCTGGTCAGCGGTCTCGTCGTCCATCTCGCCGATGAAGACCCGCCGGACATCGACCCCGCCCTTATAGAGGCAGGCCGCCACCCACAGTTGCAGATCGGGGTCCAGAGCGTTGTAGGCCACCGGACTGTCCTCGGTGGAGACGACCTGAGCGTGCGCCCGGGTCACCGCCTTGCGGTAGGCCCTCTGCTGCTCCGGGGTGCCGCGGGTGGCGACGGCGAGATAGGTGAAGGTGGTCCTGGCCCGTTTGATCGGGTGACGGTCGATGCGGCCGCTCTCGACGCGACTCTCCTTCACGCCGTAGCCGACGCCGGGCCGACCCAGTTGCATGATCACGTTGGCCGGGCCGGCAAGCAGGGCGATCCCCGGGATCCCGTCGGCGAAGGGCGCCGAACCGGTCAGTCGTTGCAGCAGGCTTCGGTCGGCCGGCGGTCCGGATGACTCGCTGACCGGACGATCCGCCACGCTCAAGGATTCCAGGACGGCCACGACGATCCCCTCGCTCGGCGAATCTGAGAACGATTGTTTCCCGATATTGTGCCAGTCGCGCCGCGATGTCAAGATGACGCAGTGACCCAGGCGCGCCCGTATGCCGGCGTGGATGCCGCCGACCGACAGGCCCGACGCCGCACCCGACTCCTGGAAGCCGGCCTGGACCTACTCGGCAGCAATATCGACCCGGCGGAGTTGACCGTCCGGGGCATCTGCCAGCAGTCCGGCCTGGCCACCCGCTACTTCTACGAGAGCTTCGCCGACAAGGATCAGTTCATCGGCGCGGTCTTCGACTGGGTCATCACCCGGATGGCGATGACGACACAGGAGGCCGTCTCGGCCGCGCCGGCCGAACTGCAGACCCGCGCGGGAATGACCAACATCGTCGCGGCCATCGATGCCGACCCCCGGGTGGGCCGGCTGATGTTCGGCACCCAGATGTCCAACACGGCCCTGATCCGCAAGCGCCGGGAGTCCGAGGCCCTGTTCGTCATGCTGTCCGGCCGGCATGTGGAGACTCTGCTTCGCCGGCCCGCCACCGAGCGGATCACGGCATTCGCCTACTTCGTGGTCGGCGGGGTCACCCAGACCATCAGCGCCTGGCTGGCCGGCGACGTCAGTCTCTCCTCCGAAGAACTCGTGGACCAACTCAGCGCGATCGTGGACGCATTCGGGGAGTCCAGCCTGTTCCGGGACTGAGGTGGGATCCGGCTGCGGTCATGACGACGGGCAACGCCGTCACCGATGCCGGGTGGGGGCTGGGATCCGGGGAGTACCCTCGGTCCCAACCCACCGGTTATTCGGCAACTGACGGCAGTGGAGGCGCTCGAAAAATGCCCATCGCGATCACATCGGAGCATCAGGATCTGGCCGAGTCGGTGCGCGCACTGGTGCGCCGCGCCGCGCCCGCCGAGTTCCTGCACGCGACGCTGGAAACCCCGCTGGACAGCCCGCCGCCGTATTGGCGCGCCGCCGCCGAGCAGGGTCTGCACGGTCTGCACCTGGCCGAAGCGGTCGGCGGTCAGGGGTTCGGGCTGCTCGAATTGGCCATCTCGATCGCCGAATTCGGCTACGGCGCCGTGCCCGGGCCCTACGTTCCCTCGGCGATCGCCAGTGCGCTCATCGCCGCCCACGACCCGGAGACCAAACTGCTGGCCGAACTGACTGCCGGCGACACCATCGCCGCCGTCGCCATTTCGTCCGACCTGACCGCCACCCGCCACAACGGCACCGTGGTGATACGCGGGGAGGCCCGCTCGGTGCCCGCCGCCGCCCAGGCCTCGGTGCTCGTCTTGCCAGTGGCGATCGAGAGCGGCATCGAGTGGGCGGTGCTCGACGCCGGGCAGTTGGAGATCGAACCGCTGCGGTCGGTGGACCCGTTGCGGCCCGTCGCGCATGTGCGTGCCAACGGGGTCGAGATCGGGGCCGAGCGGCTGCTGTCCAACGTCTCCCAGGCCGCCGGCGGCGCGATCATCGCCACGCTGCTGTCGGCCGAGGCGGTGGGCTTGGCCCGCTGGGCTACCGACACCGCCTCGGAATACGCCAAGATCCGCGAGCAGTTCGGCCGTCCGATCGGACAGTTCCAGGCCATCAAGCACAAATGCGCCGGGATGATCGCCACCACCGAGCGCGCCACCGCGGCGGTGTGGGACGCCGCCCGGGCGATCGACGAGGCGGCAGAGAGCGGCCGGGACGCGGGACAATGGGACAACGAGTCCACCCACTACGAGTTCGCCGCCGCGGTGGCCGCCACCCTGGCGCCGGCGGCCGCCCAGCACTGCGCCCAGGACTGCATCCAGGTGCACGGCGGCATCGGCTTCACCTGGGAGCACGACACCAACGTCTACTATCGGCACACCCTCGGCCTGGTCGCGGCATTCGGTCGGCCGAATGAGTACCCGCGACAGGTGTTCGACGCCGCGACGACCACCGGGATGCGTCCGCTGGACATCGATCTCGATCCGGACACCGAGAAGCTGCGCGATGCCGTGCGCGCCGAAGTGACTGGACTGAAAGCCATTCCGGGCGAGGAGCGCAAGACGGCGATCGCTGAGGGCGGCTGGGTGCTGCCCTACCTGCCACCGCCGTGGGGTCGTGCCGCCACCCCGGTGGAGCAGATCATCATCTCCCAGGAGTTCAGCACCGGACGGGTGAAGCGGCCGAACATGGGCATCGCCGCCTGGCTGATCCCATCGATCGTGGCCTACGGCACCGAGGAGCAGAAGCAGCGTTTCCTGCCTCCGACGTTCCGCGGCGAGATGATCTGGTGCCAGCTGTTCTCCGAACCCGGCGCCGGTTCGGACCTGGCCAGCCTGACCACCAAGGCGACCAAGGTCGACGGTGGCTGGCGGATCACCGGCCAGAAGATCTGGACCACCGCCGCGCAGTTCTCCCAGTGGGGTGCGCTGCTGGCCCGGACCAATCCGGACGCTCCGAAGCACGCCGGCATCTCCTACTTCCTGCTCGATATGAACAGCCCCGGAGTGGAAGTCAAGCCACTGCGGGAACTGACCGGCAACGCGCTGTTCAACACCGTCTTCATCGACGATGTTTTCGTGCCCGACGACCTGGTGCTGGGCCAGGTGGACCACGGCTGGGAGGTCAGCCGCAATACGCTGACCGCAGAACGGGTTTCGATCGGCAGCGACGAACCCTGGTTCCTGCCGAACCTGACCCGCTTCGTCGAGTTCGTCGGCGCCGGAAGCTTCGACCAGGTCGGCCACCACCGCGCCGGCGAGCTGATCGCCGAGGGACACGCCGCCAAGCTGATGAACCTGCGCTCCACCCTGCTCACCCTCGCCGGCGGTGACGCCATGCCGTCGGCGGCGATCTCCAAGCTGCTGTCGATGCGGACCGGCCAGGGTTATGCCGAGTTCGCGGTGTCGTCCTTCGGGATCGACGGTGCGATCTGGGAGGAGGATTCGCTGCAGGGCAAGTGGGCCGAGTTCCTGCTCGCCAGCCGGGCGACGACGATCTACGGCGGCACCTCGGAGGTGCAGTTGAACATCATCGCCGAGCGGCTACTCGGCCTGCCCCGGGATCCCTAACCCCCGCCCCTCTCCCGCGAGCAGACGTAAAAGGCTCCGCACGCTCGGCGTGTCGGAGCCTTTTACGTCTGTTCGCCAGAGGTGGCGACCCTAGTGGATCTCGATCTGGCGCAATTCCCGCTTGAGGATCTTGCCGGTGGGGTTGCGCGGCAGCTCCGCCAGGAAGATCACCTCGCGCGGAACCTTGTAGCGGGCCAGGTGATCGCGGACATAGTCCTTGATGGTCTCCTCGGTGGTTTCGACACCCTCCTTGAGGACCACGAAGGCGCGCAACCGCTGGCCGAAATCCTTGTCGTCGACCCCGAGGGCGGTCGCCTCGATGACATCGGGATGTCCGCTGATGAGATCTTCGACTTCCGCGGGAAAGACGTTCTCCCCGCCCGAGACGATCATCTCGTCGTCGCGGCCGCTGACGTAGAGCAGGCCGTCCTCGTCGAAGTAGCCGACATCACCGGAGGACATCAGTCCGTCGATGACCTCTTTGTTGCCGCCGCCGGTGTAGCCCTCGAACGGGAAGAAGTTGCCGACGAAGATGCGTCCGACTCGCCCCTTCGGCAACTCTTTGCCGTGGTCATCGAGGATCCTGACCCGGACCCCCTTGATCAGCGGCCCCACCGTGGCCGGGTTCTTCTTCAGGTCCTGCGGCCGGGCGATGGAGACGAAGGCGATCTCGGTGGACCCGTACAAGTTGTAGACCACCGGCCCGATGTCCTTCATGGCCCGGGTCGCCAGCTCTGCACCGAGCTGCGAGCCGGAGACGAAGATGATCCGCAGCGACGACAGGTCCGGCTTGCGATCCATCTTCTCCAGCGCGTCGAGCATCCGGGAAAGCATCACCGGGACAACGACAATCGCGGTGACCCCATGCTTGGGAACATCCTCGAGGACGGTGGCCGGCTTGAAGCGGCGGTGCAGGATCAGCGTCGAACCGAGCGTCATCGCGATGGTCGCGTGCAGGTAGCCCAGCGCGTGGAACATCGGTGACGGAAGCGATGTCACCTCGCCGGACTTGAACGGCACGTGCGACAGCACCCCGCCGATCGGGGCGAGCGTCGGCGGCGCATGCCGGTTGGCGCCCTTCGGGGTGCCGGTGGTGCCGCTGGTCAGGATGATGATCGACGATCGCTTGGTGGCCTTGGGCGGCGGGGCTGTGCTGCTGCGGGCGATCAGTTCGGCCAGGGTCTCATCGGTGCTGCCGGACGGCTCGGAGACATCCGGGTTGGTCCCGAGCGCCCGCAGTTTGCCCAGCGGGGTCTCGGCGAGTTTCACGGCTTCGGTGTACTCGTCGTCGTAGATGATGACCTTGGCGCCCTCGCGGGCGGAGACGTCGCGGATCTGCGGTCCGGAGAATTCCGTGTTGAGCATGATCGTTCGCGCACCCACCCGGGCGCAGGCGTAGTTGGCGATCAGGAACCACCGGTGGTTGCGCGCCAGGATCGCGACCCCGTCACCACCGGAGACCCCCTTGGCGAGCAGCCCGTTGGCAACGGCGTTGGTCGCATCGTTGAGTTCGGCGAAGGTCATCGCCCCCTCGTCGTCGATCAGGGCCGTCCGGTGCGGTGTGCGCCGCGCGTTGAGCCCGGGGATCATGCCCACCTCGCCCCAGCGGCGCAGATCGGCGACCATCGCGGCGAGGTTCTGCGGGGGCTCCAACCCGAAGGCGCCTGAGGAGATCATCTTCTGGAGGTAGTGCAACTCCGCCGATCCACGCTCGGCCAGTTGCCCCACCTTCGCCAACGCCTGCGCACGCAGGTCCGAGAGAAGAGTCATGCCCCCAACCCTAGGTGACCCGGGGAACACCGAGGTCGTAAAAATGGGGATCGGGACCATCGGCCAGAGGCACAGGCACTCCCAGCTTGACCTTCTCCCGCGACTGAAGTCGCGGGATTCCGCTATGCCGCTTGCGCGGCATTGGGTCTTCTCGCTTGCGCGAGCACACCCGCGGGTGCGGGTGTTGCCTCCGGTCCGGAGGTGAGCGCGGGC
>Ga0209986_10004684_pt1 | contig 11538 bp, 8 predicted proteins | sample BlataG_FD_183168 | JGI IMG/M metagenome (GOLD analysis project Ga0209986, IMG submission 183168) | Deep subsurface microbial communities from Black Sea to uncover new lineages of life (NeLLi) - Black_00105 metaG (SPAdes) (version 2) | ecosystem: Environmental > Aquatic > Marine > Oceanic >...
GACCTTTAGTACTAATGATGTCAATATACCAAACTTAACTTTTCTTACCAAAATGAGGGATTCTGGCACTTTTTTCCTATTACTATTTTCTCGTGTCTTTGCGAGCCCCGACTCGTCGGGGCGAGGCAATCTCGGTGTGGGGCTTGTCGCCGCCCACCAGGCGGGGATGAACCACGCCACTACATGATGACCCCTCGGTGTGCTCAAGGACGTAGGGGCGGGCCTCGTGCCCGCGCCCACGGGTGCGGGAGCCCACGAGGGGCTCCACTACGGTTGAGACACGGCGTAGGGGCGGGTCTTGTGCCGGCTGAACAAACCCAAATGCCAAAATCCCAATGACAATTTGCCGACTAAATCGAGCATCCTCGGCAAAGCCGGGAGAAATCCAAATGCTTGAATGACAAAGCTTTTTCTGTTTGTCATTTGCAGTTTGAGCTTCGTTTGGCATTTGAGCTTTGTTATTTGACGTTTCGTTTTCGGGGATTGCCACATCCCGACACGTCGGGATTCGCAATGACAAGGAGGAACAGCCGTCGTAGGGACAGGGCTTGTCCCCGCCCCGTGTCTCCTCGCCCTTGACGTGCTCGCCGTATGTGCCCGACGGTGACTCCAGCAGGCGAGCCGGAGAGGATAAACGTGAGAGTGATAGAGGCAGGGATGAACCCCGCCGCTACAGAATTGGTGCTCCCGCAAGATCCTTCGCCCATCAAATAACGCCCCCTTGCGTTATTTGTCTCATCTGATTGTTATAGCGAAACTGCGGCCGTTCTGTTACAGGATGGCCGCACGCCCGCGCCCGGGGTGAGGAGAGGCGGACCATTGCCGGGTCGGATATCCCGGGAAGGCTGCCGCGGGGCGTGGTCCAGGACAATGGTGCCGCATTCAGGAAATCGAAGAACAAGGAATAATCAGGCTCAACGGTTTCTTACACGTGCCGACCTTGACAGTCGCTTTTCATGATCTTTTGCATGGGGTATAATATCAGTGCAAGGGCAGGGAGGCAGCGATGATATTGAACAGGCTTTTGACACGAAAAGGATGGCGTGTAGCGGCACAGTACGCGTTAGCCGCGACCGGAATCGGGTTTCTCTATCTACTATCCAGGATGATAATAGGGGATATCCAGCAGAAGGAAACGTTAAGCTGGTGGATTCTGGGCGTGCCGATGATCTGGGCGCTATATCTAGTGGCACTGGCACGCATGCTGGCCAGGGCGGAACTGACCGACTGGAAGTGGTATCGCAGCCGGAGCAACGGCTCCTGTCAGCTCTGACAGCCTGCCCCGGCATTGTGTTGTTCTCTCACCCAGTTCACGAGTAAGCATTATCATGTCCGCAGGCGCCCCGGCTGTCGTAATCGACCGGGGCCGCAGGATGGTGCCGTCCGGGTTGTGTGCTCGTAGCAGGCGGTCGATTTCCACCGTAAGATAATGTGCCCGGCCGAACTAGAGATTCATCTCCTCAAGCCCGGGCGTTTTTTGCGCCGTGCATGGAGCAGAAGGCATGTCTTGGGGTGAGGGCTCGGGCCCGGCCTATGGAGGAGACTTGCGGCAGAGGGATTGTAACAAAATGGGCCGTGGTTTCGTTATGAGAGTTAGACAAAGGCAGTACTGCAGAACTGTAGAGAAGGAGGTGTAACATGGTACGTATAATTGTGGCAATCGCACTGGCTCTCTCCGCCCTGGCCGGGGGCACCGTTTACGCAGCACAGGCCAGTCTGCCCGGTGAGACCCTCTATGCGGTAAAACTGGGTAGCGAGCAAGTGGCGATGATGTTGCCGGGAGACAATCTTGCCAGGGCTGAACGGAGCCTGGAGTTCGCCAACAGGCGAATGGAAGAGCTGGAAGCCCTGGCTGAGGAAGGACGTATAGAGTATCTCGAGCGGGCCCGGGAGAGATATGAGCATGCCCTGAATATAACCCTGGCCAGAATGGAGCAGGCAACCAATCAGGAACTGGCTGCAGGGAATGTAACAGCTAGGGTGGCTGAGGCGACCTGGAGGCACATGGAAGTGCTGCAAAGGGTCTACGGGCAGGTGCCTGAGCAAGCCAAGCCTGCCATAGCTAGAGCGATGGAGGTTTCGCAGAGAGGTCATGCAGCGGCGCTCGGGGCATTAGAGAGAGCCCGTCTCCACGGTTCTCAAGAATCGGGACCGCCTGAGGGCGTGACACCGGGACCACCTGAGGGTGTGACACCGGGACCACCTGAGGGCGTGACACCGGGACCGTAAACTACGCGGCAGAGACGCAATATAGTGCGCACTGTCACTGCGACTACTGGTTGAGTTTCTGACCTGAACCCCCTTGGCAGAGATGTAATATAGCGCACACTGTCACTGCGGGGCTGACTTGAGTCAGCCCCGCAACCTCGTAGAGCGGTACGGAATTGCCGCGCACCCTCGAGGTGCTCGCCAGGTAAGCTCCGCAGGAGGTTCGGCTCCCTTGACAGTGTGGGGGTGGGGCGTGGTATACCATATACTTCAGGCGGGAGATTTGAGACAGACTGAGCTGTTACATGGCAAGAGTTAGCGTCTTCCTGACTGTGGTAGCCTTACTCACCGCGATGATGGGCTGTGAGCCTGCTCTCGATCCCGATCCTGCTCCATACGGTCTCGAAATACGGGACTGGCATGATCTGCATGCCATTAGAGGTGATCTGGGCGGCCGTTACGTTCTGATGAACGATCTCGATTCGTCCAGCCCCGGTTATGTGGAACTGGCGAGCTCCACAGCTAATCAGGGCAAGGGCTGGCAGCCGATTGGCACTTCTGACGACCGATTCACCGGCAGTTTCGATGGTCAGGGTTATGAGATCAGGAATCTGTTTATCAACCGCCCTGACGAAGGTTTTGTGGGGCTTTTTGGTGCTGTGGGTGGGGGAGGAATTATACACAACGTGGGGGCGGCTAATGCCGCCGTGACTGGCGAGTGGGCCGTTGGCGTTCTAGCGGGAGGCAATTGGGGCGATATAGGTAACTCCTATTCGGCAGGCAGCGTCAGTGGCGACGACTGTGTGGGTGGCCTGGTGGGAGGTAATGCCGGCGCAGTGAGCAGCTGCTATTCCACGGCTACTGTGGCTGGCCGCTGGGATGTGGGCGGTCTGGCGGGATGCAATGATCCCTGGGGCACGGTGAGCAAATCCTATTCGACCGGCAGCGTCACCGGCGAGTGGGCTACAGGTGGTCTGGTGGGAGGTAATCTGGGGGGCACTGTGAGCAGGTCCTATGCGACGGCCAGCGTTAGCGGCGATGACTATGTGGGCGGCCTGGTGGGGGATAATCAGGGCATTGTGAGCAACTGCTATGCCACAGGCAGGGTGAGCGGCCAGTGGTATGTGGGCGGCCTGGTGGGATACAATGATTCCGGGGGTAACGTGAGCAACTCCTATGCCACCGGCAGCGTGAGCGGCGATTGGCATGTTGGCGGTCTGGTGGGCGGTAATGACGAGGGCGCGGTGAACAACTCGTTCTGGGATACCACGAGCTCCGGGAGGGCAGAGAGCGATGGGGGTACGGGCAGGCCCACCACAGCAATGCAGGACATAGCTACCTTCACAGATACGGCGACACAAGGGCTCAACCAGCCCTGGGACGTAGTGGCCGTCGCTCCCGGCGAGACCAATCCCGCCTACATCTGGAATATAGTTGATGGACAGACCTATCCTTTCCTGAGTTGGCACTCGACCTGAAATGAGGCCGGCTCTGCCTTGCTTCCCACGCTCTGACCGCGGCGATGGTCGAGGCTGACTTCCTCGGTCTACCGACCTGGGGCCCAAGAGAACGATAGAGTCGCCGCGTCGTACAGCGGGCGTTTCCGGACAATCTCAAACTTGACTGTGCTCTCGCTGGCGTGGCACAGTTACCTGCAGGCCCATGATAAATAAGGCTGGAACGACCGGCTTCTTGTAACACTTCGGCCGCTTCTTCGTTAAGAGAGGTAAACGGGTGTACCAAGCGGAAGGACAAGCAGTAGATGAGGCTATCTTGGTGCAGAGGGCTATCGGTCATGATGCCGATGCTTTCGGGAAGCTGTACGACATGCATGTTGACAGGGTGTACAGGCACATATATTACAGGGTAGGCAGCGAGGCAGACGCCGAAGACCTGACGCAACAGGTCTTCCTCAAGGCCTGGCAGGCAATTGGCCGATACAAGAGGGCGGCAAGCCCATTCGTAGCCTGGTTGATGACCATCAGTCATAACCTGGTGGTAGATTTCTACCGCACCAGCAAGGAAAGGGCGTATCTGGAGGCGGAGGTCCTGGCCGACGATGGAGCATCAAACCCGGAGAAGGCGGCCGAGGCCAGTCTCGATCAGCAGCGACTGCGGAGGGACATTCTGCAGCTGCGAGGAGATGAGCAGCAGGTGGTTATGCTGCGCTTTGTCGAGGGCCTTGAGTTCGCTGAGATTGCCTCTCTCTTGAAGAAGAAGGAGGGGAACGTGAGGGTTATCCTGCACCGGGCGCTGGTCAAACTCCGCAAAATCGTGGAAAAGGACGTGGACAAGAGATGAAGAGATTTGAAGACATACTTGCGCAGTGTATTGACGATGTCAAGGCAGGCAGGGCCAGCATCGAGGATTGCCTGGAGAGGCATCCATCTGTCCGTGAGCGACTGGAGCCCCTGCTGAGGCTCGCTCTTGAAATCCGGCGGGCGCCGGATGTTAAGCCCTCTCCCGGCTTCAAGGTCAGGGCTCGGGTTCGGCTTATGGAACAGATTCATGATAGGGGAGCTGTGACAAGATGGCCGTGGCTTCGTTATCATAAGCAGAGACAACTATCACCACAGAGGAGGTTCAGCATGGTACATATTATTGTGGCAATCGCACTGGCTCTCTCCGCCCTGGCCGGGGGCACCGCTTACGTCGCACAGGCCAGTCTGCCCGGAGATGCCCTTTACTCGGTAAAACTCGGTACGGAGCAAGCGGGCATGATGTTGCTGGGAGATGACTTTGCCAGGGCCGAACGGGCCCTGGACCTGGCCCAGAGGCGGATAAGAGAGATGACAGCTCTGGCTGAGAGGGCGCGCTCACAGGACCTGGGCCTGGCCGTGGAGAAATATGAGTATGCCCTGGAGATGGCGCTGGCCAGGATAGAGGCGGCAGGCGATGCGGCGGCGGCTGCAGGAAACGTTACTGAGCTGGTGGCTGAGGCTACCGCATGGCACCTCTCTGTACTGGATAGGGTCTATGACATGGTGCCGGCCGAGGCAAAGGAAGTCATAGCACACGCTAGAAACGTATCGGCGACGGGGCATTTTCGTGCCCTGGAGGCTCTGGCACGGGTCAAGCCGGTAGGGGCTATGGGGATCAACACGGCTGCAGCTAAAGGCCGGCTGACCAGGGCCGGAGAAATGGCGGCGAGAGGTGATGTTGACGAGCTGGAAAACGCCCTGCAGCAGTTTGAGGCGATGGCAGCGTTCGGTGAGGAGATCTGCCGCATTGCCCAACAGGCAGGCAGAGACATAACCAGGGTTGAGGAACTTGTGGCCGAGGGGACCTTCATACATCTGCAGGAGTTGGTGGATGTTTGGGAAAGAGCGCCTGGGCAGGCACAAGCAGCCATCAGAACCAGGGTGGCTAATGCCATGGCACGGCACGAAAGGGCGGTCCAGGCCTTAGAGCAGAGGGGCGCAGGGCTTCCTGCGTCTGAGGCTACACCGGAGAGGATACGGGAGCAGGAAAGGATACGGGAGCGCGTGGAGCAAATACTGGACGATTCGGTACCTCCCGCGCTGAATCTGCCCGGCGGCGTGCCGGCGGGGCGGTCCTGTTGCGGGTGCGGGAGATGACGTGACCGGCTGTTGACAATTCACCGGGTAGCGACGTACAATACTATCAGGTCATATCGGACTGGCGGTCAAGTGCGTGCCTCAGAGGGTTGCGGTAGTTCCCGAGATGCTCAGCCGAGCACATATAGACATATGAGCTTGGCTCTTCATTCCTGCCATAGCGGAATCCGCCGTCCCCTCCTCAAGCGAACGTCAGCGCCGGGCGTACGGGGCCAATCGAGCGAAGGCTTCGTGCCCGATACGGCAGGCAGCCTCATGAATCCGGAGGTCAGCTATGAAGATAAGACGTGATTTCCGGGCACCCCGGCAACTGCGGAGATTTGGCATCTCTCTGGCCATGGCAGCCCTGATTGTAGCGATGGCTGGCTGCGTGGCTATTCTGTACACCCTCACTACCTCCAGCACCGTCGGGGGTTCGGTAACGTCACCCGGCGAGGGGGTTTTTACGTATGACTTCTGCACAGAGGTCAGCCTGGTGGCGACGCCAGATAGCGGCTACAGGTTTGTGAACTGGAGCGGCGACGTTGAAGCCATTGTCGATGTCAACGCCCCCTCTACCATCATCACCAGCATGCAGGGCAACTATGTCATAAGGGCCAACTTCGAGCAAATACCGCCGGGGAAGTTCGGCCTGACGGCGTCGAGTACGGCGGGTGGCTCGGTCACCGCGCCGGGTGAGGGCACATTCCTCTATAACGCCGGGACAGAGGTCAGCCTAGTGGCGACTCCGGATAGCGGCTATCGTTTTATGAGCTGGACTGGCGATGCGGGCACCATTGCCAATGTCAACCTCCCCTCAACCACCATCACCATGAACGGCAACTATGTGATAAGGGCCAACTTCGAGCAGATACCGCCGGGGAAGTTCAGCCTGACGGCGTCCAGCACGGCCGGTGGCTCGGTCACCACGCCGGGTGAGGGGGTCTTCCTCTATAACGCCGGCACAGAGGTCAGCCTGGTGGCGACATCAGATAGCGGCTATCGTCTTGTGAACTGGACTGGCGATGTGGGCACCATTGCCAATGTCAACCTCCCCTCAACCACCATCACCATGGATGGCAACTATGTCATAAGGGCCAACTTCGAGCAGATACCGCCGGGGAAGTTCAGCCTGACGGCGTCCAGCACGGCCGGTGGCTCGGTCACCACGCCGGGTGAGGGCACATTCCTTTATAACGCCGGGACAGAGGTCAGCCTGGTGGCGACCCCGGATAGCGGCTATCGTCTTGTGAGCTGGACTGGCGATGTGAGCACCATTGCCAATGTGAACCTCCCCTCAACCACCATCACCATGGATGGCAACTATGTCATAAGGGCCAACTTCGAGCAGATACCGCCGGGGAAGTTCAGCCTGACGGCGTTGAGCACGGCGGGTGGCTCGGTCACCGCACCGGGTGAGGGCACGTTCCTTTATGACGCCGGGACGGAGGTCAGCCTGGTGGCGACCCCGGATAGCGGCTACAGGTTTGTGAACTGGACTGGCGATGTGGGCACCATTGCCAATGTGAACCTCCCCTCAACCACCATCACCATGGATGGCAACTATGTCATAAGGGCCAACTTCGAGCAGATACCGCCGGGGAAGTTCGGCCTGACGGCGTCCAGCACGGCCGGTGGCTCGGTCACCACGCCGGGTGAGGGCACATTCCTCTATAACGCCGGGACGGAGGTCAGCCTGGTGGCGACTCCGGATAGCGGCTATCGTTTTGTGAGCTGGACCGACGATGCGGGCACCATTGCCAATGTGAACCTCCCCTCAACCACCATCACCATGGATGGCAACTATGTCATAAGGGCCAACTTCGAGGCAATTCCGCCCGTATTAGTGGTGGGCCTCACCGGCTACGCCGTGAATAAGCTGGCGGTCATGGCCCCCTGGATTGTGCTCGGCACACTTATTCTAGCTGGCGCAAGCCTGTTAGTGCTGCGGCGGCGCAGGGCGTTGAGTATTCGAGCTTAACCCCAAGCACGAAGTACATATCGGCTTCCGGGCAACCCCGTTTTCTGTGATACACTACCGACATGGTAAAGCTCACTTTCTATGGCGGCGTCAGGGAAATCGGGGGCAACAAGATCCTTCTCGAAGATGACAAGGGAAAGCTCTTCCTGGACTTTGGCTATCCCTATAGCACGTATCGAGTCTTCTACGAGGAATATCTCAAGCCTCGACCCGGAGCAGGGCTGCTCGACCTGCTGGTAATGGGGCTGCTTCCCCCGCTTGAGGGCATTTACCGCACTGACCTGGCAACAGAGCAACTGTGGCAGCAGTTTCGAAGGGCAGAGCATTATCGCAGACTGGAAAGCCCGGATGGCGTCCTGCTCTCCCATGCCCATCTCGACCACTCCGGCCATATTTCTCTCCTGAGAGAGGACATCCCCGTATATGCCACGGCGACCACGGCATTTATCGCCAAGGCCGTACAGGACTCGGGCATATCATCCTTCGACCAGCAGGTGTGCTATTTCACCCCCAGGGTGGAGGAATGTTTGCAGGGATGGAAACAGGGGGCTTATGTTGCCAGCAGCAGTGGTGACCGTCAGCGCCGCTTCTGCCTTTCCGATAAGCTACAGCTGAGAGAGGAGGCTGAGCAATTCTGGGAGAAAGCCACACGGCAGAGGAGGTTTGCCTCACAGCCGCTGGACGATATCAGCAAATGCAGCCTCAACCTGCGTTGCTTCCCCCTGGATCACTCCATTCCCGGTGCCTGTGCCTGGGGCATCGAGACAGGCTCTGGTTGGGTTATCTACAGCGGCGATCTGCGACTTCATGGCAGGGACGGGAAACTCACCGAGTCGATGATAAAGGAAGCAGCTCAACTGCACCCCAGGGCACTGATCCTGGAAGGCACTAATGTAGATAAGACGACCAATGTCTCCGAGCGCGAAGTGTATGATAACGCCTTCAGAGCCATTAGCACTGCCCGGGGTCTGGTCATTGCCGATTTTCCTCCCAGGGATGTGAATCGCTTGCTTACCTTCCTGCAGGTTGCCAGGGACACAAAAAGGAAGTTAACCATTCTGCCCAGGGATGCTTACCTCTTGAAGACCATGCGCCTTCTCAAGCCTGAGATACCTGACGTGACCGGCGAAGATAGCCTGGTCATCTACCAGGAGACAACGGCGGCCAAAAGTCCTGCTACATGGTTGCGAAAGATCTACGAGGAATGCGCCAGCAAAATCGTGCTGTCCAGCGATGTTAGCGCCAACCAGGGTGATTTCATCCTCTGCTTCAGCTTCTGGGACCTGAATGAGCTGCCCAGCATACGGCCCCGTGCAGGCAGCCTTTACGTCTTCAGTTCGAGCGAGCCTCACAATGAGGAGCAGGAGATGGACTTCTGGCGCTTGCACCACTGGCTCGAGCGCTTCCAGTTGCGATCATTCGGCCTGCCCGTAGAACGGAACGGTGAATGGGAAATAGCCGAGGAAGAGAAGGGGTTGCATGCTTCGGGGCATGCTTGCGGTCCCGACCTGCTGAGAATTGCCCGCGAAATCCGACCCGAGGTGCTTATACCGGTGCACTCTGAGCGGCCCGAATACTACGAGGATAATCTGAAGGGCAGCGGGATAAGTATCATCCTGCCCGTCGCAAATCGAACACTTGACATATAGCAGAGGCCAAGTCCACTCTTCTTGTCAGTGTACCAGGGGGAGTGGCTGGGAGCTTGGTTCATTATCTACTGAGTTCCGATTTCCTTCGGTCTTATCACGAGGACGGGCAGTCCCGACTGCCTGAGCACATGGTTGGCAACGCTGCCGAATAGCGCCCGCCCCAGGCCGCTGCGTCCGTGTGTGACTATGGCAATGAGGTTCACGCTGTTCGTGTCGGCATAGCTGAGAATCGTTTCGCCGGTCCTCCCCAGTATAGCTACGGTCTCTACCTGCAAGCCCCTTTCGCGTGGTGACACGGCCACCCCCTCCAAATACTCCTTGGCCCTGTCCAATGCCTTTCTTGTCTCTTCGATCATGATATCAGTGCGTATAGGCACAGGCTCCACGCCAGGGATACCCGGGAGCAAGATCACCGGCTCGGGAACTACCTGGAGCAGAACAAGCTCGGCCTGGAAACTAAGCGCCTCTTCCGCGGCGTAGGGCATGATTTGCTCGGCAAGCCTGGACCCATCCAGGCAGGCCATAATCTTCTTGAGCGGTTGAGGCTCCGTGGTTGCCCCTGTCTCACTCTCTCGCGGCCTGTAAACGAGAGTTGGCAGGCCAGACTCTCTTAGCACAAAGTCGGCAACACTGCCGAATACCGTTCGTCCCAGCCCGCTACGTCCATGTGTGGCCAGGCAGATGAGGTCGATCGGATTATCCCGGGCGTAGTCGAGGATCGCATGGCCGGTCGGTGCTGGCCGTAGTATGATACATTTGACATCTATCCCCCTCTTCAGCAGCGGTGCTGCTATGTCGTCCAGGTAAGCCTCCATGTCAGGTTCCTGCTTCCGGACTTCCTCCTCGATGATACCGGCTATGCCGGTGGTTATCCCCTCCGCGCCCATGTAGGTGCTGCTGGGCATGGCCATGACCCGCAGCAGCGTCACCTCGCTGTTGAACCGCAAGGCATGCTCTGTTGCGTACGGCAGGATTTGCTCCGCAAGTTTGGAACCATCCAGACAGATCAGGGTCTTCTCAAACACTCTGCCCTCCTTTCCGTTTCAGGCCGAGTTCCTGACTTAACTGAAGGTATTTCAGGATATCGGCCCGTGCCACGAGTCCAGCACATCTTGTGTCTTCCATGACCAGTACCTGGTTGACATCATGTTTGGTGATCACCTGCATAGCCGTGTTCAGATCGTCATCAGCACGTACACGGTAAAGCGGCTCACGAGTCATTATCGCGCTGACCGGCGTCTCCTCCCATTTCTCTCGCGGCAATTCCTGGACATCGGTAACAGTCGCGATTCCCAGTATCTGATCATTCTGGCAAACGGGCACGGCCCGGCTCAGTTGCCTTCGAAAAACGTTGCTCACCAGTGCCGATACGGTAGTATCAGGGCTGATGGTTATCGGGCTTGGTACCATGACCTCTCTGACCCGCACCCCCCTGAGTTGTTCCCGCATACTAAGCTCCCGGCGGCTAGCATCTGCCGAGCTGCTCAAGAACCAGCCTATGAAGGCAAGCCATAGGCCTCCCCAATTGCCGGCAAATGCCTGGAGCAACCCCAGGGCGATTAGCCCCCAGCCCATAAACCGCCCGACGGTTGCGGCTATATTGGTTGCCCTCGTAAGACTGCCAGTCCTCTGCCAGAGTATGGAGCGCAGCACACGCCCGCCGTCCAGGGGAAAGCCCGGCAGCAGGTTGAAGGCGGCAAGAACGGTGTTAACCAGCGCCAGATAGGTAAGAATACCAGCTAGCATACCCTGTCGGTTCTCCACCAGCTGCAGCAGGCCCCAGCAAATGCCTGCCAGAGCAAGGCTGGTTAACGGCCCCACTATTGACACAGCGAACTCGACTATAGGCCGCTCAGGCTCCTCTTCCAGACTGCTAACGCCACCAAAAAGGAACAAGGTGATGCTGTGCACCCTGATGCCGCGAGCCTTGGCTACAAGAGAGTGGGCGAGTTCGTGTAGCAACACAGACCCAAAGAGCAAGAGCGCTGCCACGACCCCCGCTAGCCAGCAAGTTCTCGTGTCCCACTCGGGATACAGCTGTGGAAAGAACCCCTGGGCTAAGGCCCAGCTGAGCAGTACAAAAATGAGTATCCACGTGTAGTGAACACCGATATCAATGCCCGCAATCCTTATCAGGCGTAAC
>Ga0209986_10004685_pt1 | contig 11537 bp, 10 predicted proteins | sample BlataG_FD_183168 | JGI IMG/M metagenome (GOLD analysis project Ga0209986, IMG submission 183168) | Deep subsurface microbial communities from Black Sea to uncover new lineages of life (NeLLi) - Black_00105 metaG (SPAdes) (version 2) | ecosystem: Environmental > Aquatic > Marine > Oceanic >...
CACTACCGCTCGATGTAGCAGCACTGTTTTTTGCCTGGGCTCTGAAGTAATAAAGAGTTCCTAGGGTAAGACCAGAAATATCTTCGCTGAAAGATTGGCTGGTACTAACACTTCCTGTCCAGTCAGTAGAAGAAGCATATGATTCTCCTGAATCAATATCATATTCAAATCGGTATTCACAGGCTTCACCTCCGTCATCAGTGATTTCACCATTTAAGGTAGCAGTCGTGGTTCCAACTGAGGTAGCTGGAGTGGTAGTTACCGTGGGGGCGGTGATAGGAAGTGTATATGTATAGCGGTAGGCGGCATCCCAGTCCTCGTATTCTCCCCATTGACTTTGACGGTATCTTATAGCCCATTCATCGGGTTTGACACCTGGGCTTTGGTAGTGGGTTGCGACTTGGACATTTACTGAGGCTACGTTCACCTCGGTATGTATGATAACTTGTTCGTTGATGGTTGGTGGTGAGCCAAACTCAACTTCGTAGTAGGTGGGGGTTGTAGGCACGTCCTCTGAGTTGACTGCGAAGGCTGAGACTATCAAGGCTTTGTCAGAGTAGCGTCTTATAGCAAAAGTCACAGGGCCTGTGGGTGAGTAATTCCGTTTTAGCCAAAAGCCTAGTTTGGTAACCGTTCGGTTGGGGATGGTGAGTATTTGCCCTAGTCTGACTATTCCAATAACGCCAGGGACATAGACTGAGTTATACTGAGTCTGTTCTTCGGTGTATTCGGGGAGTGGTTCGGTGTAGGTATAGCGGTAGACGAAGTCCCAATCCTGAGCCTCGCTCCAGGAACCTACTCCACCCCTTGTCCATCTTTCGTTGTCTTTGACATTTGAACTCTGAAGGCGCGAGTTAATATAGTTGTTGTCGTCGTAACCTGTATGCTCAATGAGTATTCTGACTTCCTCGTTAATGAGGGTGGGGGCGTCAAACTCTACTTCTATCCAAGTTAATTCGGTGGGTAGGTCGGCAGCATCTCCCCATACTTTGCTGACAATGATACTGTCGTTAGTAACCTTCCGAATGGTGAAGGTTACGTCGCCTGTCGGGCTGCCTTCCTTCTTAATATAAAAGGCTAGTTTAGTGATGGTTCTGTTAAGAATGGTAAGTTTCTGCCCGCAAGTGGGTGCGTTCGTTCCTTTGATGGATACATCGGTATTGTGCTCTGTCTGTTCTTCGGTGTATTCGGTGGGGGCGGCCTGAGATTCAGTTGCTCCTATCAAGCAAAGAGTCAAAAGAATAAAAACAATTTTCAGATATTTTCCCATTTATTTTTTTAATTTATTGAACTTGGCCCATTTCTTCGGTTACGGTCTCATCATCGGGTAAAGTAGTATTGATAGCTGGAGCTGTTGCCTCTAAACTTTCTTTAGTCCAGCTATCTTCAGCAGTTATTTTGGCTTCCCCGATAATTTCCGGAGTCTGACCTTTTTGAGCGCTATCGGGAGTTAAAGCAACCTGAAAGGAAATGGTTGGAGCTGAATTAAAAATTCCCTGACCCACATTCAGCTCTCCAATATCCCAGACAATTTCTCTTGATTGAGAATCAAAGGTAAATCTTTCAGAATCTTTCGCAGGGAAAATTTTACCAGTTAATTTCACATTTTTGGGCAAAGTCGCCTTTATTTTGACATTTTCAACATTGTTATAATAATTTTTTGCTTGCCATATTATTATATAAGTGGTGGTCTCTCCCATTTTTGGTGGAAGCGGACCTGAATTCCCAAAAATCTCATCCTGGAAATAGCCCTTTTGAGTAATCTCTAATTTTGAATTAACCTTAGTTACAAATTCTTCTCTGGCCTGACTTAAATAAATTTTGTTTTTTACCACCGGGTTTCTATCTTCTGGAGAAAGAATTTTCCAATCTTCTTTTAATTCAATCCAGAATTCAACTTCTCCCTCTTCCTGAGGGGGTAAAAATTGAAGCCTTGGAACTCTTCTCCAATCAAAAACAATGGAGTTGTCCCCTAATTCAAACTCTCCTGAGGGAGCCTTAATGGTTTGAAAATCAAAAGCTTTTCCCTCCAGGCTAGTTACTAAAAATAAATTATTTAAAGTTTCCTCGCCGATATTCTTAAAGAAAATCTCATAATGAAGCGAGTCTCCGGGGGAAGCTGTGTATTCTGGATTACCATTAATTTGTTGAGAAATATATAAAGAGGGCTTAATAATTACTATTCCTTTGACAGCTTCTTTTAATAAAATAAATTCTCCTTCCTGCCAAGTACCAAACTCAGCGTGAAAAATTTTTTGCTCCCCCACTTCTCCGCTGAGTCTACCTGCTATTTCAATTCTTCCGCCTTCAGCTTTATTTAAGGGTGGAATTTCCCATTCAATTTTTTCTAAAGATTGAGGGGCAGATTCAATAAACTCAAAACCTGGTGGGTATTCAATTTTGCATCTCAAACTTGAAAGAGGATAATCAATATTTGAAAAATAATTCAAGGCGAATTCTAACCCTTTTCCAGACTCGATTTTAGACGGTAAATCGAGAGTAAAAGTTAAAGGAACAGATTTAATTAGAGTAGTAAAAGTAGTAATTGATTCATAGCGAGCTTTTAAATTTTTGAGCCGATAACTTAAAGTAGCTTTAGCTTGAAGGGCTTGACCTTCTTTCCCAAGAAGCCTGGTTTTAAAATGGAGAGTTTGTTCTTCACCGGGATAAATGGTCTGGAGGGATAAATCTTTCCTCAAAGATTTTTTTTCTTCTGGCGACTCTTCTTTTCCTACCAAAAGACATTCTAGAGAATTAGGAGGGCACTCAAAAATAAGTTCTGGCTCTTCTAATCTAACATTTCCGTTATTTTTATACTTCACAATGTACTCAATTTCCTGAGCCAAGGCTGTTTCTTCAGAACCTAAAATTTCCAATTTTAAAACTTCTTTTGAATAAATGTTCTTTTGCCAATAATAGAAACCGGCTATACCCGCTAGGGTAGCCAAAAGAATTAAGAAAATAATAAATTTTTTTCTCATACTTACTTTATTATGTCAAATTTACTTAACTCCCTCTAAAACATGCGAAAGATAACTCTCAGCAATCGAATTTAATGACTTTAGATAATTTGGCTCAATTTTTAATTTTGATAAGGTCTGCCAATTTTTTTCAAGAATGATTCTCAATATTTTGATTATCTCTGACTCAATTTTTTCGCCAGATTTTGTTTTCCGAAAACAGCTTTGACAAATTATTCCTCCTTCTTTTGGATTAAAATAAAGTTTTTCAGGCAGTAGTTTTTTTTGACATAAAGAACAATTATAAAGTTCGGGCTGATAACCTAAAATAGAAAGAAGATTCCAGAGAAAATAGTAATATAAAATTTCTAATTTCAAAAGGTGGCTTTCAGGAGGGTGGCGGGTGGGTTGTAGTCTAATTTCTAATGAATTTAATTTATTAAAAATTTCGTTTAGTAAATTCCAGATTTTTTCATCCGCTTCTTGGCCTTTTATTAGATTATCTAAAACTTCTGAAATTCTGTAAGCGATGGGTAGTCTTTCCAAGTCTTTTCTCAGAATTGGAAAATTCTCGATCAGGATAGCATCAGTTAAAGTTTTATGAGTTTTTCCCTGAATAAACTCAATTTCTGATAAATAAAAAAGTTCAAGACCTCCCTTTAATTTTGACTTAATCTTTCTCTCGGCTTTGGCGAGAATTTCAAGCTTTCCAAAATCTTTAGTGTAGATAGTAAAAATTCGATCTGCTTCTCCCCGGTCGGTTTTCTTTAAAATGAAACCCTGGGTACGGTAATGCCGGAACATATTAATTTAGTATGGTTTAACTCCAGTAACTTCTTTTAAAAATCTAATTTTTCGATCGATATTTAATTTTTCTTCTTTGGTCTTAGCCCGAAATCTTGCCACTCTTAACTCTCTCAGTCGTCTTTTACATTCGATTTCTGAGACATGACTTTTAAATCTTTCTTTGGGAAAAATTTCTTTTTCCATTTTTACCCTTTCTCGCCAAGAGTAGGTCCTACCGCCGGCCCCCGGAATACGGGGAGAAGCTTTTCTCAATATTTCTCTGAATTTAGGTCTGGAAATTTCTCGTTTTTTATCAAAAATTGACATATTTATTTAAAGTTTTCTAATTGCCAGCCACAATTTTTGGCCATCGACCTTTGTTTCTTTTTCGATGCCAAATACTCTTTTTGGCCTCTCGCCGAGCTGAAAATCTTTAGCTTTAGTTTCTTCCAAAATCAAACTTTTATTTCTAACTAAAATTTTATTTAAATTAGGTGTTCCAGAATATCTAACTAAAATTCGGTGTCTTGGTTTGTAGCCAGCTTTTTTTCTCATTTCTTGAATTTGGCGAATAACCTCTCGAATTATACCTTCTTCCTTTAACTCTACAGTAATTGTTTCATCTAATTTAATCTTATCTACTAATGTTATCTCATGTCTTAAACTTTTAACATTTAATTCTTCTTTTATTAATCTTATTAACTCTAGGTCTAGTCCTCCAGCTAACTCTCCAACAGTTAATTCTCTTAAAGGCTGTCTTACTTTAATACCTAATCGTGCTCTTTCTTTTAAGCCTAAATTAACTATTTCACGAACTCGTCTCATTTTTTCTTCTAATTTTTCATCAAGTAATTTCTTTTCTGGCTTTGACCAGTCTTCTAAATGAACGCTTCTTTTTCCTCCTAATTTTTGGTAAATATGTTCGCTAAAAAATGGAACAAAGGGAGCGGTTAACTGGCTTAAAGTTAAAAGTACAAAGTTTAGAGTAGCCGAAGCGGAAACTGCTTCAGTTTTAGTTTCCGGTTTTTGGAATCTTTTTCTTGACCTCCTAATATACCACTGGGAAAGGTCCTCAATGACAAAATTTTCAATGGCTCTGGCAGCAAAAGTAATATTATGTTTATCTAAATTTTCAGTAACTTGTTGGGTTAGTTCATTTAATCTTGAAATAATCCATCGGTCTAAGATATGTTTGGAGTTTGGTCCGCCAGCTGGCGAATTGATTTTGGATTTTTTTCCGTATGTCTCAAAAAAGGCATAGCAGTTCCAGAAAGTGATTAGAAATCTTTTAAGACATTCTTCGATATCCTTTTCTTTAAAAAGTTTAGCATCGCCAGGTTGATTTACAGTAAAGAAATACCAGCGAGTAGCATCGGTTCCATATTTTTCAACGATTGGCCAGGGTTTCACCACATTTCCCTTTGATTTTGACATTTTCTCTCCTTTTTCATCCAAAACATGACCTAAAGAGATAACATTTTTATAAGGAATTCCAAAACCTAAAAGAGTTGAAATAGCTAATAAGGTATAAAACCACCCTCGAGTTTGATCGACTGCTTCAGAAATATAATTTGCTGGAAATTGAATTTTTTGGTCTATTAATTTTTTATTCTCAAAGGGATAATGATACTGGGCAAAAGGCATACTCCCTGAATCGAACCAGCAATCAATAACTTCCGGAGCCCTTTCCATTAAATTTTCGCATTTTGGGCAATAAAATTTAACTTCATCAACATAGGGTCGGTGGAAATCTAACTCCATTTTCTCATTATACGGCAAATTTTTAAATTCGATTTTTCGCCACTCGCTTGTTTTAATTTTACTTTCCTTCTCCCATTTTCTCCATTTTAAAATTTTTTCGATTGGCCAACCCTTCAGAGTTCCTTCGAAAATCGTCAGGGGAAGCTCATGGGAAACAATTAAAATATTTTTGTTTTGGTATTCCCTGTTAACTTCTTTCAAAAAATTATACATTCTTTTTCTCACTTCCATTAAACTTTCGCCTTTTGGTGGTTTGGCTAAAATTATGTTTCCCTTTTTGTTTAAATGTTCCCAAATTAATTTTGGATCTTTTCCATTAAAGATACCTACATTATATTCTCTTAATCTTTTATCGGGGATAACCTTAGCTCCGATTTCTCTGGATATAATTTGGGCAGTCTGTTTTGTTCTTAAAAGATCAGAGGTAAAAACAATATCGATTTTTTTATTTTTTATTTTTTTTGCTGCTATCTTTACTTCTTTTTCACCTTTTTTAGTTAAGGGACAAAGAATTTTTTCTGGCCAACACATGGCAACCTTCATGGTTTGTCTCAAGGAATCACCATGGCGAAAGATAAAGTAATTATTGTTTGAAAATTTCTGCGAAAGTAAATCTTTTAAAGAGCCAATCACCTCTAGTTGTTGGCAAGATTTACATTGCCAAACAGGTAAAGGTGTCCCCCAATATCTCTCTCTGGAAAAAGCCCAATCTTTAATTTCTCTTAGCCATTCTCCGAATCTACCTTCTTTTAAATAACCAGGAATCCAATTGATTTTTTGATTATTTCTGATCAAGTCTTTCTTAACTTTCTGCATATTTATAAACCAGCTCTGTTTAGCATAATAAAGAAGGGGTGAGGAACAACGCCAGCAAAAAGGATAATCATGAAAATATTTTTCTTCTTTAAAAAGCAGATTTCTTTTTTTAAGGTCCAAAATAATTAATGGGTCAGCATTTTTAACATACCTTCCAGCCCAATTTTTAACTCCTTTTTTAAATTTTCCTTCTTCATCAACATTTAATATAATTGGCAGATTATTTTCTTTCCCCGCTACCATGTCTTCTTCCCCAAAAGCTGGAGCAATATGAACTAATCCAGTGCCTTCAGTCAGAGAGACAAAATCGCCAGCGATAACATAATAGGCTTTTTTTGTTAAAGATTTTGCGGGAAATAAAGGTTCGTATTCTAAACCCAGTAAATCTTTCCCTTTAAATTCTTGAGTAATTTTTCCTTTAATTCCGCAAGCTTCCATCCTTTCTTTAGCTAAAATTAAATATTTATTATCAACTTTTACTTTGGCATAAGTAAATTCCGGATTTATGGCGATTGCTACATTTCCAGGCAATGTCCAAGGAGTAGTCGTCCAAATTAACAAATAAGTATCTTTAACTTTTAACTTTTCACACTGAACCGTAGTGAAGTAAAAAAGAGATTTATCTCTTTGCTTTTTAACTTTTAACTTTACATAAATAGCTGGTTCCTCAATTCTCTGATAACCCAAAGCTACTTCATGGGTAGAAAGCGATGTTCCACATCTCGGGCAATAAGGAACAACTTTGTAATCCTGATATAGAAGCCCTTTTTTGTAAATTTCCTTTATAATCCACCAAACTGTCTCAATATACTCTGGTTCATAAGTAATATAGGGGTTTTCCATATCCAGCCAAAAGCCAATTCTTTCAGTTAATTTTTCCCAATCAACTTTATAAGTCCAAACCGATTCTTTGCATTTTTTGTTAAAGCGAGCAATTCCGTATTTTTCAATATCTTTTTTACTTTTCAGCCCTAATTTCTTCTCAATTTCTAATTCCACTGGTAGACCATGAGTATCCCAGCCGGCTTTTCTCAAAACTTTAAATCCCTGCATAGTTTTATATCTTAAAATTATGTCTTTATAAACTCGGGCCAAAACACTGTGAATTCCTGGTTCAGCATTGGCTGTCGGAGGCCCTTCATAAAATACAAAGTTCCGAGCCCTGGCTCGCTGTTTTATACTCCTTTCAAAAATTTTATTTTCTTTCCAAAATTTCAATATTTTCTTTTCTAACTTTGGGAAGTTAATATCCATACTTAAGATAGTTGTTTAGTTAAGCAGTTCTACATTTTTCCCGGAGCTGAAACTCCCATTAAATCTAAAGTGTTTTTAAAGACAGTTTTAGTTGCTAAAACTAAAAATAGGCGGGCCTGGGTAAGATTTTTATCATCGGAAATCACTCGACAATCCCGATAAAATTGATGAAACGCTGTTGCTAAATCCAGAGCATATTGAGGCAGTCGCTGAACCTGATAATCTTTACTGGTATCTTCAACAATCCCTGGAAATCTAATAATTTGTCTAATCAACTTTAATTCCGTAGGATGTTGTAATAATTTCACCATGGTGAATTTATTCATCATTTGCTTCTCCTTCATTTTTGCTTTCTTAAAGATGCTACGTATTCTGGCGTGGGCATACTGTACATAATATACCGGACTTTTTTCTGACCTTTCTTTAGCTAGCTCGACATCAAATTCCATCTGAGTATCTGATGATTTCATTAAATAGATAAATCTGGCTGGATCTAAACCAACCTCATCTATCAGCCATTCCAAAGTTATTGTTTCCCCTTTTCTCTTGGAAATCTTTCCTCTTTTCAATCTAACTACCTGAGAAATTAAAATATCTAAATCTCCTTTAAAACCTAACATTTTGCTGGCGGCTTTAATTTTTGAAACATGCCCTTGGTGGTCAGCTCCCCAGATATTGATAATTTTTTGAAATCTACGATTGAACTTATCTTGATGATAAGCGAGGTCAGAAAGTAAATAAGTAGGTTCGCCAGTTTCTCGAATAATAACCCAATCTTGCTTATCTCCAAACTTTGATGTTTTTAACCATTCTGCTTTTTCCTTTTTGTAAATTAAATTTTCCTTTTTTAACCAATTGTAAATTTTATCTACTTTACTTTTCCGATAAAGATTTTCCTCTGAAACCCAATTATCAAATTTAATTTTCAGTTTATTTTCAATAAAATTTTTAATGTCTCTTTGAATTCCCTGGGCCAATAAATAGCCGGCCTCCCCTTCATTTTTACATTTTTGTATTTTAGATTTTGAAATTTGGATTTTCTTTTTAAGGTAATCATTTAAATAGGTAATACCTTTGCCGATTGCTGTCTTTCCTAATTCTTTAATTTGGGCACTATTTTTAGCATCATTAATATAATATTCTCTAGTGACCTTATAACCAGCTTTTTCTAAAACATTAGCCAGGCAATCTCCGAAAAATGCTCCCCGACCATGCCCAAGATGCAAGAGCCCAGTAGGATTAGCTGAAATAAATTCAATATTAACTTTCTGACCTTTACCAATTTTTGACTGGCCGAATTTTTCTTTTTGTTTTAAAATCTCATCAACCTGCTTTTGCAAATATTCTTTTGAAAGAAAAAAATTAATAAACCCCGGCTCTACTACCTCGACTTTGTCGAGGAATTTCCCATTTTCAATTTTCAATTTCCAATTTATCAGCTTAGCAATTTCTAAAGGTTTTAGGGGCCCGCCTTTGGCGGGAGGACGCGGTGGGCGGGTTGTAGTCTTAGCTTTTTTAGCAATCACCATTGCAACATTTGTACTATAATCGCCGTGAATTTTTTCTCCTGGACGTTCAATCTGAACTTCTGGGAGGTCAAATTTTGGCAATTTTTTTGTCTTTTGAAGCTCTTTTATTGATTTTTCAATTAATTTAACTATTTCTTCTCTTATCATTATTTTTAGTTTATCTTAATTTTTGTTAAAATGAAAGGGTGAAAACAATTATTGAGAACAAAAAGGCCTATTTTAACTACCAGGTCTTGGAAAAATTTGAGGCGGGAATTTCTTTGATTGGTCAAGAAGTAAAATCAATAAAATCAGGAAGGATAAATTTAGCCGGTTCCTATGTGGTTTTAAAGGACAGCGAGATTTTCTTAATTGGGGTTAATATTCCTCCCTATCAGCCCAAAAATGTGCCTGCTGATTATAATCCGGAGAGGTCTCGAAAACTTCTTTTGAAAAAATCAGAGATTAAATATTTAATTGGGAAAGTCAAGCAAAGGGGCTTGACTTTAGTGCCTTTGAAGGTATATACTAAAAGAGGAAAAATAAAGCTTGAATTCGGGGTAGCCAGAGGGAAGAAAAAAGTTGACAAAAGAGAATTAATCAAAAAGAGAGAGTTTGAACGAGAAAAAGAAAGATTTCTAAAAAGAGAAATCCCATAAGGTATTACTACCACTGGGGGTGATAGGAATCGACAGAAATTTTTGTCAAAATAGGCAGATCGAGTGGGCTAGAAACTCGTTTAACTTCTAGTAAAAAGAATAAATGCCAATTTATTCGCAAGCAAACAGCTTGCTCCCGTTTTAGCTTAAAAGCTAAAACCATCTGACCACTGATTCTCGATAAGTGAAATCAGGTGTCATAAAATCGAGATAGATAGTTCTTTTCGTCTCGTGAACTTTATCGAAAAGATAGAGACTAGTGATACTAGAATTTTGCCTGTTTTCAATCTAGTATTTCAAAAATCCAAAACAGACTAAATCTGTAGAAATATTTTGGCAAAATTTCTGGATGGGGCTTCGATGCCCCCGCCTCCACTAAACTTGTTTAAAAAACCATTAGTCAACAATCAAATAAGAACTCCTCAAGTCAGATTGATAGATGAGACTGGAAAGCAGTTGGGGATTATGTCTGCGCAAGAAGCGCTCCAGATGGCTCAGGAGCGCAATTTAGATTTAGTTCAGGTTACAGAAAAGGTAGAACCTCCGGTTTGTAAGATAATGGATTATGGAAAATACCTCTATTCTCTTCAAAAGAAAGAAAGGGCAACTAAAATAAAAGGAGTTAGTGAGCTTAAAGGAATAAGGTTAGGGTTTAATATCTCTCCCCACGATTTAGAAACTAGAGCTCGCCAGGCAGAGAAGTTTTTAAAAAAGGGGGATAAAGTTAGAATAGAGATGCCATTAAGAGGAAGAGAGAAAGGGCTTTCAGAATTTGCTAAGGGGAAAATTAATCAGTTTCTTGAAATTTTAGAAAAACTAGTTCCAATAAAAATTGAAAGGGAGCTAAAAAGAGAAGCGCGTGGATTAACCATGATTATCGCAAAAAAATGAAGTTAAAAACACGTAAATCAATAATTAAACGCTTTAAATTTACTAAAACTGGTAAAATTTTAAGAAGACCAACCGGACTTGACCATTATCGAGCAAAAAAATCAGGGAAAAGAAAGAGGTTAAGCCGAAAATGGGTAAAAGTTTCCAAGCCTGAAGCCAAAAAAATTAAAAGGTTAATTCGCTAATATGGTTAGAGTAAAACGGGGTAAAACTGCTCATAAAAGAAGAAAGCATCTATTAAAATATGCCAAAGGTTTTCGTTGGGGAAGAAAAACAAAATATCGCCAGGCTAAAGAAGCCTTATACCATGCTTGGGAATATGCCTATAGAGATAGGAGAACTAAAAAAAGAGATTTTAGAAAACTTTGGCAAGTTCAAATTTCGGCTACCTGCCGTCAGGCTGATATTTCTTATAGTAAATTTATCAATGGATTAAAACAAAAGAAAGTTGAGCTCGATCGAAAAATCTTAGCTACCTTAGCCAAGGATTACCCTCAAATTTTTGAAAAAATAGTAGAGAAAGCAAAGGGTTAGAGGAATAAAAATAAAAAAACGACCTACTCGAGAATATAATGTCTCAGTAGGCCTTTTCATTGAGATGACCTCCTTTCCCAATCGGCTACGTGTTTTGTCCAAACTTTTCCTTTTTTGTATAGTTCCTTAACTTCCTCTTCCTCAAGCTCGACTACCTGAAGTTCATGTTTTGGATTGTCCTCCAGACCTCGTCCCGGGCAATCTTTTTCGTCGACATCAGTGATTATTCCACAATAATTACATTGCTTCCATTGCTCTTTTGCCACCTTTTCACCTCACTTTTTAAGATTCTATTTTATTATACCACTCTCTTTTCACTTAGGTAAGGGCCGGATGTCGGCCTCTTCTTGGAGTTCTTTTATATTCTT
>Ga0209986_10004686_pt1 | contig 11535 bp, 11 predicted proteins | sample BlataG_FD_183168 | JGI IMG/M metagenome (GOLD analysis project Ga0209986, IMG submission 183168) | Deep subsurface microbial communities from Black Sea to uncover new lineages of life (NeLLi) - Black_00105 metaG (SPAdes) (version 2) | ecosystem: Environmental > Aquatic > Marine > Oceanic >...
TAACATCCTCTACAAAGCTTTGGGCTACATACCTCCCGATAGACTCGGAGCTTCTTCCCGGCCTTCCCGCTCTATCCGAGCCAATACTGCTACCTAAACTCGTCTTAGCATATATCGCCAGGGCAGCACCCTCCTGAAGCGAGCTCTCATCGTAAATTTCCTCGATTTCAGCCTTATAGCCATAAGTGCTTAATACCTTCTGGCACTCCCCTGCCATCCGATGGCTCACCTTCCTTCCCCTCAAATGAGAGGAGAGGGCGATTCCTTTAATCCCGAGAACCTCCCCTTGTTCAGTGAGGCTCAAAGGTTTTAATTTCTTTACCGGCTCAACTTCAATTTCTATGATTCCGCCGCCGCGGGGCACGTAGCCAGGGCGAACTATCTCAAGCTCAGCACGAATTCCCATCTGTTCCAAAATTGGAAGCAAAACAAATTTCATATGATAGGCAGAGGGGGCAAAATCCTGGAATAGCCCACCTTCGAGCCTGAATTTGGAGGGCTTTCCCGCAAAGCAGGCTAAAGGCAGAAGAGTTTGTGCCATCATTGTGGTTGACCCTGCTGTCCCTATATCCCAGTGATACTCCCCTCCTTTAAACCTTCCCTTTGGAGCATAGGTAATCTCCTTAGAGCCCACCACGGCATTACTCGCTGTGCCTTGGCACATCTCCTGGCAAGCCTGGATAACCTTAAGGTGCTGCCTCCTTAGCCCTGGCCTATCCCTCTTCGCCCTGATATTTTCTATCTTTATCTCTTTCCCAAGCAGGCTCGCCAGAGCTACAGAATAGCGAACTATAGTTCCGCTTCCAGACTTTGCCCCGCCGTCTATGACCTTCATGTTGAGGCAATACTATTTATATGCTGAGTAGGCAAAGTCAGTCAGTAGTCTCATCATTTACGGTATGCTTCTCCACGATGACGAACATGATAAATGGTCACGACTTTCGTTTTGACGTCCACTTGGTAGATTACCCTGTAATCCCCAACTCGAATTCGATAATCTCGTTCTGAGCCTCGAAGTTTACGGCATTGTGATGGAAATGGATTATCTACAAGGAACTCAATGGCTTGAATAATCCGAGGGATTTGCTGTGGATCAATATTCCGTAAGTCGCGCTCTGCTGACCCTTTCCATCGAATCTCATAAGAGGCCATCTTTTTCTAACTTCTTTTTGAGTTCTTCAAAAGTTATAGTAGGTTCACCTCGACGTTCGGCAATGATTGCAAGGTCATGGATATCTTCTAGAAGCTCCTCATACTCCTCAACTGGAATAATTACTGCTGTTTTTTGTCCTTTCTCATCCACAACATATTGCTCTTGAAATTTTGCCATGCTTGTCCTCCTGTTAGATTTTCAACAATTGAGTTCGTATAACTTAGTATATACTATACGACTCAACTTCCATCACTGCTTGCTCAAAAGGGATAACTTCACCGCCGGAGGCTTTGGCTGCGTCATAGGCACGAATAGAATCTAGCTCCTCAAGCTCCTGAGTAAATGATGGTAATCCTTCATATCAAGGACCACGCCAATACGATTGCCACTGTTATCCACTAAATATCGCTCTTTGATATTACTCATCCCTAGCTCCGTTTACATGGATTTTAGCACTGCTGATATTCAAATGCTAGCTGTAGGTTTATTTCCTTCGCGAGCAGGCTCGCCAGAACTACAGAATAGCGGACTATAGTTCCGCTTCCAGACTTTGCCCCGCCATCTATGGTTATCATGTGCTGTTGTTTCTCCTCTTTGAAAAAGGCCTGTAACATTTTATATCTTTTGTTATACTCCAGAATACAATTTGCGCCTTTAAATAATTTTTCAAAAATTAAAAGGAGCCAAAAGATGGGAATAAGACTTTTTAAAGAGCCTGAGCTGGAAAAACCTGACCTGATTTGCGGCTGGCCAGGGATTGGAAATATTGGGCTAATTGCTGTCGATACCTTGAAGGGGGTGCTGGTGGCAGAAGAGTTTGGAGAAATAGAACCCTGGGACTTTTTCTACCCCAAGAAGGTCTCCATCAGGGACGGTTTGCTCGAAAGCTTAGAGTTCCCCACCAACAAATTTTATTATCAGCGGCTGGAAAGGAAAGATTTAATATTTTTCCTTGGAGAAGAACAGCCAACTGAGGGAGAGAGAACGTATGCCACTGGAGAAAAGGCTTACCAGATGGCCAATTTAGTTTTAGATGTAGCTGAAAAGTTTGGCTGCCAGAGAGTTTATACTTCGGGTGCCTGTGTTTCACCCATTCACCATACTGTGAAACCAAGAGTTGTTTCAGTGGTAAGTTCTGAGAAGTTAGTAGAGGAGGTAATAAGGTATCAAAATACAATTTTAATAAGCGCAATGGGAGGGAGAGAAGGTGAAGGGGTTATTACTGGATTAAATGGTCTTTTGCTGGCAGTGGCTAAAAAGAGGGGGTTAGAAAGTATTTGTTTGATGGGGGAGATACCAGATTGGCTTTCTGGTTCTCCCTTCCCCTATCCCAAGGCTTCAAAATCAGTGCTTGAGGTTTTTGCTGACATTCTCGGAATCAGAATTGATTTTATAGTTCTCGATAAGATGGTTGCCCAGATGGAAGAGGTTATTGAAAAGATCTATGAAGAATTCCCTTCAGAAATAAGGGAGCGATATGATGAAAGAAAGCTTATTGCCCAAGCTAAGCCTGGAGGGATAACTGAAGCGGATGCCAAATGGATTAAAGAGCACATTGATGAATTTTTTAAGAAAAGGGGTGAAAATTTTTAAGATGGAGCCACTTAAAGTTCGGTGCGGAATCGGGGCGAGGGATGTTGTGGTGGAGTTTGATGCAGTCGGTTATACTACCCACGTTAGATGCAAATACTACAAACACGATAACTGCAAGTTGATTGGTAAGGAGTGCCCGTGGTTAAGAATGGTCGGGAAGGGTCACAAACCTTCCCTTTATGGGCGCTAACGTACTAAGAATGCGCTTAAAGAAGGTAAGGGAGATGGACAAAGACCTATTTAAGATCTATCAGTCTCCCCAGCTTCGCAACCCATCTTCGATTGTCGGTTGGCAGACCCACGATGTTGGGAAGTTGAGCTCTGAGGTTATCCATTTTTTGAATGAGAAACTGGGGGGGCAGAAAATCGCTGAAATCAAGCCCTCAGGCTTTTTCCCTTTAGGAGGAGCAGAATTTAAAGATAACCTAATCCAGGTTCCAGAGAGCAAATTCTGTGCTTGCCAGAAAAGCGACCTTTTAATTTTTAAAAGCGAGGAGCCTAAATACGAATGGTATAATTTTTTAAATGGCCTCCTGGATTTTGCCCAACATTATTGTCATATCAAAGAGCTATATACCATCAGCGCGAGGCCCTCTCTTAGCGCCCATACTACTCCTCGGAGAATACTGGCAGTTTACAACCAGCCAGAATTTCAAAAAACACTCCAAGGCTACGGACTAGAGGATATGACCTGGGAAGGACCTCCAGCCATAAGTAGTTACCTTCTTTGGCTAGCTAAAAGGAGAGATACTCCCGGGGTAAGCCTTTGGCCCGAGATACCATTTTACCTCGCTGCCGGAGAAGATCCCGCAGCAATAAAGCTTACCCTTTCTTTCTTAGATAGCAGATTTAGCCTGGGTCTGGATTTGAGGGAACTTGACCTCAAAGTCGGAAATCAGAATGAGAAAATAGCCCAGCTAAGAGAGGAAAACGCTGAAATCAATGAATATATCAACCGCCTGGAAAGTGGACTTAGCTTAAATGAAGAGGAACAGGTAAAATTAGCCAGAGCGGTATATAAACTTCTCGAACCTGACTCACAGTGACTTTTTTCTGCAATCAACGATTGAAAATGACAACACAGCCGCCGCGTTGGGGGTCTGGTTCAACCGTGTAATCACCCATGAGAGCCTTTACCGAAGCCCAATCTGGCGAATTCTCCTTGATCAAGAGCGCCGCCAGAAGCTCTCCATCATTCGCATTTCTTAACCACAAACGGATCTCATCCCGTGAAGAGGATTTCTTTTGCTTTTTCCTTTTTCCAAACAATATTCCCATTTTATTCTCACCGCCCAAAGTTTATACGACCAATTTCGCCTAACGTTTCCAGCATATCTGAAGTTGCGACCGAAGGGAGCAGAACCAAATATGCTGCGTTAGCCAACGTTCACCTCATTATATTCTTCTGGCTTAGGAAATAATTCCATATAGCTCTTACCTCCTTCGGCACCATTCCAAATGTAACGACAAATTAGATCTTTCTCTTTCATAAATCGCAGTCCTTTTTTGTTTAAATCGTCGAGGATTTTTTAGAATTATCATTGTCTCCAATAGAATTGTAATAGATTACTTGCCACAAGTCGCAAATAACAACTCCTAGCAAGTTGTTTTCTTTTGAATACATCTTTCCTGCTTTCCTTAGTTCATCTACTGCGCTTCCGTCTCGGCTTGCCACTCTAATTATTGCTTTGAGTAAAGATAGGCGTGACTTTGCTCCTCGCTCGAAGTCTAGACATATGTAAAGCATATCCCCTGCCCGCTCTGCAAGTGATTCTGCATTAGAAACATCACCAACATAGAAGTAAGTGCCAGATACGACTTCAAATACACGTTGCTTAACCATTTCATAAATACTTATGTCGGAACTCTCACACATATCGAGGCAGACTTTGTGATAATTCAGCGACTTTTCGAAATCCAATTCGTATCGACTTAACAAGCCTCGTTCAAGAATGGCTTGGCATAAAACGTTCGAATCATCCTTAGACAGTTTTGGAATAGTAGAGATATTCCGACTGAGGTTTTCTGGCCATAATTGATTTATTAGTTCATCAGCCATTTCTTTTGCATCCGCTACATGACCTGCACGTCGTGCCAATCGAATTGACATAAGTTTAACCCCATGGTCAGTTTTTGAAGATTGAGCTAGATCTATAGCTCGTGACATTTCATATAATTCGTTGATAAGATTTAGAGTTCTGGAATTAGATTCAATAGCTAATTCTCTAACCCTATGAATCACATCAGGAAGTCTCTTATTCAGGAAAGACAATTTTTCCGAATAAATGTCAACTGTTTCACTCTTTAATGATAATTTGGAATAAAGGTCGCCAGCGACGGCTGAAAGAACGAGAATTGGAATATGGCCCTTTTTATAAAACGGTGTTATAAACACTTCATTGGCTACTTTATTCTTAAATCGATCATAGTCTTCCTTATCGCATTCAGGTTGGGATTCTAATAGGCTACGCTCAGTCCTTGAAAGCTTTGAGCGCCTTTCAAGAACGATTGGCTTACAATAAGGAAGCTCCAAAGCCAAATCAAACTCAAGTTCAGTTGCAGATAAATTTTCAGGGTTGTATCCTCCGCTTGGCCGTGAACCATAGAAACCACCTAACATAACGATGCAGTAATCGCAAGATTTTAATCGTTCACGACATACAGCCATAGCATCGTGTCCCTGCTTTGTTGCTTGAACCCAATCTTCAAAACGCTGGCTAACTACTTCAATACCACTTGCTTGACCGAATAAAGTGAGTGCATTGGACAAAATCTCTCGTACGTTTGATAGGTCTTTAAATGTAGAAGAAATAAAAACCTTCATTTTAAACTTCTTGCTTGGTATATTAAGAATTGATACATAAAAATTTACTGTGTGAATATCGTCTAACTTTAGTATATACGGAATTCGGTTTTTTGTTCAGTAGCTTATTGCACAGGTATTGGATGCCCTCACTATTTCCATTAAGCACTACAAAAAGTTACCTGCTAATTCCAGCTATCTTGAAAGCTCGATGGTCTCTTTTTCAATATCCGCATAGAGGCTGTCTATCTTCTGTTGAACTTCCATTGTCTTTTTAAGAGCCGTGGTAATCTGGCAGTAATGCTTTATCTCCTCAAGAGATAACTTTTGTCCCTTCCTACCCTTAAGCCATTTATCTATAACCTGATAGCCACCGATTTGGTAGTCCCAGACCTCTTTTTCTATTCCCTCGAAGTACTGATTGTTGTTGATGTAAACTCGCCTTTCCATTTCATCGTATTTTGGCTTTTCGACTTGATTATCACCACTGCCCTCAAATTTGGCAATTGGGTTATTTAGCTCTGCTGACTTGAGCAAATGCAAGCTGACAAGCTGTTTGCCATATTTTCCTATTTTGCTGAATAATTCATAGTCTTTAGTGAAAGGCACTCTGGGAAAATCAATCTTCAGAAACTCAGCGTATTTGTTTCGATAGGTATTGGAATAAAAAGCGCCATATATGTAGTAAAAAATTTCCTCTGGACTTGGTTCTCTACTATAAGCCGCTGTTAACGATTTGACCAGTTTAGGATTAAGATTCGGTTTTTCCCCTGGAGCTTCCTGATGACTGAACATATCTTCTTTGGAGGGGTAGAGGTAAAGAGGGAAAAGGAAGCCAATCCCCTTGTTGCTAAGGGTTATCCGACTATCAATTATCGTATTTGAAACAAATGCGTGATTAAAAACTCCTTCGGCAACCTGCCTAACAGTAATCAACCCCAAATTATCCTTCATCATGTGGTGCATGACCTCCTTGCGAGTCCTCCACACAACAGAATCATGGAGATAAATCTCCCTGACATCAAAGGGGCGATAAAGAATTCTGGTGAAGTATTCATCCCAATCTTTAACTTTGTTTAGGTCGATTCTTGCCTTTTTGATTTTCCACATATAGTTCTCTTTCAAATCAAAGGCTTGCTTAACTATCTCATCGGGTATTGACAAATCTCTGAACATTTCAATTCGTCTTTTTAGAGCGTCTCTATCAAAGTCAATTACAAGCTTATCTCTAGCTGTAACAATTCCTGTACAATTTACCGGAAAGATGTCGGTTATCTTCCAGTATTTTTCATAAATATCTCTGTGAATTTCAGCCCTCGGAACAAAGAAATAGTATGGGCTACTCGGCTTTAATTGCTGCCAATTGGTCGTTTTAATGTCATTTTTAAAAAGCCAACTATATTTATCCTCTCGTAAGCCCCAGCATTCTGAGTAAAAAACTTTCTTCTCCAAATCCTTTCTTTTAACGAACAACGATATGGCTACCCCCTGCCGAATATCAAAAACATTTTCATCTTTAGAGCCATCAGGGCACTTTTCTCTCTTCAGACTGTTACCATGCAAGTCCAACAGATATATTTCATTAAAGCTATTCATCAAGGATTGCCGCATTCCTCTAAATGTTGGGTTGTCCAGATAACTATGATTGGTAATAAAGCCCAAAACACCTTCGCCTGCCTGATCTATCTTCCATTGAGCAAAGCGAATGAACTTTACATAGTCGTCTTGGAGCCATTGTTTTCTCTCACCTAACCACTGGCCATCTATCACCTTATAGGATTCTATTAATTCGCCAATCCAAGTTTTCTGCCTTACTTTCATCTTTTGCCTTGCCGTTCTTAATTGAGGAACTAACGAATAATAACCATTTAATTTATCCTCTTGAATTTGGTAATTAGTTATATACCTATTCCCCTTTTCGACAGTTATTTCTTTTTCACTTAAATTTGCTGATATCCCCGAATATGGAGGGTTTCCCAGGATAACGAGGATAGGCTTTTCTTTCTTCACTCTGCCAGCGAGGTGCGATTCCTCAGCCAGGGATGATATCCCAGGAAGAGCAGTTTGCTCTAACTCTTCCATTTCTAGAGTATTTGTGAGATAGAATTTGAAGCGCTCATCTTCACCAAGTCCATAGCCCGATTTCTCTAATAGCAATGCCATCTTCAAATGTCCTATGGCATAGGGAGCCATCATCAACTCAAAGGCATAAAAATTCTTCAAAATGTGCTCTTTGATAAAGCTTTCCTTCCCACCTTCACCATATTTGGCAGTAAATTCCGCTATGGCCAATTTGCTTGCCTCAGCAAGGAAAGTCAGAGTGCCAGCAGCCGGGTCTAAGACGGTGACAGAATTGGAGGCAAATCCATCTGGCCGGTCAAAACGCTCTTTGAGGATAATATTTAAGGAACGAACAATATAGGAAACCACCGATTCGGGGGTGTAATAAACACCTCTTCTTTCCCTCTCCGTGGGATTATACTCAGCTAGAAAAGTTTCATAGAAATAGTAAACGGGGTCTCTTCCTTTCCCTTCATGATAAAATTTGCTTAGAATCTCATTGACATCAGCCACTGCCAAAACTTCGGAGATATCATCTACAATCCATTCCATCTGCTTGGGTAATTCCTCTAGGGAGATAAACCTGAAAACATCCCGCAGGATGCCAATAGTTCGAGGAATATAATCGTAAGCCAGCTTGCGATTAAAGCCATTTTCACAACGGGTGCGGGCGGCAAAAAGCCCGTAGGTAATCGTTTGGGCATAAAGATCGGCAAAACCATCCTGAGTCAGTCCTGCGATAAGATATTTTTGAAATGCTTCATAGAATCCGAGAATGGGAGCTTTGCCCTCTTTACCTTTCAATTCCTCCAGAATGACTTGGTCTTTTAAGAAGCTGGTTCTCTTTGCCAACTCAACAGCTAAAGACTCTGAGGTATATGTTTTAGGAAGCGAGAAGGAGAAAAACTTATCCAGCAGGTTGAGAAATTTATCTTTATTCTCTACAGGAGGGACTGTTCTTAATTCACGAATAACAAAAGGCCTAGCCAGCAAGACTTTATCAATTAACTTTTCATTGCGATACAAGCGGAATTCGAAGAAGTTGGTTAAGATGAGATTGGGGAATGTATGTCTATAGCGTTTTAGCTGCTCACTGTTTTCAATGTAGTCAAGATTTTCCACATATGGCTCTTTTGCCTCAATGTAACCAACGATGTTTTGCTTCCCATCCCAAATTCTGAAATCAGGATTGCCAGCTTCGGTCTTCTTTGGTAGCGTTGTTATGTGGATATTTCTTTTGCTAACAGACTTTGTATATTCCTTTAACAAGCCTTCAAGAATAGAGTAATAACTTTCCTCTCTAGCGTCGCCCGTCTGGGCAACCTCAAATATCCTTTTAAGATATGCTTTCAGCATTTTCTGGCACTCGAACTCCGACCTTATTCATATTATAATACTTAAAGCTGAAAAAGGCATAAGCAGCTTGAGACATGTCTAGCTCAGGACAGAGAACCGGGATTGCTAACTTACCTTTGCATTATGGCAAGGTGCCTCCTTGACTCTTTGGGCGAATGTGCTCTAGGCTGAGAGATTGCTATTGCCATCATCGGTAAGTTTGGAGCCAACGGAACGCCTCGTCGCTTTCCCGAGCCTTTCACCGAATCTCATAGGAGCATTTTTCAACTTTTTTGAGTCTCGGAAGACTATAGTAGGCTCATCTCGACGTTAGGCAATGATTACCAGATCGTGGATATCTCCTAGAAGTTCCTCATACTCCTCAACTGGAACATTTTTGTTTTCCTTCTTTTCAAGCCGATTCCGCCTAATATTTTTGGTTTTGCGAAGTGGGAGGTATTTAGGCGAACAAAATGAACCGCAAAACCCGTGTTAGGCGAAGTTGGTAATCCCCCTAGCTGGTCAATTATCCTGTACTTGAATTCCCTTCTTTCTACTCTCCTCGAAGTCCTTTTTTCTGGACCCAGTGAGCTTCGTCGGGAGTAATGACTAGAACATCAATCGGACCACCAACATTTTTGAGTCGAGCCTGGAAACGCATTGTATCAATAGTAGTTCGGATAGCGTAAATTGAAAAGTCAATCGCGTCCTGAAGGGTCATTGCATCCCAAATAATTGGGGCTGCTGGTGCTCGAATGACTTTATCGACGCCTTTCTCGTCTTTGATTACGACAGGATTAACGATAGAAGTGATAACATCAATCTGTCCAGACCAAGTAGTCCCATAAGCGAGCGAACCATCGGGTTTAGTGTTTCTTCTCTCGACAGTATTTCGACTTACATGACAATAATAAACATAGGGTACACTAATTTTTCCCTCTTTCTTGTAACCAGCAACATGAAACCCAGCATTGGCATCAGGAAATGATCTTCGGAAGTATTCCACCATCTTTTTGGGAATAGTCGTGACATCATCCGCGGCTGTCACTTCTTCCTCAATAAATTTCCTAATATAGCTTGCCATGGGTACACCAACAAGCAAGTCCTGCCCAAAGTTAGAAATCCCGATCCTCTGGTTTCCCAAAAGAAAAGTTTTGGTAACAGAATCAGAGGCAGGAGCTTCCACTTTAAAATCTTTCCCGTCTGGAGTTTTTCCTTCAACCGTTAGAAACTGCCGGCTATCTGAAGCCATCACAATACCTTCTGGTACATAAGTTACAATTACTAGTGACATAAGTTTTTAACCTCCTTTCTATCCTTTACTTGGATATCTATTTCGTAAACAAACTTCACAATTTCGTCTAACTTAAGTATATACGAAATTCGCTTTTTGTTCTAAATTCGAAGGATATCCGAATCCTTCCCTTATTCCTTTTCCAGTATGTAAACATTTATGTCAAAACGAAAATATCGGTCAAGGTAACGCTGTTGTATAATATCCCTGGTGCAGGATATGCCTAGCTCAGCACAAAGAACTGGGATTGCTAACTTACCTTTGCATTATGGCAAGGTGCCTCCGTGGCTTTTTGGGCGGATGTCCCAGCTAGCTCGAGAAATAACTATTGTCATTGTTGATGAATTTGGTCCTGAGGAGATGCTTCACCGTCTTTCCGACCCTTTCTGGTTTCAAGCTTTTGGCTGTGTCCTGGGCTATGACTGGCATTCCAGCGGCGTCACCACTACTGTCTGCGGGGCTCTGAAAGAAGGGATGCGAGGCTTAGAAAAAGAATTTGGCCTGTTCATTGCCGGCGGCAAAGGCAAAACATCCCGAAAAACCCCGGCGGAGATAGAGAATTACGGGCATCTACTAAAGGTAAATCCATCGCCTCTGGTTTACGCCAGTCGCATGTCAGCTAAAGTGGACAATTCAGCCCTTCAAGACGGCTATCAGCTTTATCACCATACTTTCTTCTTTACCAAAGACGGCTCCTGGGCAGTTATTCAGCAAGGAATGAATGAGATTAACCGCTATGCGCGTAGGTATCACTGGCTAGGGGAAAAAGTTAGTGATTTTGTTTGTGAGCCAGAGACAGCTATTTGCTCCCAAGCTAGAGGCGAAGCACTGAACCTGGTGGCATCAGAGAGCACGCAAGCGCGAAACGTCATCACCGATATTGCTGCTGAGGAAAAGCCGGAGAATATCGTAACCCAATTAAAGAAGCTAAAAACCTTAAACCTGCCCCGGCGGCCTTACATCAGCCTGGAAGACATTCATCCCGACAGACTGAGTAAGCTCTTCACCATCGCTTATGAGCATCAACCACAAAACTTTGAGTCACTGCTGGGGCTTGAAGGCATAGGACCAAAAACGCTTCGTGCTTTGAGCCTTATCTCAGAATTGGTTTACGATACACCCGTTAGCCTGCGTGACCCAGCAAGCTATAGCTTTGCCCATGGTGGCAAGGATGGTCATCCCTATCCTGTGGACAGGAAGACTTACGATGCTAGCATTGAATTTCTGGCTCTGGCGGTGGATAAAGCCAAGATTGGAGATAAAGAGAAGCTCGAGGCCTTCAGGCGCCTAAAAGCG
>Ga0209986_10004688_pt1 | contig 11533 bp, 18 predicted proteins | sample BlataG_FD_183168 | JGI IMG/M metagenome (GOLD analysis project Ga0209986, IMG submission 183168) | Deep subsurface microbial communities from Black Sea to uncover new lineages of life (NeLLi) - Black_00105 metaG (SPAdes) (version 2) | ecosystem: Environmental > Aquatic > Marine > Oceanic >...
TCAAGAGGTTGCGACCCTCACCCACATTATCATTAAGGACTACGACTTTCACGCATTCGTTGACGGTTTTAACGACCCTCAATGACTATGAAACCCCGCAAAACATCGGGGCAATTTAATTAATTTTCTACTAAAATATACTTAGTAGTTTTTTTGTTGCCAGTTTGTAATACCTTAAATGCCGTCTGGCCGTTCTTCCCCTTCTCTATGATTTGACGATAGATTGGATTTTTAACATTTAACCACCAAACTAAATCCGCTTCTCCTACTCTAACTGGGATAATCTTTTTAATAGTTTTATTCTCTAAATCTTCCCATTCATCGAATGGCTTTGAAAAATCAATAGTAATTTCTGTTGTTTTGTTTTCTTCTAATTGCAAGCCCGGTTTTCTTTCGCCATCAAAAGATTTTTCTTTTACTTCCTTTAATTCTTCATTTAACCAGTTATTCTGTTCTTTAGTTGGTTGTTGTGTTTCTGTTTCTTTCATTTATTTTTTCCTCCCTTAATAATTTAGTTATATTTATATCTGCTAACTCGTGGTCGGTTAATTTTGATTCATTAATAATTTCTTGAGCATCCATTGTTTATTTCTCCATATTTTCCATGTGCCATTTATATGCTTCTGGAAAGTTTATTTTTAAGTTTTCTAACTGTGAGAACTCTTTTCTTTCTGGGATTTCAAGATATAATCTTCTAATAAGATTATCCATTGATTCTCCCAATATTTTTCTTTTATTCAATTCGTTCCAAGTTTCCTCGGAGATTGTTATTGTTGTTGATTTCATATTTTAATTAAGATATTATACTATTTAAATATATCTATTAACTTTAAAGTTACTACAAATATTAATAGTCTGAACTTAGTTAAGGTCTCTTCTCCATAGATTTCTGCTGATGATTTTTGTGATTTCATTGTGTTTTTATGGATTGTGCGAACTTTTTAGGTGTTTGGAACAGGTAGAACAAGAAGAACAGGTAATATAGAGTAGATTTCACATATGGAAACTTTGTGGGGTTTGCCTGTTTTTCTTGTTCTTCTTGTTCCTAAGCCATATCCTCCATGATTAATTTATAAATATTTACTATATTTTTATTAAAAATTTCATATTCATACTTTCCAATTTTTACCATCATTCCAATTTTCTTACAAAAATTTATAAATATAATATCTTTTTTTGTTTTTTTCTTATGACAATCTTTACAACAAAAATTTATATCATTGATATTTCCACCAATACAAACAGGAATAATATGTTCTATCTCTATATTTCTTTTCAAAAACCAATTTTTACATAAAAAACATTGACAGTTTTCAGGTATTAACTTTCTTTGTTTTAATGTTTTTGTTGATGGTTTGATTCCTCTAATGTGATTTATTATCATATTCTAAAACATATCCTCACTTAATTTAATTCCAACCCATACCCTAAATTTCTTTGTCATATCCCATGGAGCAACCTTTAAACTTTGGCTAATACCTAATTCTTTCATTTTTTTACCAATAACGACATCAGATATTTCTCTAAATCGGTTTTGTTTACACCATGCATTAAGTTTTTTAGAAAATTCATGCTTCCAAATTAATCCATCATAATCTTCAATTGTAAATTCCCGGAGAAATTTTTCTAAAGGATTACTATGGTCTTCATACTTCTTCATCCTATCTTCTACAGAACCCTCATTTGTAAATTCCCTTTTCTCTAATAAATCTTTCAAAATTAAAGAACATTTAACGGACAAAGCCCTATATTCTTCATCCGGAATATCTGCGAGTATATCCTTCTTTTCTGAGAACTGATTCGGAAAATCAATAATCATCCATCTCCTATAAAAACCGATAGTTTTATCAGATGTTGATGGAAGGTTATTAGTAGCAATTAATATCTTTGCGTAATTAACTTCTTCAAATGGATCCTTATTTTTATATTCGAATCCGATTAAATCTCCACCGGATAATTTTTTTAATACAGAAGTTTTATTTATTTCACTAAAATTAGTTTCTCCCATCTGACAAACCAACTTTTTATGTAATCTAGTAACTTCGAATCTACTCTGCAACAAAGTATCTAATTCTGTTGAACAACAATTAGAACCACCTATAAATTTTCTAAGAAGATTAAGAAAACAACTCTTTCCATTCATTCCACCACCTATAAAACAAAAGATTCTGTGGATTGGATAATCGGGTATTAAACAATAAGCAAGTATTTCATAAAGAGTTTGAATATGTTCTTTACCAACCCACTCTTCAAATATTTTATCTATAATTGGAGTATCATAAAACCCATTAATATCTAAATCCCATGGTATAGGATTAGTAACAAAAAGCGACGGAGTTGCCCTTTGCGTTTCCCCAGTTAAAACATTTATAATTTTATTTTTAAATTGAATTGTTTGTTGTCCTATTGGAATTGGTATGTTTAATCTGCTAACTTGTTTTAATGCTTCCAACATTTCGTTTTTCTCCTTAGAATTAATTGTATTTATTGTGGCCTGCTTATCTATTGCGTTTAATATATCAGTTTCATCAACCCTCTCCCATTTTGTTTCTGACCAATTCCATAACCACCATGTTCTTGATTTATCGTAAAAACATGGCTGAACTTGTATTATTTCATTAGCAAGTTCTTTTTTATCAAACATAGCACCAATTTTTACATTAAGATTTTTTAAAACATCTTTTTGTTCATCATCTTCTTTCAATTTTTTTCTTTGAAAAATAAAATCATCGGCATCCATTTTTTCAATATTATTAAAAATTGTTCGCATAGCTTCATCTACCATACTCAACAACCTCCATCTTCCCCATACACCCAGGACAAGAAGTAATAATTATATTATCTTCAGTACTCCTATTTCTCTTACACTCCGGACACTTCCATTCTTTCATTTACACCACCCCCTCCTCTTATACAAAGCCCACTCCTTAGGATCAGCAACCTCATCCCTCGTTCTCAAATGTGGTTCATCTCCGGACTCACACTTCTCACACTTCCATCCCGTGTAGAAACAACAATGCTTATGACAATACATCATTCTTTCACCTCTTTAATAATTAATTTTTCGCCCTTAAATGATTTTAAACCAGCTAAAAAATTATCAGCAGTCCCTTTATTTCTAAAAGTTTCTAAAACCTCTCCTAATTCATTAACAATAACAAAGTGTGTTTTAATTCCAAGAAGTTGTTTTTTAGTTTTCATCCCTCAACCTCCAAATCTTTTATATCAGTAAACTCAACAATCTTATAATTCCCAGAAACCTTATCTAATAATTCCACATACTTCTCGTCGCTGTTTGTTATTTTACCAGCATATCTAAAATCATTATACAGAAATATCTTTACCTCTTTCCCTATACTTTCACTCACTCTCTTTTTCATTATTTCGCTCATTATATTAATCAGGAACGACCGAAGCCGTTCCCTATTTTCCTTCAGTCGAAACGTCAAGAATGTTAAAACTCAAAAACAATTTATTATATAAATGTTTCTTTAAACTTTAAAGTAATTACATTATTATTTTATAATTTCTTTACTTACTTCTTTTACCGTTACTTTTGTTTCGTTAAATATTATTGTATTTCCAATTCTATCTTTTCTAATAATTGAAACATTTGCAATTTGAATTAGTCTTTCTTTCTCCCAAATGTCAAGTGCTTCAGTATTATTAAACCACGGACTTGTTGTAGATATTATTGGAATACATTTTGTTATGTTTATCCAAATACTATATACTTCTTCATTTGATTCATTAAAGAAGTATTGTTGAGTAGGAATATTATAACATTCTTTCTTTTCTAATTTTCTTTGGTATAATCCATCTTGCTCTTTGTCTATAGAATTATAATTATCAATCTTCATTACTTTTAATTCATCTGAAATTACTTTATCAAAAGTTATATCTTTTGTTAAAACAATTCCTGCCGTCGCTGTTACAGTTAAACAAATTACTAAAAGCAAAATTAGATGTTTATTTTTCATTCTAAGCACAACTCCCACAGGCACATAGCATCCCGTTTGTATCAGCACAGGCATCCGTTCCAGCATTATTACCAGTGACAGGAAGTCCTGTTGTGATTGTTAAATTACCTTCTATAATCGTACTATTCTTAAAAACAAAATCACCAACTTGAGATACGAAAAAAGGATTTGTACTGTTATGCCCCATCTTAAATAAATTAGCAAGATTTGAAGTTCCATCGTGAAACCACATTTCTGGTTTCCCAGAAGTTTGAACTCCGAAGTTAGAAATTCTACGAGTATAATCAGTCATTATCCAAGTTGGTTTGTTATACGAACTATTTATTCCACCGAATGTTATGTATCTCGATGGTGCTCCTGCTACTGAATTATAATAAACAAAACCAGTAGCAGTTCCAGAGATTTCTAAACCAAGACTCGACGCAACTACTGGTGCAAAATTTACAGCCCGTGCATTTCCCCCGAAAGACAGTCTCGCATAATCATCAATTCCAATAGTCGCATATTTTTGTCCGTAACTTGACGCACCATAAAATTTTAAATAAGGATTTTCATTTGCAGAATTACTATGAGCAACATAGTTATCAGCATTCTTAAAAAACTCCACTCCTGCACCAGTCATATATTGAACATCAGTATCTCCGTTTCCGTCTGCGTCTGGCTGAATTGAAAGAACGCCTGTCGTTGTTGCGGTTTCAACTGTTGGAACAATTATATTATTATCAAATTTATATCCGAGAGCATTTGTCCAATTAAAATAAGAAGCTACTTCTGAATTAAATATTTGATTCTTTCCATCAAAGTACGAACAATAATCTTCACTTAATCCTGAACATATTTTTGCACCATCTGATTGTTGAGTTATTTTTCCTGTTGTTTGAATATTGTTACCAATAAAATCAGCTAATCCTGGTGTAGACCAATCAAGAATAGTATTTCCATTATCATCATTTAAAAAACTTTGTATCCAATCTAACACAGTAACTCCTGCAACATTTGATAATAATCTATTATTCCAATCAAGAGCTTGATTATTTGAACCATCAAATAATCTCATCCCACTCCAATCTACTCTGGTTCCCCCTCCGCTTATTAAATATTTATTTACAATATCAATAGTCAGAGCGTTAGTGTTATCAACCAATCCACTATCAAATCTTCCTGTGCCAGTTGCAACAATATCATCTATATTATTTATGTCATTCCCCCCCATATTAATATCCCCAGCCATTGTGCATCCAGTTAGTTGACACCATAAAGCATTACCTAATCCTGTGTAGTATGTCCAAAGGGATGCTATGGAATAGCTATCAAAATAATCTGAATTATTTACTGTTGGGATTAGTGAATAGTTTATTGGAATATCTTCCGTTTTACCAAAACCAAAATTTTCTGCTGTTGTTAAGGAAGCAAATCCAACGAAAATTAACACCAGACCTAAGAAAAAAAAATAATTTGTCCTCTTCATAATAACTACCATACAATCCTTATTTTTATATTTTTCTATTTATAGAAATGTTTAAAAAGATTAATAATCGTTATAATAATAACAATGCCATTAGTAAATATTTATTTTGATAAAGAAGAGGATGAGAAGATTAATATTTTTTCTAAAAAATGGGAATGCAGTAAAACAGAAACTCTCAAAAAAATAGTAAGGAATTTTAAAGAAAATTAATGGGAATATTAGAAGAAGTAGGTGTTGGAGGATCAATTCCATCAATAGATATATCTGGTTTCTTTTCAAATTCGTGGATTTATATTGGTATAGTTATATTATTGGGAATAATTCTCATTGCTTGTTTTGCTATTTTTCTTTTCTTTTTAACTTATAAGAAGAAAATTGTAATTTTTGAAAATATTTCTGGGCAAGGTTACCAACCAGTCCTTAAAACACGAGCAAGAGTTTTGAAACTCGGAGTAGGAGGAGAAGAAATTCTAAAAACATTATTTGGTGGAATATTTATTTCTGCTTATGGAAGAAAGATGGGGAAAAATACTTATTGGTATGCCAAAGGACAAGATGGTTATCTTTACAATATTATTCTTGGGGATCTTGATGCTAAACATGCCATCTTGGATGTAGAACCAATTGATAGAGATGTAAGAATGTTTCATGTTGCATTGGATAGGTTAAGCCACCAAACTTATGGAAAGACTGGGTTTTTAGAAAAATATGGAATACATTTAATGCTTTTCTTTTTCTTAATAACTTTAATTTTAGGTATGTGGTTTATTGTAGGTAAGATTGGAGATGCAGTAGCTCCATTAGCACAATCATCAGAGTCTGCTATGAAAATTCAAGAAGCAAATATAATAATTACATCGAAGTTAGAAGGAATTGTAAATAATTTAGCGAGAGTATCAACTTCAGGGGGTTCAGGATTAGTTCCGGCCACATAGTATGAAAATTTATATAGAATTAATACTTGTATTATTTTTTATATTAATATTTATTATATGGAAACTATGGAATAGGATTAGTAAAAAAAATGCAATTAAAAAATATAAACCTGAAAATGACAAAAGCAGAAAAGGAGGAGTCCTCAACAAAGGAACAATTGGAACAGACGAACAAGGAATTGATTCAAAACTTATCAATCTTGTCGGACTTGAACAACCTAAGGGACGAGAGTTTTTACAGGAGACAGCTATTAGTGATGCTGGAACGAATAGCCCTAGCCCAAGAAAAAACAGTAAAGGCATTAGAAGACTCTTCGGAAGAAAGTGAATAAGAACACCATTAATATAATTTATGGATTGTTGATTGTAATATTAATAGTGATAATTTCTATGAGCATTACAATTATTTTAATAAAGACTTTTGAACCAAAATATATATGTGATTTATGTACTTGTCAATCACAACCGTATATATTATTTCCTTAATAGAAAAAGATTATAGTGGGGGTGTCAAATGTTTCCCCCACTTTGAAAATAAAAAAAATAGTTTAAATGGATCCTCCTCCAATTCTCATTCTTTGCCAAGTAGCGACAAGCAATACCAATACACCAAGTATTAGAACAATCGCGGCTACAAGGAGAACAGTTGGAATCTTGCTAGAAACATTATCTACACCTGCTGTGAAGTTTCCACTCAATCTATCTGTAGCATTATCTTCAGCAGAATTAGCAGTTAACAAACTCGCCCCAGTTAAAGTCGAAACAATAACAAAAGCAATTATAACTCCAATCACTAAAGATGCAACTCCAAATATAAGGCCTGTAATAAGACCTCCACCCGCCTGTCCTTTCTTATTGAATTTATTCATTTTTTTATACCTCCTTTCAAGAAAATTAACATGAGTCCCATTGTAAAACTAATTAAAACATCTTTATAAAATAAATGTAACACTGTTACACTTCACTAGACCGTTTATCTAAGAAGAACCACACCGCTGAAAGAACATTCAATGATAAAACAATTATCAACCAATCCAATCTTATAAACCCAGAACTTACAGATAATAGAAGGGCAATTATAAGTGTGGATAAAGATGCGAGAATTGACCAGGCAGGATAATCTGCGGTTGTAGTCCTAATCTTCTGCCTAGTAATCCCTCCAAGAAATACAACCATATATACAAACAAAAGAACAAGAGGACTAATCCAAGGGAAACTCGTGAATGTTTGTAAAGCGATTGCATCTATTCCAGAGGTTGCATTCGGAAGGGTATAAAGATATGCCATTAAGGACTACCTCTTAATGTTTTATATATTAGTAGCCCAATCACAAATAATAGGAACGATATAAAAGCTGTGAAGAACACTCCAAACTCTGAACCACTACCAAATATTTTCTTATAAGGAAGCGTTATTATATTAGATGTAGTCCCAACAACATTTGTAGGGGTAATTGCAAAGGGCCCAGCAGATTGAACTACATCACTTCCAGGTTCTATTGTTGACGAAAGAATAGATTGGTAAGTATCTTCAGATTGGTTTTTTAGTAAGGATATATTTCCTGATGATTTAGAATATATATCTGAAAGTTCAGTATCATCTGCAACACTCATTGTGGCGTCGTTATCATTTGCGAAACCAATTGAAAATCCAACCACTGCAAGAACAAATAAAACAATCATTCCTAATGAAATGGTTAATGTTATTTGACTATCTACCATTATGTTCTTCTCCCCGCTTTTATTATTATTAAGATTATTGCTATTCCTAAGAATAGGAATGTTGAAGTCGCCCCAATGAAACCACTATTTGAAACCAAGTTCATTGCGAATAGAAGAAGAACTCCTACGAATAAAAATACCCCTGATATTATCGGGTTATCAGAAATACCTATTCCGACTAGGGTAAGCATTACAAACAAAGATAAAATAACTAATATTGGCCCAAAGATATCACTAGACTTTTGATCTAACTTTATATTCCCTCTTCCTTGTTCAATTCCATTTCTATAAACTTTGGCTAAGACTGTGGAGTTTCCAAAACTAACAGGAATTACACATGAAAGAGTTCCACTTGCAGAAATTAAGGTGTCTTGACAAACCGCAGTACCGAGAGAATCTTCCCTAATTACTTCTAATAAGATTGTTGAGGGTTCTCCACTAGAGATTAAAAATGTGCTAGTTACTGTTTTTGTAGTAGAATTATATCCCAATGTGAAATTAAAACCATTGTTATCTTCATAGTTTGGAATATCAATTCCGGTGAGGATAGCGTTGAAATCTATAATGCAAGTGCTAACAAGAGGAGTTTGACATATCGCTAATACATTATCAAATGAAGAAACAAGTACTCCAGCATCATAAATATTAAACTTATATATAACATCGTTAAGTTGTAATGATGCAGATGTTAGACCTTCAGCATCTGTTTTGGGTATCTCTGTTATAAGGAAAGTTCCATTTTCTATATACTTTCTTTGTATCTCAATTAATGCCCCTTCAATAGGTAAGTAAGAAGTATCTCTAACAAGAAGTTTAAAATTTTGAGCATTGGCTGTTGGTAAATCATAAAGAGTAATGTTTTGATTTAGAGAGCTAGAATTAAGATTAAAATTATAGATATTATAAATTTCAGTCGAATAATTTGTTGCAGCATATTGAATTTGTAAATCTAATGAGTACTTCTCCCCGGATGAAAGGTTATTATCAATGCAAAAGGTTACTGGATTTGTTTGTTTAAATTCAGCATAATAATGTTTAACTATTCTTGTTCTTCCAGAATCATATAAATTCAAATCAACTTTTATAGAACTATTATGTGAGGCCTCATTTATTTTTACTTGGGTTATTTCGTCAACCAAAGATAAATTATATAGTCTATACATTCCAGTACAAGTTTCATTTATTACAATAGGACTAACTGTTTGATTCTGTGATGTAATTGCATAATTAAAACCATCAGCTCTTGTTATATTCCAATAGAATGATATGTTTGTATCTGATGAAACTACTGGAGATATTTGATTTCTACTTAAAACATAAGTATCTCCACTATAAGAAATAGAACCTAATACTGCTGTGTTATTATAATTTAAATAAGCAATAGTAATCTGAGAGTCAGAGTCAAGTGTTATATTAAATGGGTTAGTTGCTCCAGAAGTTGTTGATTCAGCAAAGTATTCTGCTGTTTGTAGTAGTTTATAGTTCCAAGAATATAATTGTTGTGATGTGCTATTAAAAAAAGTTATATTTTTTGCAGTTGTTAGAGTAATATTATATAAATAATTAGTAGAATCACAAGTATAATTTATTTGTAAACTCCCTCCCACTCCAGAATAATCTAAAGTAGAAATTGGATAATTTAATGTTGGTAGTGTTTCAGTAGTACAATAAGTTGAATAATTAACGTTATCGTAAGTAAAATAAACATCATTATTAGAAGTGATACCCGCTCCCCCATTATATAGCTCACTAATTTCTGTAGTATTTAGTGGTCTATCCCATATTTTTAAACTATCTATAATACCATCAAAGTTTCTTCCCGCCGAACCATTTAAATCTGGTCTTGCTCCAAGCGTAATATCCGCAGTTGTTGTTGTATAACTTAATCCTTCCGTATCTACAAGAGTCCCATTACAATAATATCTTGCTGAAGTTCCATCATAAGTTCCGACTATATGAATCCATCTACCCGGGTCTACTGGACATCCAGTTAAAGTAGAATGTCCAGCTCCAGTTCCAACAAACATTTGTACTTCATCTGGATTAGGTACTATATTATATTCAAAAGCAATTCCCTGTGTATCTGTATTATTTCCAAAATGAAACGGTCTTGGAAATTGTGGTATTGTTTCTGCTTTAATCCAATAAGAAATACTCCAATTATCTAAACTATCCAACCCATTTGTTGTTGGAATCCCTATAGTAGAATCAATATCATCTTCAAAGTCATAAGCTCCACCTAATAATCCTACTGCATTTATTGCACCAGCATTGGTACCATCATTTAAACCTAACTTATCTACAATAGTACCAGTACCAGTTATATCTCCTTCATCAAGTTCCCAATTACCTAATAATCCAACAGCAAGATTCTCTGTCCAACTCGCCCATTCTTCTATACGGATACCAAACATATTTGGAATCCATTCTACATTATCTCCAGCTTCAACATTTGTAAAAATTCCAATAATTAAAACATCATTATTTTTTATATCTACTATATTTAATTTATTCCATACTTCTTTTTCTTCATAATGATTTCCAACTATTTCATAAGAATAAATCTTTGTTCCGTTTTCTGTGTACCCTTTAAAAACATTATCATAATCATTAACTAAAACATCTTCATAAGTTTTATATTTATAATCATAATTTCTATTGAACTTTTTTAAATTATCTTTTTTATTATATAGTTCTAATTCCTTTAAGCTATCAGAATAATCTTGTAATCCCGTTAATTTAAATTCTGCTACTTTTTGATAACCCCTTGGGACAACAACATTTAATGGGGTAATTAATTGCACTGTTGCTATATCGGCTCCAAACCCAAAGGCATTTTTAATAGTTGCTGTTTTTGTATTCTCATTATAAGTATAAACATTATCAAATTCAAACGCACTTGTAAAACTAATCAAAAAGAGTACCATACAAACTATCAACCCAACACATAAAGTCTTCTTAGAATGGACGAGAACGTGAGTTTTTATCATATTCCTCCCCCATATTCTCCTTTATTTACCGATTGGATTCCAAACATTAAGATCCCTCCAACGATTGCTATTACAGCCATAATAAATGGAGAATGAAGAATCATGAAAGACATTGTCGTTTGTTCTTGAAGTCTTGTGGCGATTTCATCATTACCTGTGTAAATATCTTGATACATATTACTCATTACCACACATCCCAATATCATCAAAAGCATTAATGAAATATAGAAAGCTATAAATGCCGGATGTGGATTGTAACCCCCAACAAAAACAAACACTAAAGTAAATACTAATGCTAGAACATAACTCATTGCAATTAACCAGGGCGTTGATTGAATAAAAGTATCCACTACTCCAAATGAAAATTCAGCGGCTTGAGAAACATTTGTATCTCCAACCATTCCCAACCCTTCCATTATAGGAGTTATCTCATCACTTG
>Ga0209986_10004689_pt1 | contig 11532 bp, 21 predicted proteins | sample BlataG_FD_183168 | JGI IMG/M metagenome (GOLD analysis project Ga0209986, IMG submission 183168) | Deep subsurface microbial communities from Black Sea to uncover new lineages of life (NeLLi) - Black_00105 metaG (SPAdes) (version 2) | ecosystem: Environmental > Aquatic > Marine > Oceanic >...
CATCCCAAGGGTAGGGTCATCGACGGCGGCGGGCGGCGGGCGGCCGGCGGGGCCCTGGACCGCGGCCGGAGGGTAGCCCAGACAAGCCAGGCAAGCCAGGACGGGGCGCCGAGGTGGTGGGGGCGAGGGATTGGGCAGGGGGCTACCGCGGAGGGGGCTTCTCGGGGCTCTGACCGCGCGGCCTATGGTGGATCTCGACCGCACCACAGTCGAGGCAGAGAACACCGACAGGGACCCATCGCAGCGTCCCCGGGTCCGCCCGGTAGAGCCGGACCATCTTGCCCACGAGGCGAACGTCCCGCCCCCGCCAGCGCCCGGTCGGACAGCCGCGATGCGGTTTGGTGCTCTCGGCGAACTGCGGATCTAGGCCCATGGCGGGATCCCTCCTCTGTTGTTACGTCAAGGAGCCTCGGCCCAATACGGCCTAAGGCGCGGCCGTCGCCTCGGCCACTTCACAAGAAGTCGACTTGATGGCGGGCGGTAGGGGCGACGCCGTATTTGGTGATCTTGATCCGCCGGCCGGAGGCGACGAGCTGCTCGAGGACGGGCTCGAGGCGGGCCTGGAGGGTCCGGGAGGTTATATCCCAGTAGGGGGCTCCCAGCGGCTTATCCTTGGCCGGCACCCAAACCCTCCAGGTCGGGACCACCTTACCCTCCGGCTCGAGGCGCGTCTCGATTCGGACCTCCCCTTTGAGGACGCGCTGGACGGACAGCTCGACACTCTCGCCGTCCGCCAGGTCCAGCAGCTCGATCGGTGCTTCTAGCAGCGCCATTGATCACCCCTCCCAGGCCGTCAAACACGCGATTGCGCGCGCAAATATGCGAGCTCGTTGCCATGGAGGGCCTCGCCAGACGCGCGCGAGCCCTCGGGCCTCGCTCCCTCCCCACCCACGCCAGGCGTCCCCCGCAGTGGCCCATACAGCGCTCACGTGGATTGCGTAGGTGCGGGGAGAGACTAGGCCGGTACTTAGAGAGCCCCGCTATCTGTCCTACGATGGGCGTGAGCGTCGACCGTAGGCAGGATTTGTTCCCACCACTTGCCCCATCCTACGGCGCGTCTCCACAGTAGAGGTGTAAACGGAGGCGATAGGACCCCTAGCCCCAACCGTAAGGCCGTAGCGCCCTCTAGATCCCATCGCCGCCTCCCTCCACAGTTACTCGCTGCGAGCGGCTCATAGCTATGTAAGGCTCCTGAGCAGGTGTGAGTAGTGCCAGAGGAACGTCCAGTCGGCCCAGGAGTGATACTCCCAGCTCCAGGTCCACGCGCTCGGCACGTTCCACATACACATAGCGAGCGTTGCCTGCTCGAGCTCCTGGCGCGTGGGGCGCCATCCCTGCTCGCTGCCGGCGTCGTAGACCGGGAGCATGGCGCCGGCGAGCTTGATGTCGCGGGCGTGGTGCTGGCCCACGCAGCGCATGACGGAGGAGAACGGGTCGGGCCAGCCGTGGTGATTGAAATAGACCTGGGGGACGTGGCCGCCAGATAGGCGGTTGAACTCGGAGTAAGGGAAGGTCGGATGCACCTCGGGGAAGGCGAAAGAGGTGTAGTAAACGGGCACCGGGAGCTTGGCCTCAATGATCCTCCGGACCTGATAGCGGGCTTTCTCTTTGCCCCTGTCCCCCTCGAAGTGGCTCTCTGCGTCGACGAGGAGGCCCGCCCGCGGGCCCTCGTAGCCCTCCAGGCCGTGTCGGTAGCTGTAGCACTCCAGGAGGCGGTCAGCCTCCTCGGCGCCCCCGTAGTGGAAGCCCCAGGCGCCGACGTCGACGCCGGCCTCCTGGAGCTCGTGGGCGATCTCCGCGAACGTGGGCCCCAGATCTTTCCAATCGGGGCCGTCGTAGGCCTTGATCCAGACGGCGGCGTCGAGGGTCCTGGCAATCCAGGCCACTAAGGGGACGCCGCCGGTGGCCTGCCAGTTAGTAATTAGAACATTCAGCCGTTTCAATTGGGGGATCCCTCTCGACTAGGACAGCGTGACGCTCCGGCTGGACGACGAGGAGGCTCTCGAGGATTCGAACCTCCGCCCAGAGCTCGTCGATTTGGGCCAGCCGGTACTTCTTGGCCGCCTCCACGATCTCGATAGTCAGAGGCCGGCCTCTTTGCAGGGCGACGAAGATGGGGTCGTCAGGCATGATGGCCTCCTATCTGGGCAAGAGTTTCAGGTAACACAGGGCCTCGGCGACACCGTCGCCCAGCCAGGGGCGATAGCGGTTGGGAAGCCAGCAGGCCTGCTCCATAGTGACGTCGCGGAGATCCCGCGGCGGGAAGAGGGACTCCCAGGTCGGGAGATCCCCGGGGTAGAGCTCCGGGTCAAAGCAGGCAGTGAGCAGGAAGCCCGCCTGGAGGTCCTGAAAGAGCAGCGCGCCGGGCCACTCGGGGCCCGGGTAAGTGCGCTCGAGGAGGTTGATCACGTTGAGGACGTGGGTCATATCCTCGAGCCCGACGGCCTTGTCGATGAGCTTACTCATCGTCGGCCTCGGGGACGTCCATCTGGGGATGCCAGCCGGCCCGGCGATCGCCGGCGATGGCGGCGCTGGCCTTGTCGGCGGTCTCGGCCACCTCTTGCGGTACGGGCTCGCCGATCTCGAAAATGGCGTCTATTCGGCCCAGGAGCGCCATTGTGGCCTTAGTCGGCTCTTTCCCCCTGTGAACGAGCCGCACCTTGTCGCCGGAGTGGTAGTCGACGGTGGCGTAATAGTAGTCAGCCATGATGGAGCACCTCCCTACTGCTGCCGGGGAGCCGCGGGCCGACGAGGCCCTCCCGCTCGAGCTGAGTCAGGAGGACCTCGCCGGTGGCAGAGGGGATGCGAAGGCGACGGTAGATCATGCCGGGGGAAGTGAAGGTATGCTGAGAAACGAGCTCGCGGACGTCCTCTAGCCAGCCAGGACTAACCATAATGAGCGCCTCCGTTCGTTATGTCGACGCACTATAACTATTACGTAAAGCCCCGTGACTGGCGAGGCCCGGATTCGGTGATCATAAAACTGGGGCCGAATCGGGGTGGTCCTGGCACCACCGACCCGGCCCCAGGACTGCCTCTGTCAGCTAGTCGGCTACGATCTTACGCCGCCGGCGGGGGGTGTCAAGGGGTCAGGTCAGGTATTTTCGGGCGAACTTTCGGCCTCGGGTGGTGCGGGTGCGACGGGTACGGCCTCGCGCGGGGGCCCGAGCGTCTCGAGCAGCTCGCGGACGGCCACGAGGCGCCCAACGGCGACCGAGGCGGCCTCGGGCTCGGCGCCGGCGTCCAGGAGCGCGTCACTGACCTCCCCGGCGTTGTGCATATCAAGGGCAACGAATAGGGCAACAGTGCCACGCGCAACGTCGAGGGCCGATTCGACCGGCCCCTCCTCGGCCTCTGGGGCCTCCTCGGCGGGGGGCGACGGCTCCTCGCTTGCGACCGGGTGGGATCCCTCCCTTATGTCGAGCTCTCCGATCGGAGCGCCCATGCCCCACTCGCCCGTTACCTGGCCGTTGGAGCCGATGGTCAGGGTGGCGAGGACGGCGAGGGGATCCGCGCCGTGGCAGGGGGACGTCTCCCGGTCGCCGGAGAGCATGAACAGGGCATGACAGGAGCCACAGACGCCGATCTGGACGGTGACGGGGCCGGCGTCCTCTTGCTTCTTGTTGGTCATTTGTCCTCCTTTTGGCGGCGCTTGTCGCGCCGCAGGATCCACGTCGCCAGGAGCGCGGGGTGCGAGGCGATGATCAGGGCCCCCAGGACCCGGCCGGCCCAGGCCAGGAAGTCAAAGGCCTTCTCCAGGGGCCAGAGGGCCCAGTAGAGAGCACGTCGGGCAATCATAACGGCCTCCTCATAGAGCCAGGGCCCGCAGGATGACAGCGGCGGGGCTCGGGATGGCTCGGTAAATGGGCTGGAGCGGCTTGATGAGCAGTCGCCGGCCGGTGTACCGGGCTAGCAGCCGCTCGAAGGTCCTAAGCTGACTCAGGGGGCTGCGGGGCTTCGCCACTGGCCTCCTCCTCCCGCCTGGCGGCCGGCAGGGCCACTTGGGGGCGCCGGATGCTCTGGCGCTGGCCGGCCACGACCCGCCGCCAGGACGTCACGGCCTTGTCAAGGGCTCGGCGCTCGCTGCCTGCTGTCATGGTGGGATCTCACTCTCTCGTAGACGTATTTTAATCTTGCCGGCGTGTTCTGTCAAGCGTGAGCGCTACACCTCCGCGGCCTCCTCGGCGAGCTTGCGCTCGACACTCAGGACGATCAGCTCGGCGTCGCCGGGGGTGAAGCCGGCCCGCACAAGACGCTCGAGGGCCTGCTCGCGGTCGAGGAGCCCCTCCCGTAGGAACTTCTCGACGAGGGTCCGCGACAGCTCGCGCGACGGAGTCTCCTCGGGCTCCGGCTCTGCGGCCGCCTCCGCCATCTTCTGCTCGCGGCTCGTGACAATGAGCTCGGCGTCGGCGGAGCTGAAACCGACCTTGACTAGACGGCCGAGGGCCTCCGCCCGGGTCAAGAGCGCCTGCTCCAGGAGGCGCTCGACGAGGGCGCGCTCGAGCTGGCGCTCGACGGCGCCGACGACGAGCTCGGCGTCCTCGGGGAGATAGCCCATCGCGGCCAGCCGGGCCAGGGCGTCGGCGGGGGTGATCTCCTGGCGACGCAGGAGCTTCTCGACCTCGCTCCGGGAGAGCTGGCGCTTGGCCTGCTCGACCGGCCCCTCCAGGCCCAGGAGGACCGCGGCGTCGTCGGCCGTGTAGCCTTGGGCCCCGACCTTCTCGAGGAACACGTCCTCTGTAAAGATGCCCTCCCGGTAGGCCCGGGAGATCTGGCTGACGGTAAGGGTGCGCGTCTTTGTCAGCCGGCGCAGCTCCTCCCGCCGGACGAGGAAGGTCACGCGCGCCGGCTCCAGGCCCAGGCCGAGCAGCCGCGTCTCAGCCTCCGCCAGGGTAATGTCCTGGGCCTTGGCGTCCTGGAGAATGAGGTCGACCTCCATATCGGTGAGCTCCGACTCGAGCTTGAGGGCCTCGAGCTGGAGGACGATCTCGGCGTCGTCCTGAGTCAGGCCGCCCTCCACCAGCTCGACGGCCGCCCGGTTGAAATCGAATATGCCGCGGCGGTAGGCGTCGGTGATCACCGAGCGGGAGAGGTCCTTAAAGGGCACCTCGAAGCGCAGGGAGGGATTCCACTCGAGGTCAAAGTCCCAGATAGAGAGGACGAGCTCGGCGTCCTCCTCCGGGTGGTCGAGCTCGACCAGCTTGTCGAAGGCCTCGTCGCGGTCAATGAGGCGGCGGAAGTAGGCCTCTTTGACTCTCGTTAGGGTGAGCTGGCGGAGATCGTCCGCTTCATCCTTGCCGCCGCGGGGGTAGCGAATCTTCACCATAGCGGTGATCTTCTTGGCGTCCTCGGGGGAGTAGCCCATGTGTCGATAGGTCCGCTCGACCTCGTCCTCTTCGACGATGCCGTCCTGGTACAGCCGGCGGATGTCGACGCGGGTGATCACGTTGTAGGCGATCTGCCGCAGCGGGTCCCGCCAGTTGGGCATGACGTCGAGGGCCCGAAGGAGCGTCATTAGCTCGGCCTCGTCGAAGGTCGAGCCGTCGGGGAGGGTGACCTCCCGATGGTAGAACTCGAAGGCCTGAGTAACCGAGGGGAGATCCCAGTGTTCCGCCCAGAAGGCCTCGGCCCAGGTGTGACCGCCGCCGGGGCCGCCGCCGGCGACCTGGCCGGTCGGCCGGAGGCCGTAGCCCACGAGCTCCATGAGCTCGCCGAAACGGGCGGGGAACTCGTCAAACTGGCCGAACGCCTCGGCGATCTCCGGGGTGAACACCTCCCGGACGCCCATCCGAATGAGGTCAGTGGACCCGGGTATGAGCTGGCGGAGGGCGCGGAGGGCGGAGACGTCCTCGTCACGGTAGCCCCAGCGGTGGAGGTGGACGTCGTAGCCGTGACTAATGGGGATCTCGCGGAGCTGGGCGTCGAGGATCTCCGCCTCGCCCAGGAGCCGGGGCCGAAAATCGACGTTGGCGTCCTGGATCAGCTTGGCGTTGACCGGCTGTAAGGCCGGCATAAGGGCGAAGAGGAGGGAAGCGATCCCTACGATGCCCCAGCCGAGGGCCATAGCGAGGTTGTCGATAACGGGCGGGTCGGCGATATCGTCGACGAGCTCGCGCAGGCTGCCATACTCGCCGCGGACCATCTTGCCGGGGATCCCGAGCTTGTGGGCGAATGTCTCCTTAAACGGGGCGAACGCGGCCTCGAAGGGCCATTTGATCGCGTCGCCGATGAGGTCGCCGAGGCCTCCGAAGATGGGCAGGAAAATGCCCTCGAGCTTGTCGACGAGGCCGCCGAGAAGGTCGCCGACGAAGTCGGTCACGCCGTCGGCGGCGTTGCCCACGTTCTCCACCACCCACCCGAGGCCGCCGGTAAGGCCGCCGGTGAAGCGGCCGGCGGCGTCGGCGCCACGCTCCCAGAGCCAGGACCGGGTGAAGTCTACGCCGTCGAGGACGAGATCCCGCGCATCGACCACCTTACCCCACACCCATCGGAAGCCGCCGGCGATGCCTCCGGCGATACCGGACGCCGGCCAGCTCGCCTTGCCCCAGGTCCACTCGGCCCAGTCCCCAAGCCAGGTGCCGATGTCGTTACGGAAGACCTCCGCCTTACCCCGGAGCCAGTCGAGGCCGCCGGCGATGCCCCCGTAGATGCCCCGGCCGGCGTCGCTCGCCGAGCTCCAAGTCCAGAGGGCCACGGCATTGACGAAGCCGCCCACCCACTCGAAATAGATTTGGAGCTGCCGCCGGAGGTGGTCGAAAGAGTCGTACACCCTTTCCCACGCCCAGCGGACCGCGCCGCCGATGCCCGTCCAAACGGTATCCCAGAGCTCTTTGAAGAAATCGCCGACCTTGGCGAGGAGGTCGCCGGCGCCCCCGATGATATCGTCGATGTTCTCCCAGAAGCGAGGCCAGCCGGGATCGTTGGCGAGGTCGAAGTCCTCTAGAGGGAAGGACTCCAGGAAGTCGAAGTCGAAGGGGTAGGCGCCGGGATCCCAGTCATCATTCACGGCACGTCAAAGCTAGTGGGGGCCCCGGCTCCCTGCTGCTCGAGGGCCTCCTGGATCGCCTTCCTCTCGGCGTCCTCGGCCGCCTTGTCGACGGGGACCATGTGATAACGGCGGTTAGCGGCCAGCTCGTCGGGGGCGGCCGGGCGGTAGGACTCGAGGGGGAGGATCACCGAGCGGACGCCCCAGGCGTCGGAGACAAAGGACACCTCGACGACGTCCTCGGCCTGTCGGGCGCCGGGGAAGCGGACCGTCTGCTCACGCTGGAGGATCGTCACTCGGGGCATCGGACTCGAGCTCCTTTAGGGCCTCCTCCATGGAGATATCGACGGCACGGCGGAGGAGACGCGAGGCGTCACACTCGCACTTGTCACGGGCGGCGGCCATGGTGGCGAGGGAGACGAAGCGGGCGGCCCGGGAGCGCCCGTCCAGTTGGGCGAGGGCCTCGGGGTCAAGGCCGGGGATCTGTTTCGGCGCTTGCCTGCGCTCCGCTCTATTTGCCATTGTTGCTCCTGTTCCGGTGGCGGAGCTCGTTCTGGAGCTGATAGCCACCTCTAAAGGTCCAGCCGAGGGCGAGGGTGAATCCGGTGGAGAGCTGCGCGGGGACCGCTTGCTCGAGAGCGGTGAGCAGCACGATCCCCGCCAGGAGGCCGAGGGTAGCGACACCCGCGACGAGGTCGTGAAATGGCACCCAGCGGGTCATGACGCCAGGCATTATACCACGCCCGGGTCAGAGGGAGGGAGGGGGCGCAACCGACGTCGACGGGGGCGCGACGGCCGCCGAGGGAGGGACTACGGCCGGCGGGAGGGGGACGTCGGTCGGGGGCCGTGGGCCGAGCGCCTCGTCGACGGCCGCCGTAGCCCGGTCCATATAGGCGAGGTAGCTCCGATCGTTGTAGGCGCTCCAGGCGGTGAGGCCCTGCTCCGTCCAGACCCAATGAGCGACGCGGGCATTGTTGACCGGGTCGCACAGGTAAGCGCTCCAGAAACAAGGATCGGAGGAATTGGTGAGCTCGCCCAGCTTGGCCCGGTGTACGGGCATAAAGATCTGCCAGAGGCCCCAGGAGTAGACCCGGTTGCAGGCGTAGGGCCGCCACCACGATTGCTCGCCGGGCATCCCCCAGACGTCGGTCGAGCTCGGGGCGTCGTTGCGGTAAGAGGACTCGGGGCCCGCGATCGCGACCATCGTGATCGCGTCGCCACGGGCCCAGTAGAGGACGGCGGCCGCGGCGGCGTCAGCGATGCTCATCGGGGGGCCCTTCGACAGGCTCAGGGTGACGGGAGGCCTCGAGCTGCTGGCGGAGGGCATTGAGAACGAGCTCACCGCCACCCTTGTCGGCGATCATCCGGAGGACGTTGTCCCTGCAAGAGGAGCAGAGGCAGTCGTAGATTTCGGACAGGGAGACGCTGATAGAGAGCTGCGGGCCCGCGGCGGCAGGCGGTTGCCGGTCGCCGGTCATTTAGTCCTCCCTTTTCGCCTCGGCGAGGCGGGCGGCGATGTGGGGCGGCGGGCCCTCGGGGAGGCGCTCCTCGGAGAGGACGTCCTCGTGCTCGCCCCAGAGATCGCGGACGTGCATACGGTGGACCTGGCCGGAGCGGCCGCCGGAGATCTGGACGACGACGGAGCCGTCCGGCTGCCACTCCTGGGACATGTAGTTGTAGTCACCAGAGTAGAGGCGGCGCTGGCCGGATGTCAAGGGCATCTAGTCGATCCTATCATAACCCCACAGCGAAGCGGTACAGGCATTTGCGGCGCCAGCGCCCCATTGCCCTACGTTCACTGACACAGCCTGTCCAGCAGTAGCCCTGACGGGCGTGTCAAAAGCGACGCCAAGTCCTCGGTATGACCCCAGGCCAGCAACGATGCTCCCTCCTACAACGAGCGCCCCCTCCATGGCGAGCGGACCAGCACTAGGTGGTTGACAGCTATAGGCAATGCCGGTGATAAAGAATGTCCGGCCTGTTGGAACCGTCCGGCTGACAAGGGCTGTCTGAGCGTTGTCGGCTACGCTGCCGCTGCCCTGTAGAAATACCTGCTGGGCCTGGAGGGCGAACCACTGATTAGCGTCGAAGACGGCGACGCTCTGGTCCAAGAAGTTGATGTCGAGGGTGACCTCGGCGGCGGTGATGGTGACCTCGAGGTCGGCGGTGATGGCGTCGATAGAGACGGACAGCTCGACGTCCGAGCCCTCGATGTTGATGGGGATGGTGATCTTCGTACCGGCGAGCTGAAAGAGGCGGGTCCAGTCGGGATAGTCGGCCATCTAGGCCTCCCGCCCCAGGAGCAGGTTCCCCAGGCGGCGGAGGAGGCCGGGGAGGCCGCGGGCGGACTGGGCCTCCTCGAGGGAGAGGAGGGCGAATCGGAAGGTGATCACGTGGGAGTGTTTGGTGCCGGGGGACCAGCCGCGGACCTCGAATCCGAAGGGGTCGTCATCGAGGTCGTAGGACTCGGGCCAGGTGACGATCGCATCCTCGCCGGCGATGTCCCCGTCGAGGTTGACGGGCCAGACTTGATGCTCGCCGCGCCAGATGGAGACGTGGACCATGCCGGAGCAGCCGGCGGGGAACTGGACGTCGACGCGGGTGACGACGCCGGCACAGAGGGGGCACTCGAGCGGCTCGGGCTCGGCCTCGGCGGTGTCAGCCGGTATTGTCAGGGGGTACTCGAACAGCACTATTCTTCCCCAAGGCGTCGAGGAGCTCACGCCGGCGACAGTCAATGCGGCGGGGCACCTCGGCGTCCGTCTCTTTCTTGATGCCCTCCGACTCGCGGCCGATGTCCCTCTCTATGGCCTTCTGGGCCAGGCTCAGGACGATCCAGTCCTCGAGGCCGAGCGATTGCCCTGTCGCGACGTTAAAGTCGGTAACCGACACCTGGAGCCCGGCGACCGTGGCGTCTGAGAGCTCGAGCTGATAAGTAGGCATCTTTTTCACCTCCTAGACTAGCACGCAAACAAGGTCTCCGCCACCGATGGCGGCGCCGTCTTTCGTCTGGAGCCGGCGGAGCGTCGGCGTAGCCCCCTCCGACATATAGAGGTTCGTATTGCCCGCACCGGGGGCGGCGCCGCCCACCACGCGGAGGTAAGGGATCGCCGGCCCGAGCTCGAGGAGCCGGGCGGTTGTCGCCGTCTGGTCGAGCGCCTTGATCGCCTCGGCGGTGCCGGTGCCGGCCCCCCCCTGCTCCTCGATATCGAGGCCGCGGATGGTTGTCGGCTTGGAGCCCGCCCAGTAGCCGGCCGAGAGGTGAAAGCCCCGCGCGATAGTGATAGCCCCCGACCCGGCGACCGCCGACTGGAGCTGGACGGCGATCGCGCCGAGGCTCGAGGTGGTCCCACTCGACTTGTGGAAGGCGGCGAAGTAGAGGCCATAGACAAAATTGGGGCCGGTGCCGCCCTCGCCCGACGCACTCCCCGCGATCCCATAGCTGAATTGGGGGCCGGTTGCCCTGTCGCCGTGGATCTCGAAATGGCCGGCGGCGCAGGGGTGAGTGTCTAGCGTTTCAACGGCGCGGAGGGCGTAGCCAGCGGAGACGGTGGCACCATTACCCATCGCCGAGTGCCCGGTGATATCGAGGTCCCCGGTGACGCCGATATGAGGGCTCGAGGTGGCGAGGGTGAGCCGGGCGGTGCCCCCCGAGTCACGGATGATATTGGAGAGGAGCTGGAGGTCGTCCTGAGCTCGGACATAGCCGCGGGTCGCGTGAGAGGTGGACTGGAGGGTGAGGTGCTCACCCGACCCGGTGGCGCCGATGATCGTCTGTCCGCCGGGGCGGCCGAGGTTCAGAATGTATATGGGGTGGTCGTCGTTACTGAGGAACTGGAGGTCGTGGTGGTGACGGCCCGACATATCCTGGATCTGGCGGGGCCAGAGGTCGTCGGCCTCCACCCACGTCGCCGGCCGTGACTTGTCGGCGAGGGCATACTGAGCGTGATCGTCGACGTCGAGGCCGGTCAGTAGGCCGTGGACGGTGACGCCGCCGGGGGTGGGATCCAGGGCCGTCCAGGCCTTTAGGGCGTCGCTCCAGGTGGCGACCTGGCCGTCGGCGGGGTCAGCGCCGCCGGCGGGGGGCGAGGTGTCGGGGTGAGTCGACGACAGGAGGAGGTGGTCCTCGCCCATCTTGGGCATTGTTACACCACACCCGGAACCACCGTGACGTTGATGTTCGTCAGTATGAGCGGCGGGTCGTAGATCCAGCCCTCGAGGATCATCACCAGCTCGTCATCGGCGGTGGCGCCGGTGAAGCGGGCGACGAGCTGCTCGCCGGGCACAAGGTAGGTGGGCCACTCAATCCAGTAGAGGGTGCCAGCAGCTACAGTCTTTTCCTCGCCCACCCAATGCTCGTACCCGTGCCCCCTAACGTACACCCGGATGCTTGTAGGGGCATTGGTCTTTTCCTCGACGCAGATCCGGGTGAACTGGATATAATCCTTCTCGAGGAGGGGATCGTAGACCACCTCGTCGTAGGTGCCGCCGACGGCGACGAGTTGACGCCGGGCCCGAAACCACGCCCGGCTCAGGGAAGCCGCTTC
>Ga0209986_10004690_pt1 | contig 11524 bp, 9 predicted proteins | sample BlataG_FD_183168 | JGI IMG/M metagenome (GOLD analysis project Ga0209986, IMG submission 183168) | Deep subsurface microbial communities from Black Sea to uncover new lineages of life (NeLLi) - Black_00105 metaG (SPAdes) (version 2) | ecosystem: Environmental > Aquatic > Marine > Oceanic >...
GTATCCTCCATGTTCGCCGGCTTGGTGCCAGACCCAGGTTAGCTTATTTTTCTCCTATCCCTGGCACTGAAGAATGGCAGTATCTTGTTGAGAATGGATATTTAGCCCGGGATGCTGATCCCCTCCTTCATAACAAACTTACATTTCCCTATCTTGGGTGGAGTGTTTCTCCGTCTGAGCTACTCCTTATAAATTCTCTACTCCTGTAGATTCCTGTGCATATCTCGCATACCTCGCATTTTTTTCGACTTTATAGTAAGAAATAGTAAGAAATTTGGACGTAAGGGTATTTAATGAGTTTTTCAATTTAGATCTTTAAAGTAATTCTTTATTAAAATGTGCGGATTATTTTAATTCTTTTTTCGATTATATTTGCTATTCTCATATTTTTTCAACATCTTCATCAAACTCCCATAGATGTTTAAAGTCAGCTTTTTCAATCTGATTGATAATCTTCCTTATCTTAGGATCACTCAAGCTATAAAAATCAATTTTGCCTTCTTCATATATCTCTTCTCTTGCTTCTTGATACATTAAAACTAAGAAAATTCTTAATAATTCATCATTAAATTGGCAAATCTCCTTTTCTTCATTAAAAATGATATAGCCGTCTTTACTTAAAGATCTTCCAATGGTTATTATTTTTTCTTCATCTTCCTTAATTTTTTTAGCTTCCGATCTTAGCCAGAGAAAAGGAATAGTCACTGGCAATTCTGTAGACTTATATCTTGCCATTAAGGTTAAAATTTTTCTTTGCTCTATAGATATAGTATTTAGAATTGAGTAATATTTTTCATTTTTATCTGATTTAAGAGTCTTCTCAATTCCAAATAGAACATCTTTTTGTGTCATATAAGAGGTGTCTTGCATTAAAGAAAATGTAGCATCTCCTAATAGTTGTATTGTATATGGAAATCCAGAAGATATTTTCAATATTAATTCTTCAGCCTCAGGTTCAATTGTAAAAGGTGGTATCGCTTTTTTTGAACTAGCATAATTAAGGATATAGCTACATTCTTCGTTATGTAATTTTGATATCGGAGTATGTTTAACTATCCTTTCTACAGAAGGATCTTGTTGATAAAGATGAGAATAAATACCTTTTTGCCCGGCTAAAATAAAATTTATATTAGTTAATTCATTTTGGATCAAATACTCATGAGTTATCTTCAAAAAATGTCCGAAGTTAATTTTTTTATCGAGTTGATCAAGTTCGTCTATAAGTATATTTATTCCTTTATAATCCGTAAATGTCTTTAATGGATTATATATATTTTTTAGGCCATTTATTAATCGAGTCGCAATTGACGCTGGCAAATTACTAATAAACTCTGCTTCTAAGCTTGCTTTTATAACTCCTACGTTTAAAGAAGCTTCAAATTTTTTCTTACTAATTTTATGTGTTTTAACTTGCTTGCAACTATCCTCTATTAAGAAAATTAAATCTAATGCCAATGAAGCAAGTGTGGTATTTTCATCACAAGCATAAAAACAAGTAAGATATTTTTCTAATTTTTCTTTAATCTGACATCTTTCTGCTAATGTATAATCACCTTTATATAAATTCTGAAGTTGTGAGGCAAGAGAAGATTTGCCTATTCCACGAGTACCTGAGATTATGATATGTCTATTATTGAAAAGTTGTTCTACACAAGCAATAACTTCTTTGGGTCTATTTCCAAAAGCATGTGGATCATCCTCTATTTTATCAACCTTAAAAGGGCTTTTTCTTATTATTGCCATATTTATTTAATAGGAAACTCCGCTGACATTCATAATATAAAATTTAAAAATAAAAAAGTCAAAAATTTTTAAAAGATTTGCCGCAAGGTTAGCAATTATATATTGATATTTGTCTGATTCAATTCCACTCTCCAATAGATTCCTCTGCTTTCCATAAAGTCGACACTTTTTGAGTCTTGACAACTCTTATAGCTTGGTATAAATAGAGGAAGAAAATAGGGGAACCTCAGCAAAGGAGGGAAAGATGCCTATTTATTTCAAATGCAAAAATTGTGACGAAGAACATCCTTCACCAATCCAGATGGATAAAAAATCGTTTGAAGACCCCACTAATATTATTCTAGATAATAGCTTCCAATGCCCGAAAACCAATCAATCTGCTCTTTATAGTAAAGAGGATATGTTCTGGAAAGATTAAATTTAGTATATCTGCAACAAAATGAGAGGGGTGAGGAAATGATAACAAAAATCATCCAGGGAATCCTCTCAAGAGGCTATTGCATTTTGAGGCTGTTGCAACTAAATTAATGAATAGAACGTATAATTATATGGGTAAGAAAAATTTGACAAATTAAGAGAATTTTATTATCTTAAAAGTGGCATTGGGATGCATTATGAGGAACTATCTTATTTTTAATGGTATATCTTGGGAACAATATAAATCTTTTTACAATCCTGATAATATTGATTATAATTAAATATCAATGATCGAAAAACTCTTTGGAGTTGATCTAATTGAATTTGGTAAAGAGTTTGGAATAAATCCTTTATTTCATGTTATTTGGATTGGAATTTGGTATTTAATTTTTAGATTTACTGCTAAGTTCATAAAGAATCATGTAGAAGGTGTAAAAGATAAAGAAATCGATAGAATTATTGAAGAAAGAAATAAATACCAAGAGATGTTTCTGGGAAAATATATGATTTCAAGTAAAAAAACAGAAAAAAAACAGAGAAAAAAATCGAAAGGAAAAAAGAGGTGAAAAATGTTTGTTCCATATTTGACATTCATTTCAATTGCCTATTTATTAGCGATATTGATTTATGTTTTAGATATTCGGAATTTGACAAAAAAAGAAATTAATATTCGTTCAGTTCAATTCAAACTTTATTCCTTAAGAGATCGAATTATAAGATTAGTGGCCGAGAATAAAATAAAAAAAGATGATGAATGTTTTAAATGTGTTTATTTAATTTTAAATACAAGTATTACTCATATACATCGTTTCACTTTAAGAAATTTAATAATGGCTGCCTCCAGTGCAGATAAAAAAATGAAAAAGAAAATAGAATCTTTAGTGGAGGATATATTAAAAAAAGATAATGAATTAAAAAATATATTTACTGATTATTTAGATGTAATGATCCATGCCCTTATTAAGTTCAGCCTTTTTCTTCGAATATATCTTTTTATTAGGAAATATTTCTTTCATCTTAAACCTAATGATAAAAGAAGAGAACATTTCCAACGAGTTCCAATTATAAAAAACCAGGCAGAAACCTATTATCTTAAAAAAGATTTTGAAGATTACAGAGAGAAATTTGTCACAGCATTATAAATCATATATAAAATTCTTTTATTCTACCCTTCCTAAAATCGATAAACATCACTGAACTGTAACGCCCAAACGCCGCGAAGACCCACGCATAGACAAGCAAGGGCTAATATTAACGTTGATAAATATTATTACATCAGTATCAGATTAATCTAAAAACTTATACTCTCACTCTCCAAAAGATTCCTTTCCTTTATAAGTTGTCAATTGACTTCCTAGGTCTTTCAGGTGGCTCATTCCAGATTATAAAAACAGTTCCTTGAGGATACTTTTTAAGTTTGATAAGATTTTGATCTTTCGCCCATTTTAGTAATAAATCACAATGCTCTTTATTAATCCTTAATTTTTCTTTATACAAATCTCTTTTTTTGTAGCATCCTTGTGAGCTCATTTCGTTTATGAATTTAAATGGGTTTTCCAGATCCAGCTTCCTTTTCCATAGCTCTTTAAGTAGATCTCCTCCCTTGCGATTAATCTTGCTTCATCTTTTGCGATGAGAAATTTTCATCTTTCCCTCCGATTGACAAACTTTGTATACAAATTTATATTTAAAGAGTCAGTGAATGATTGACGAAGTCAGCGAACTCAGGAGAATAAAAAGAGAAGGAAAGCTTACTTATCAGGAACTTGCAAAGATGCTGAGAGTACATCAACAATCAGTGATTAACTGGATCTTAGGAAATCACAAACCGTCAAAGATGGCAAAGCGAGTTATAAGACAGTTTATCGTTAATTATGAGGAATAGCGGACGAGCAATATTCGAATGGAACAAGAAGAGACACCGAAGTAGGCAGCCAAAGGGAACGAATCCTAATAAGCGAAAAAAAATCACGTCAAACGAATCTCTATTTAAAAAGTCCTTCACTCGCTTGGTATTCTCACTCGACTCCAAGGAGACTTTGAATCGATCCAGAAATGGAAAGTCGGAAAGAGGAGCAAGGAGAGGAGCTAGAAAGCTTGCTGGAAAGTATTCAGAGAAATTTTTAAATAAGGAGGTAAAATTTATGAGGAAAATTTTAGTTTTAGGATTCGCATGTTTATTTTTGTCTTTATTTCTTTTCTGTCTGCAGATCGATTTTACTAAATTTACTCCAGAAGATTGCGCAAAATTCATAGAGAAAAGATTAAAATCTGTGGACTATGATTTTCAAGTTAAAACAGATTTGAAAAACGGAAAAGTTAATTTTCTCTTTGTTTTGAAACAAGAAGTGAAAAGCATGGATGATGTAGAGGATTTTACTATGGATATTGTTATATATATCGGAGAGATAACAAGTAAGACTTCCTGGAGTTCAAACAAAGTAATTGTTTTTTTCAAAAGCAAACCTTTTTTCTGGATCTATACTAAAGACTGCAGAGAAGCGATTAGCGAGGCTCATGATCTTGACAGAATGAAATTTATCACTGCACATCTACATTATTTTAAGAAATAAAATAAGGAGGTAAAATGAAAATCAAAGTCTGGATGATCCTGACTTTCTTCTTTGTAGCAATTCTCTTTCCTAGCTGCGGAGGAGGAGACTCAGGATCTCAAACTACTCAGCAGGAAGCTCCTAAATCAGAAACCATAGAGTATATGCTCGCTACGCTAGACAAAGGATACGTGTCTAGAGACGACATCACGATCACACGATTTAAGAGTCTCCTGCAGCAGCTAGACGCTATCTACGCTGATAATAAACAGGAGCTCGCAGATTCTACAGTAGTCGCTCAAAGGGCGCTTAAAAACGACTATGGAATTAAAGAGACTATGCTCAATATCATGGAAGATTTGAACAAAGTTTACATAACTAAAGTCAATCCTAGTTATGCGCTCTATGTGACAGGTTATGTGATGTTGCGAGGCAAAGGACTGTCACGACAGCAAGCTATAATCGGAGTCGAGTCTTTCCTCAAAAGCATAGGACGGTATTAAGGAAAAGGATTCAAAAAATTCAATCAAGGAGACAGAATGAAAAAAAGAACAAAGACTATTCTGAAAGTCCTAGCAAAGATCTTAGCGCTTCCTGCAGTTATAGCTTTGTTTCTTGGCGCAGCAGTCCTTATCAACTACATTCAAGATCGTCCTGTGAAAAAAGCTCCAGTTGTTCAAAAGAGTCCAGCAGCTCAATCCATGTCTCTTGCATATCAGCTCGCTACAATCGACAAAGGATATGTGACTAGAGACGATGTCGCTGTGATTAGATTCAGGACGCTGCTCGATCAGCTCAGTTCTAAATATCATGGAACTAGACAGCAGATCTCAGATGTAACTGTGACAGGTCAAAATCTATTAAGAAATAAATACGGAATAGAAGAGAGCTCGTTAAACATCATGGAGGACATGAATCAAGTTCTCATAACTAAATCTGATCCTAGTTATCCGCTCTATGCTACAGCTTATGTCCACTTACGGAAAACAGGAATTTCACGACAGCAAGCTATAATCGGAATTGAGTCCTTCATCAAAAGCACAGGGCGTTTTTAAGGAAGAGGAGCTAAGTTCAATGAGCAGCAGCTTCAAGTTATTTCCTACTTTTATTTCCTTAGCCAAACAAATCTCTGGAGCTGCTCCTGTCCTCTACTCTAAGAATAGGATATAATATGGAGCGAGAAAGAAAAATCAAAAAAGGAGATCCTACCTTTTTGCTGACAGTTTTAAGCTCAGTTTTCATCTGCTCTCTCTCCTTCTCTCTTCTCTCTCTGGGTGGAGCGTTTCTCCCCAGGATTTTGAATCCCTAAAAGAGCTTGTGGATCAGCCTCTTACTGCTTGAAACGCAAAGATATAGTGTGAAGCAGGCCCAAAGAACAGTAAAGAATGATTTATCAATAAGAAACGCAGGGAACATCAGAAACGGGGAGAAAATCAAAAACGGAGAAAAGTCATAATTAGCGAGTAGATCAGGAGTTGGCAGAATGTCAGAATTAGCGAGTAGACTAGAAACCGATGAATGTCTGAAATAGAGGGAGGAGCAGAAACAGACGTAAGGCTAGAAACGGAGGTTCAGGCCTAATCTAATCATCCTCGTCCCAGAGAGAGAGGTAATCTTTTTGTAGTTTTCGCTTAGAACTCGGGTGCCCTGGGTTGTGTTTTCAGCATCGGGAAACCAGAAGCCGCCATCGTTTTTAGAAATAAAACTGTACTTTTTTCCCAGGGCATTTAAAATATCAACATACATACTTATCCTTCCAGAGCTTCCAAACCTAAACTCCTTTTCAATTCTTAGATCAAGGTTGTGGTAAGGTTCAGCTCTTCTCGTTCCTGGCTTTTCCAGGAGAACCGTTGCTGGCTCGCTGTAAGCATTATTACCCTGAACCCAGGAAGCAGGGGGAATAATCGTAACGCTTCTGGGCAATGGTGTGCCGCTCATATAGGTGTAATAGCAGCTTGCAAAAAAATCATAGGGAAGCTGATAAGTCCCCATAAGCTTCAGGACAAGAGGTCTATCAATGTCGAGGCTCGAATCTTCTGGAATGTTAACCAGTAAAAAATTAGGATTGTCTGCTGCTCTTGAAAATCCCGAGCTAGCGTCGTAATTTAAGCCTATATTCCCCGTGGTTTTGCTGATGACCAAAGACCCGTTCAACTGCAAATTGTTTAACATTCTTTTTTGGAATGCTACCTCTAACGCCTGGTACTTTCTCTTTAACTCAGGAACATTTTTCACTTGATAGAAGAGGATCGGTGTGTTCGAAGATCTGTAATAAGCGCTGACTTGAGTATCGGGAAAATCATCAACTTCGGGGACAATCGTTTCAAAAGGTATCCACCAACCTTGCGTATCCTGGGCGATTGTGTACCAGTCTTTATCAGAATCAGGGTCGTAGAGAACATTTTCAATAATGTTTCGTTTGGTTTTATGGATATAATTTATTCTGATCGAAAAATCTTTGAACAGTTCTTGGTGGAGCCCGATTGTAAATTCATCTGTATAAGGAGGTTTTATATCCGGAGCTATCCTTTTTTTATAGTCTTCCTCGCTATATGACCGCAAGTCTTCAGGATAGAGGGTATAGGTATCGTCCACATCTACTATGCCATCCATGTTTTCGTCGAACCAGTAGAATTGGTGAGAGCGGTGAGCATAAAAAGGGTTTAGAGCCCTGGGATAGTCCAGCATCAAATATTCAGTGTAACGAGAAAAGGAAGCTTTGAAGAGATATTTCCCATTTCCCAAGATGTCGAAGCTTAAGCCAAAGCGGGGCGACAAGGCATTCCAGACCATTATATTTTGCCATTCTGGTGCTAGATTTGCGCTATAAGGATTCACTCCATAGAGTGGTTCGATTAATTCTTGGCCAATTTTTAAAGAAACAGGATTTCCGCTTACTCCTTTCTCTAATAAAAGTAGCTTGGTACTACTCCGGTCGAATCTCAGACCTAAAAACAGGGTCAATCTTCTGCCAAAAGAGACTGAATCCTGAGCAAAAAGGCTTAACCTTGAGAGCTCGTTCTGGCTCGGTTCTCCTTCTCCTTTTCCTGCAATGGAAAAAGAAACTTTTCCTTTATCGACTGGATTACCTGTTACCGGAGATACAGCCTGGCCGAAATAATTAGGGTCGAAATAATAAGGATTTCCATAAAAGTAGTGCTGCAACAAGTTGTCTGTTTTCCATGTAGTCCATTCTCCGGAAGCAAATTCATATTCTACTCCGCTCTTAAACTCGTGATCTCCAAAAAAACCCTCTTGAAACCGAGTGAGATACGCTCCTACCTGAAATCTTTTTTTCAGCTGAGTTTCGTTGAATCCAGCACTTCCCCAGAAATGTCCTGTGCCCTCATTGAAATATTGAGGATTGTCTCTCCATTTTGCATCCAGCCTCAAAGGAAGGCTGTGTTCAATATAGCCTGCTTTTAGGTCTCCAAAAGTATTTTGATCAAAAATGTAGCTTAGCGTTCCTGATGCAGTTAAGTTTTTTTCATGATCCAAGATTTGCGTGGCTTCTTTTGACAGATTCCAGCTTAGAGGAGATTCAGACGCTGATCGATAGCGCTCAAAATAGTTAAACATTCCTGTTACTTTAAGCTGGGGAATAAACTGGCTTGTCAACTTGAAAAATCCCATTTTTTCGTTGCCATGCCAGCTGAATATTTTGTGGCTGTTGCCCTGAGGGTCAGTCCAGGGAATAAAATCAGTAGTCCGAGATAAAGAGATAAAGCGTGCATTCGTGAAAAACCATATCCTATCTTCCAGCAGTGCACCTCCTAAAGAGAAAGAGATGTCCCCCAAATATCTATCCAGCGGAGGGGGAGAAGCTCCCGTCTCACTTATTTCTTCTTCAGACATCAAGGTGCTTCCCAATTTTTCATCTGCATAATAGAGATTGATGTCCCCTCTGAATCTATTTCCGCCTGATTTGGCAACCACATTGATGTATCCTCCTTCAGTGAATCTGACTTGTGCAGGATGGGCAGCGGTTTCTAATTCCACTTCCTCAATAATATCAAAATTTATATTGGTGAGGAGATGCATTCCAGAAGGATCGTTCATGATTATGCCATCAAGGGTATAGATGTTGGCCCGGACAGTGGAGCCGTGAACACTGGACGCTTTTTGATTGGGCACGCTATAGGGAGTTACACCAGCCGCAGAGTTGATAATCTCATGGAGGTTTCTAGCGAAAGGAATATTATTCAGGAGGTCTCTGTCTATGTTTACTGAAGTTTTTGTCGATTCTTCATCTAATGTTGGCGAAGGAATGTTGCTTGTGATTTCTTCTTCGATCAGAGTCGCTTCCAGGGTAATATCGAGGTTTACTGTCTTTCCAACCCCGACAATGATATCTTCTATGTTTACTGTTTTAAATTCGGGCTTTTCTGCCATGATTTTGTAGATACCAGGAGAAAGACCAGGGAATCTGATAGCACCTGTCTTTGAGGAGAGATAAGTCCGAATTCCTAACATGGCTGGTGAAGAAACATAAATGAAGGCGTCCGGCAAAGGATTTCCTGCCTTGTCAGTTATCTTTCCTTTGATCGAGCCTGTTTGTCCTTGAGCAAAAGCTCTGGAGGCTATTCCTGTCGAGAGAGATAGAATCAATAGAAATATGAATATTTTCTTTCCCACTTTATGTCTCCTTTATTTACCCATCCTGTTAAACGGGATTTTTCTTTGATCTTTGACATGGAATATCTTTTTTTTCTTTTTATTGATTCTTTAAAATAGTAGACTATAGAGCAAGAGTCAAGATATCAAGAACTAGAAAAGAGCCATAAATTAAGATGAATAGCGCTAAACCCATAGTATATATGGCATATCGAATGTTTGTAGGGGCTTGATTTATCAAGCCCAACTTTTGTTGTGGAGCGGATTTTGCTTTTTATCACGGACAAAGAAATGCTTGCCTCGATTAAAAATTTTTTGGCATAAAAATTGCATTAAGATTTTTATATGAATTCTATTATTATGTCTTGAATTTATTTGCGGTTCACTTTAACTTATTAGGTGGAGATCATACATATATTAAGATAATAAAGGAGTACGCAGATGAAGAAGAAATTATCCATTTCTTTCCTTATAATAATAACTGTTTTTTTCCTTATTGGGGGTAAAAAGAAAGAAACCAGCAAAATCCCCCCCATTTACAAAAAATGGCTGGAAGAGGATGTCGTTTATATCATGGCTCCAATTGAGAGGGAAGTTTTTCTTAAGCTTGAGACAAATAGAGAAAGAGACCTTTTCCAAGACGCTTTCTGGAAGCACAGAGATCCTACTCCAGGCACACCCACAAATGAATTCAGGCAGGAACACTATCGGCGTATAAATTATGCCAACCATTTTTTTGGAAGAGGGACACCAAAGCCAGGCTGGAAAACTAACAGGGGAAGGATATACATCATTCTGGGCGCACCCAATGATATACAAAGGTTTGAGGGAAAGACTGTGGTTTACCCTACTGTAATATGGTTCTATCAGGGCCTTACAAAGTTCGGTCTTCCTCCAGGCTTTCACATTGTTTTTTTTCAGGAAGGAAGCTTTGGAGAGTTTAAACTTTACAGTCCCCTTAAGGATGGCCCGCAGGCTTTGATGACATCTTATTGGGGAGACCCTACAGACTATTTAATGGCCTATAACGAGCTGAGGGAGATAGAGCCAGAGTTGGCTCAGGTTTCTTTGTCTCTTATCCCTGGAGAAGGTGGCGCTACTTTTATAGGTCGGCCTTCCCTGTCTTCAGATTTATTAATACAGAAAGTTGAGACAACCGCCATTAGACAAATAGAGGAGAAATATGCCAAAAAATTTCTCGAGTACAAAGACATCGTGGAAGTGGAGTATACGGCCAATTATATCGATAGTGATTCTCTGGTCAAAGTGATTAAAGACCGATCAGGATTTTATTTTGTTCACTATGCCATTGAACCAGCAAAGCTTTCTGTGGGCCAATACGAGAATAAATATTACGCCAACTTGAAACTTAACGGTACTGTCTCTAACCTGGAAGGGAAAAACATCTACCAATTTGAAAAAAACATTTCTCTTGATCTTGATGAAGAAAGAATAAAGAGCATAAGGCGCCAGCCGCTGCTTATTCAGGATATGTTTCCTCTTATCCCCGGGAATTACAAGCTTTCCATCCTGGTTAAAAATGAAACATCCAAAGAATTTACTTCGCTGGAGCGAAACCTCGTTATTCCGCAGGATGAGGAAACCCTCCAGATGACTTCGCTCATTTTAGGCTACAGGATTAAAAAGAGCATACCACAGCAAAACATGTTGCGGCCGTTTCAAGCTGGAGCATACCAGGTTTACTTCCAGGCAAATAGAGTTTTTCTCAAGGATGGCGATTTGATCATAGTTTTCCAGATTCATGGTCTGAGCGGGGATTTGAGAGAGAAAGGAGAGGTCAAATTTACCTTCCTTAAAGGTGGAGAAGAATTTCTCTCTAAAAATAGAAAAGTCACAGAATACCAAGACTTGCCAAATATTCTGGAGCAGTTTGATCTTAGCCAATTCCCCCCAGCTCACTACAGGGTTCAAGTTTCTCTTTTTGTTGATGGGCAGGAAGTCCTTTTTGATAGCGAAGAGTTTGATATAACTCATCTTGAGGCCATAGCGCGTCCCTGGGTTTATTCCAAAATCTCGCCTGATACCCAAGATCCTCTCCATTTTTATTTGATCGGAACCCAGCTTTTCAACAGCGGCAAAATAGCCGAGGCTCGAGTCAATCTGGAGAAAGCCTTCCAGAAAAAGCCAGATTCAGTTGATTTTGCTTTAAACTTGGCCCAGACTTACATGATCTTGAA